>ERZ1031933.775-NODE-775-length-9528-cov-13.168796_pt1 | contig 9528 bp, 7 predicted proteins | sample MGYA00517880_ERZ1031933 | MGnify/ENA primary metagenome ERZ1031933 (study PRJEB33719, sample SAMN04261283) | wastewater metagenome | biome: rural village; feature: human; material: feces | host: Homo sapiens | place: El Salvador | collected 2014-01-14 ... | reverse complement strand
AGACAGACCATGTGGATTCTGGCGACATCTGTGCCGTTGTCGGCTTGGAGAAGTTTGAGATTGGTGATACCATCTGCGACTACGAGAACCCAGAGCCACTTCCTCCTATCGCTGTCGATGAGCCTACCATGAGTATGCTCTTCACCATCAACGATTCACCATTCTTCGGTAAGGAAGGTAAGTTCTGTACCTCTCGTCATATCCAGGATCGTTTGAACAAGGAGTTGGAGAAGAACCTCGCTCTTCGTGTTCAGCCATTCGAGGATACTACTGATAAGTGGATTGTCAGCGGTCGTGGTGTGCTTCACCTCTCAGTGCTCATCGAGACCATGCGTCGTGAGGGCTATGAGCTTCAGGTAGGTCAGCCACAGGTTATCTACAAGGAGATTGACGGCGTGAAGTGTGAGCCAGTAGAGGAGTTGACCATCAACGTGCCTGAGGAGTTCGCTTCCAAGATGATTGATATGGTAACTCGCCGTAAGGGTGATATGACCTCTATGTTGAACATGGGCGAGCGTGTGGATATCGAGTTTGATATTCCTTCTCGTGGTATCATCGGTCTTCGTACCAACGTGTTGACAGCTTCTCAGGGTGAGGCTATCATGGCTCACCGCTTCAAGGAGTATCAGCCATACAAGGGTGAGATTACTCGCCGCAGCAATGGTAGCATGATTGCCTTGGAGACAGGTACTGCATACGCTTATGCCATCGATAAACTTCAGGATCGTGGTAAGTTCTTCATCGACCCAGGTGAGGAGGTTTACGCTGGTGAGGTCGTAGGTGAGCACGTTCATGACAACGACCTCGTTATCAACGTAACCAAGGCAAAGCAGTTGACTAACGTCCGTGCTTCAGGTTCTGATGACAAGGCTCGTGTGATTCCTAAGACCGTGATGAGCTTGGAGGAGTGCTTGGAGTATATCCGTGAGGACGAGTACGTAGAGGTAACTCCTAAGAGTATGCGTATGCGCAAGGTCATCCTCGACCACTTGGAGCGTAAGCGCAGTAACAAGGAATAAGCTTTAGCTTGAGATATAAATGGATCCGTAAGAAATCCCCTCCTGTCGAATGACTCATTCGGCATCGAGGGGATTCTTCTTAATATGAATAAGGTATGGGATTGTGGAAGTTTTTTAGAGAGTTTGCTTTGCCTTGCTCCTTGGTATTGGGAGCAGTGGTGTATCTGATTTTTGCCAATGTTCCCTTCTTGGAACCGTTTGGCGAAGCCGTCGGACCTCATTTGATCAGTTTGATGCCTGTGGTGCTCTTCTGCTTGCTCTATGTCACGTTCTGCAAGATAGAGATCAAGGAGATGAAGCCGAAGACTTGGCATTTTGTACTCCAGTTGATTCGTACTTCCTTGGCGGCACTGATGGTGCTTGCCATCTATCTCTTCGGGAGCAATTATGATACGAAGTTGGTCTTGGAGGGTGCTTTCATCTGCTTCATCTGTCCTACGGCAGCCGCTGTGGCTGTGGTCACGGAGAAGTTGGGAGGCAGTATCGGTTCGCTTACCACCTATACCGTCATCGCCAATATCTTTACGATGATTATCATCCCTACACTTTTCCCGATGGTGGAGAAGGGGGCGGATGTCAGCTTCCTCTATATGAGTATGATGGTGTTCCGCAATGTCACTACGGTGCTGGTCGTGCCTTTGATTTTGGCTTTGCTGAGCAGGAGGTTCCTTCCTAAGTTTGTGGCTCAGGTGAAGAGTGTGAAGGACTTGGGCTTCTATATGTGGTGTTTCAACTTGACGATATTGATGGGAGAGACGCTTCGCAACATTCTCCATGCCACTGTGTCTGGATGGATTTTGGCATTGCTTCTCATCGTTCCTCTCTTGGTTTGTCTCATCCAGTTCTGTATCGGCAAGGCGGTCGGCCGTCATTATGGCGATAGCATCAGTGCCGGTCAGGCATTGGGACAGAAGAATACCATCGTGGGCATCTGGCTCACCCTCACTTTCCTCAACCCCCTCGCTGCCGTAGCCCCAGGAGCCTATGTCGTTTGGCAGAACTTGGTAAATGGCTGGCAACTATGGTATAAGGAGAAGTATGGGAAGCTGAAATGGTAAATGTTAATAAATCTAACTCGTAGCTTTTTCTTCTTTTTTAGTCTTGTGTCGGATAAATCAAGTTCTCTTCCTTGATGACATTGAGTACCTCTTCGAGATATTTCTTCGACTCATACTTTGCCATCGGAAGGTCGTGGAGCAAGTAGTTGCCACAGTCCTTGGCAGCCTGACCTGGAATCTCGCCCTCAAAGTCGGCGATAAACTGGAAGGTGCGCTTCATCAGTTCCACGATGTCCTTGCTCTCTAGGTCGCCACGTATCAAGAGGTAGTTGCCTGTGAGACATCCCATCGGTCCCCAATAGATGATGCGATCCTTCCACTCCTCGTCATTGCGGAGGTAAGTGGCAGCAAGGTGCTCGATGGTGTGGATGGCACCGTTGTGGAGACAAGGCTCCTGGTTAGGCACTTTCATGCGGATGTCGAAAGTGGTGACGACTTCTCCGCCCACCTCGTCCTTGCGACTGACGTAGATGCCACGGAGCAACTTGTTATGATTGATGGTAAAACTTGGAATCTTGTTCATAATATAATATGTTAGAGGCTTTCGAGGAAAGCCTTGGTTACGTTGAAAGAGCCTTCTGCCATCTTCGCCCAAAAGTCGAAGTACATCTGAGCTTTGGTGTCTTTGAGAGGCACGTCGCTGATGATGCGGAAGGAGATGAAAGGAGTCTTGTAGATGTGACAGGTCTGAGCGATGGAACAGCTCTCCATATCCACAGCCATGGCATGAGAGAAGTGCTCCAGGATGCCACGCATCTTCTCCTTGCTATCCACAAACCATTCGCCGCTCACAATCTGACCGGCATGAATCTTAGGGTGCTGGTTGTCGGGCAAGTCGTTGATGGCAAGCGCCTTCTCCACATACTCCTGAGGAGTCTTGAAGGTGGCAGGCATACCGAGTATCTGCCCGAACTCGCACTCGTCACCACAATAAGCATCATGATATACGCATTCGGTGGCAACCACCACCTCAGTCACGTTGAGGTTGATGTCGGCACCACCAGCCACGCCCGAAGAGATGATGAGGTCGGGATGATAGTTGTCGATCATCTCCACGGCACCGATGGTACTGTTCACCTTGCCGATGCCACACTGTTGCATCACCACCTCGTTGTCGCCTATCTTGCCGATGACGAAGTCCTTGAAGTTCTTTCGCTCAGTTTGTGACTCGCCGAGCAAAGTCTTGAGTTGCGTGAACTCCTTGTCCATCGCAACGATAATTCCTATTTTCATTGATAATGTACTAACTTTTTCGGTTGCAAAATTACAAAATAATATCTTCTCTGGCAAAAAAGTGAAGAAATATTTTGATGTGTCTGTGATTTGTGCTACCTTTGCCGTCAGTTTTTGGTATTATTGAGTTTACGATATGTCGGCAACACTTACATATAAGGAGATTTTTTAACTTCTAACGAAGCGATAACTTCTCTAACTTTAACTTCTAATTCCTCTAACTTCCCCTTAAATTTCCCATTCTCATCGCATAATATGCAAAAATAACTTTTTTTATTTTGTGATTTCTTCATTTCTCATTATCTTTGCAACCAAAATATAAACGTTTATAAGAATAATGAAAGTATTGAAGAAGTATCTGCTGGATATTCTGGCAGTAGTTTTGTTTGCGATCGTATCCTTCGTCTATTTCATGCCTGCCGATATGGATGGACGAATCTTGTTCCGTCACGATGCCTCTGCTGGCAAGGGACTGGGACACGAGAAGGAACTCTTCCAGCAACAAACCGGTGAGGTGTCCCGCTGGACCAACTCCGTTTTCGGCGGTATGCCTACCTACCAGATGTCACCATCCTATGAGAGCGGTGCCGTCTTGAAACAGGCTGTCAATGCCTATCATCTTTGGTTGCCCGACTATGTTTGGTATGTTTTTGTATACCTCCTGGGATTCTATATCTTGTTGAGAGCCTTCAACTTCCGTCAGTCCTTGGCGGCGCTTGGCTCCATCATTTGGGCATTCTCCTCCTATTTCTTTATCATCATTGCCGCAGGACATATCTGGAAGGTGATGGCTTTGGCTTATCTTCCTCCAATGATTGCGGGTATCGTGCTGGCTTATCGAGGTAAGTATCTGTGGGGCTTGCTTGTGACGGCGATTTTCGCTGCCTTCGAGGTGAACGCCAACCACGTGCAGATGACATACTATTACCTCTTCATCATCTTCTTCATGGTCGTCGCCTTCTTGGTCGATGCCATCAAGCAGAAGCAGATGGCTCGCTTCGGCAAGGCTACGGCGGTGTGCATCGTGGGTGCAGCCATCGGTATCAGCTTGAATCTCAGCAACCTCTATCATACTTGGCAGTATGGTCAGGAGACGATGCGTGGCAAGAGTGAACTCGTGAAGAAGAATGCTGCCAACCAGACCAGCAGCGGTCTCGACCGTGACTATATCACCCAGTGGAGCTATGGCATCGACGAGACTTGGACGCTCTTGATTCCTGATGCCAAGGGAGGTGCTTCCGTGCCATTGTCACAGAACGCCAAGGCGATGGAGAAGGCTGACCCTAACTTCGTGCAGATTTATCAACAGCTCGGACAGTACTGGGGCAACCAGCCTGGTACGAGCGGACCTGTCTATGTGGGAGCATTCGTTTGCATGCTCTTTATCCTCGGCTTGTTTATCGTCAAGGGACCGATGAAGTGGGCATTGCTCGCTGCCACCATCTTGAGCATCTTGCTCTCTTGGGGTAGAAACTTCATGCCGTTCACCAATTTCTTCTTGGATTACATGCCGATGTACGCCAAGTTCCGAACGGTGGCTTCCATCCTCGTCATCGCTGAGTTCACCATCCCATTGCTGGCGATGATGGCTTTGAAGAAGATAGTGGATGAACCGGAGATATTGACCATCAAGAAGAAGTTCGTATATGCCAGCTTCGGTTTGACAGCAGGCTTCTGCTTGTTGTTTGCCATCATGCCGGGTGTCTTCTTCCCAGACTTCGTTTCAGTACAGGAGTTGCAGGCTCTGCAACAGTTGCCTGCCGAATACCAAGGTCCTATTATCAGCAATCTGACCGAGATTCGCAAGGGCATCTTCACGTCCGATTGCTGGCGTTCCTTCTGGATCATCGTCATCGGTTGTGCCTTCCTCTTGCTTTACAAGATGAAGAAACTCGGTGCCGAGTTTATGATTGCAGGCATCGCCGTGCTCTGCTTGGTGGATATGTGGATGGTCAACAAGCGTTATCTCTATGATGAGATGTTTGTGGATAAGTTCCAGCGTGACGCACCTCAGCAGATGACAGAGACCGACAAGCTCATCCTCCGCGACAAGAGCCTCGACTATCGTGTGCTCAATCTCGCATCCAATACCTTTAATGAGAACGAGACTTCTTACTATCACAAGAGCATCGGTGGCTATCACCCTGCAAAGCTTCGTCGCTACCAGGAGATGATAGACGCTTACATCGCTCCTGAGATGCAGAAGACGATGAAGGCGGTGGCTGAGGCTGGTGGTGATATGACCAAGGTGAATGGCGACAGCATCTTCCCAGTCTTGAATATGCTGAATACCAAGTACTTCATCTTCCCATTGCAGGGTGGACAGACCGTTCCGGTGCAGAACCCATACGCTTATGGCAATGCTTGGTTTGTGGATAAGGTGACTTATGCCAACAATGCCAACGAGGAAATCGATGAGGTGGGCAAGTTGAACCTTCGCCATGAGGCGGTGGCTGATGCCAAGTTCAAGGAACAACTCGGACAGAGCGTGCCACAAGACGATACTTCGATGGTGAAGATGATACAATACAAGCCAAACAACCTCACCTATGAGGTGAAGTCTAGCAAGGGCGGTGTCATTGTCTTCTCTGAGATTTACTATCCTGGTTGGACGGCAACTGTAGATGGACAGCCAGCTGAGCTTGGCAGAGTGAACTACATCCTTCGTGCCTTGAATGTGAAGCCAGGCAGCCACAAGGTGGTACTCGACTTCCATCCTTCATCTCTCAAGAAGACTGAGACCGTAGCCTACATCGGTTACGTCGTCCTCTTGCTCCTCTTGGTTGTAGGAATTGGAGTAGAATGGAAAAAGAAAAAAGCAGAATGATGGATTTTAGAACGGAAGTGAAAGTAGGGAAGGGTGCCATCAAATTGTTGCCTTCCCATCGAATGCTCTTCGTGGGTAGTTGCTTTGCCGACAACTTGGGCAAGCGTTTCGTGGAGAATCGCTTCCGGGCTGTCGTCAATCCCTACGGAGTGATGTATAATCCTACGAGCGTCTTCCACTCGGTGGAGCGATACCTCAAGGGTGATGCGTTCACCCAGGGTGAGAATCTGCCGAAGGAGGAACGTCGTCCCGATGTCGCCTTCTTCACGCTAGGCACCAACCATGTCTATATCTTGAAGGAGACAGGCGAGGTGGTGGACAACTGCCAGAAGCGTCCGCAGCGCCTCTTCGAGGAGAAGGAGTTGACAGTAGGTGAGTGCGTGGTCGAACTCTCCAAGGCTGTTTGGGCTTTGGTGGATGTGGGCATCCAGCGCATCATCGTCACGGTGAGTCCAATCCGCTATGCGAAGTATGGATTCCATGGAAGTCAACTCTCCAAGGCTACGCTTCTCTTGGCTGCCGACCTTCTCTGTCAGCGATTCCCAGAGCTGGTGAGCTATTTCCCTGCCTACGAGATTGTGAATGATGAGCTGAGAGACTATCGTTTCTACAAGGAAGATATGCTCCATCCGAGCGACCAGGCGGTGGAATACATCTGGCAGAAGTTCCGAGGGGCTTACTTCGACAAGACTGCCGAACAGTTCCTCGCCGAATGGCAGCCCATCAAGGAGGCACTCGCTCACAAGCCTTTCCATCCCGACAGTGATGAGACGAAGCTTTTCCAAGCGCAGACGGAAGAGAGGCTGAAGGCTTTCGAGGAGAAGTATCATCTCTCATAGAAACTCTCGATGAGACATTTCATCCCAAGGATGAATCATATATAGAATATTTTAAAAGTTAAGATAATGACTTATACTATTGAAAAGGTAACCACACTGATAGGTGCGCGTCGCTATGGAGACAAGGATACGAACATCGGTTTCATCCTGACCGATAGCCGTTCGCTCTGTTTCCCAGAGGAGACTCTGTTCTTCGCTCTCAAGTCAGAGCGAAATGACGGTCACAACTACATCCCAGAGTTGTATCGCCGTGGTGTCAGAAATTTCGTAGTAACTAATGTGCCTAAGGGCTATGCCTCCGACTATCCTGAGGCCAACTTCCTCAAGGTGGTCAACACGTTGGAGGCTTTGCAGCGCTTGGCTGAACGTCATCGTGATGAGTTCAATATCCCTATTGTCGGCATCACGGGTTCCAATGGCAAGACGATGGTCAAGGAGTGGCTCTACCAGTTGCTCTCTCCATCCATGTTTGTCACTCGCAGCCCACGCAGCTACAATTCCCAGATAGGTGTGCCTTTGTCTGTCTGGTTGATGAACGAGCAGACCGAGGTGGGTGTCTTCGAGGCTGGTATCAGTCAGCCGGGCGAGATGCTTGCTCTTCGTGACATCATCCAGCCTACCATCGCCGTGCTTACTTACTTGGGTTCTGCCCATCAGGAAAACTTCGAGTCTTTGGAGGCGAAGTGCCGTGAGAAGATCATCCTCTTCCATGATGCTGAGACCATCGTCTATAATGGTGATGATGAGATAGTGAGCAAGGTGGTGGGCGAGTACCACGACTATAAGGGCGAGAAACTCTATTGGTCGCAGAAGGATGCTGAGGCTCCTTTCTTCATCAAGAACATCGAGAAGAAGAACGACCTCACCATCGTCACCTATATATATAAAGGTGAGGAAGACAGCTATTCGCTTCCTTTCATTGATGAGGCTTCTGTCACCAACTCCATCATCAGTGCCGTCGTCTCTCGTAAGCTCGGTCTCTCTGCCGAGGATGTCGATAAGCGAATGTCTCTCTTGGAGCCAGTAGCGATGCGATTGGAGGTGAAGGAAGGTCAGCATGGTTGTACCTTGATCAATGATAGTTACAACTCCGACATCAATTCCCTTGATATTGCCCTCGATTTCATGAGCCGCCGTCCCGACCACAAGGGTCGTCGCCATACCTTGATATTGAGCGACATCTTCCAGAGTGGTGAGACTCCAGCCGACTTATATAAAGAGGTGTCCGACCTTTGCCGCAAGCGTGGCGTCGTCAAGTTCATCGGCGTGGGTCCTCAGCTCTATGAGCAGAGCGATGAGATTCAGATTTCCGAGAAGTTCTTCTTCCGCAATGTGGAGGAGTTTATCGATAGCGAGGTGTTCAAGAGCCTTCGCGACGAGGTTATCCTCTTGAAGGGTGCTCGCCAGTTTGGTTTCGACCAGTTGACCGAACTTTTGGTGAAGAAGGTACACGAGACGACCTTGGAGGTCAATCTCAATGCCGTGGTAGCCAACCTCAACTACTATCGTTCTTTCATGAAGCCAGAGACCAAGTTGGTTTGTATGATCAAGGCAGATGGTTACGGCGCAGGAGCGGTAGAGATTGCCAAGACCTTGCAAGACCATCGTGTCGATTACTTGGCTGTGGCTGTTGCCGATGAGGGCGTCACCCTTCGCAAGAGTGGTATCACCAGCAACATTATGATTATGAACCCAGAGATGACTGCCTTCAAGACCATGTTTGATTACGACTTGGAGCCAGAGGTTTATTCTTTCCGCATCCTCGATGCCTTGATTAAGGCAGCAGAGAAGGAGGGTATCACTGGTTTCCCTGTTCACATCAAGTTGGATACAGGCATGCACCGTCTTGGTTTCGACCCAGAGAATGATATGGAGGAGTTGATTGGCAAGTTGAAGCATCAGAATGCCATCATCCCTCGTTCCGTCTTCTCTCACTTCGTGGGAAGCGATGATGATAGCTTCGATGCCTTCTCTGCACATCAGTTTGAGTTGTTCGACAAGGGTAGCAAGCAGTTGCAGGCAGCCTTCGACCACAAGATATTGCGCCATATCTGCAATTCGGCAGGTATCGAGCACTTCCCAGAGCGCCAGTTGGATATGTGCCGCTTGGGTCTCGGTCTCTACGGCATCAACTCTCGCAACAACGAGACCATCAACTGCGTGAGCACCTTGAAGACCACCATCCTCCAGATGCACAATATCAAGGCTGGTGAGAGCGTGGGTTATTCTCGCAAGACCATCTTGGATAAGGACAGTGTCATAGCCGCCATCCCTATCGGTTATGCCGATGGCTTGAACCGTCACTTGGGCAATCGCCATGCTTACTGCTTGGTGAATGGTCAGAAGGCGGAATATGTGGGCAACATCTGTATGGATGTAGCGATGATCGATGTCACTGGCATCGACTGCCATGAGGGTGATTCCGTCGAGATTTTCGGTGAGAACCTCCCAGTCCAGACATTGAGCGACATCCTCGATACCATTCCTTACGAGGTGCTGACCACCATCAGCAACCGTGTGAAGAGGGTATATTATCAGGATTAATATCAGGT
>ERZ1031933.762-NODE-762-length-9585-cov-3.565687_pt1 | contig 9585 bp, 10 predicted proteins | sample MGYA00517880_ERZ1031933 | MGnify/ENA primary metagenome ERZ1031933 (study PRJEB33719, sample SAMN04261283) | wastewater metagenome | biome: rural village; feature: human; material: feces | host: Homo sapiens | place: El Salvador | collected 2014-01-14 ... | reverse complement strand
TTGTAAACAGCTCAATTTCTTTAAAGGTCGGATTAAAGTCACTTACATCAACAAGATTAAACTTGCGTTTTGTAAGGCTTAATGTTGCTTTAAGAGTGTTAAGAGGTTCAGCATAGATGTTTTTTGATTGCAGATGTGTAAAATCCTTTGTGTTGCTGTAGAAAGATGAAACATCGTCGGGATGGAACACACCTGATTCACCAAGTACCGATATTACATTATCAATATCCCTTGTAAGTCCGATAATGCTTACGGCCTGCATGGTTGAAACAGCCAAATTATAATCACCTCTTCTTGACAGTCAAATAATCATTTAATGAGCAATGACTGTGTAATTTTATTGTCAAGTTCATATCTTGTGCCCTCAATCAAAGTGACAATATTCATCAGCTCTGTTTCGGCAACAAAAACATATGAAATCATTACAACCGAAGGGTTGTTGGAAAAGTGCATATTTTTCCTTGCAAGCCTGTATTTTACTCTCGGTGAAATATCGCTTGCATAAACATATCCGATTTTATCAATCAATCTTCCGTTATGCGTATTCTGCATAATTGAGAATATCTCGCCCGAAGATTCCGCCTTACACATCATGTCAACGGTCTTTTCGCTGAGATTTGTGTAATCAAGCAAGAGGTTTGCTTTGATATCATCGGGAGAAAGCTTATAATACTTTTTCAATCTCAGAATTCTCGAGAAAATATTATAATCGTTAATCGTAAAGAAAAAGTTGATAAGCTCGTGCTTTTCCTGTCCTTTTGTTGTAGCTTTAATCAGTTTTGTCAGTTTTCCGAACACCAAGTTATACAGCTTGTTCTCAATGTCCGATATTGGAAGTCGATTTTTCTCATCTGGAGAAAATTGCTTGAGAATATCGTAGAATTGGGAGGACTGTGTGGCGTTCAGAAACTCTTCATAATTTTTTGCGTTGGCAAGCTTGTTAACATCTATTTCCGTATGCTTTGAAATATACCCCGGGAATTGATAGATGAACTTGTCAGTCGAGTTTGAACTGAGCAGGATAAGGAATCTTATAATCTGCTCAACCTCTAATGTCGAGATAATGTACGATGACAAACCCGAGCTTACGCTCGAATCGTATCTGCACAAAGAGTCAAATTCATAGAAAAGGTTTTGCCTCAAAAGAGCCTCAAGCCGTCCTCTGTGAATTTCACGCTCACTGACATCCGTCAGAGCCTTGGAGTAATGCGTATTATTTTTAAGATACGACATAATCTCTCCGACGCTCTGGCATGCAAGCAAACTCTGGTAATCCTTTTCGGTAAGTCTGTTGCCAAACTTTGACCTTGCTTTTGTCAGAACTGCAAACGAAGTTTTTGACATTATCCGCATACACCTCCTTGTAAACAGTAAATGGAATGTTACTGTGCAACCGTTCTTTTGACGATTTCGTCAACCCACTTGTCACAGTTGAGTTTAAAATCAGAATCAAGCTTGATATGCACTGAATTGTGCTTGCTCTGAATTTCCTCCCATTGCTGTTCGGCTTTCTTTGTTTCCTGAATGTCGTTGCGTTTCACAACCTCTTCAGCTTTTGCCATGAAGTCGTCATAAATCTTCTTCGTTTCGGCTTCAATAGTTTTGGAAAGTTCCTCTTTTTCTTCAAGAGTATCCTTTTCCATGGCCTTGGCTTCGTTGTCGGCATCAACGATTTTTTTAATCATATTCTCCATAAAACCACCCCCGTGAAAAATTAGTTTTTAAGCGCCTGAAGCGGAGCCGGGATTCTTCCGCCACGCTTAATAAATGCCTCCGGTGAACCTTTCCTTACAGGCATAACGGGACCTCTGCCGAGCAGTCCGCCGAAATTAAGTTCTTCGCCTGCACTTTTTCCGATAGCCGGAATAAGTCTTACCGCAGTTGTTTTGGTATTTACCATACCAATTGCAGCCTCATCTGCAATAATTGCAGAGATAACCTCGGGAGTTATGTCACCGGGTACTACAATCATGTCAAGACCAACCGAACATACGGCTGTCATCGATTCAAGTTTTGTAATATCAAGGTAACCTTCAGTAGCGGCATGAATCATACCTGCATCCTCGGAAACGGGGATAAAAGCACCGCTCAGACCGCCGACATGGGAAGAAGCCATAACGCCGCCTTTTTTAACAGCGTCATTAAGAAGTGCAAGTGCAGCGGTTGTACCGTGGCATCCGCACACTTCAAGTCCCATCTCCTCAAGAATATATGCAACACTGTCACCGACAGCAGGTGTCGGGGCAAGTGAAAGGTCAACAATACCAAAGGGAACACAAAGTCGCTTGCTTGCTTCTCTTGCAACAAGCTGTCCCATACGGGTGATTTTGAATGCAGTTTTCTTAACCATATCTGCAATTTCCGTGATGTCTTTTCCTGCACCGTCTTTTGCAAGAGCGGCTCTTACAACGCCGGGACCCGATACACCGACATTGATAACAGTATCGGCTTCACCGACACCGTGGAAAGCACCCGCCATAAACGGGTTGTCTTCGGGAGCGTTACAGAATACAACGAGCTTTGCGGCACCGATGCAGTTTCTGTCGGCTGTAACTTCTGCAGCCTGCTTAACGACCTTACCCATCATCTTAACAGCATCCATATTGATGCCGGCTTTTGTAGAACCGATATTTACGGATGAACAAACGAAATCGGTTTCGCTCAAGGCCTGTGGGATACTCTCAATAAGAGCGTAGTCACCGCTTGCAAAACCCTTCTGAACAAGAGCGGAATAACCGCCGATGAAGTTTACGCCGAGTTCCTTTGCGGCTTTGTCAAGAGTGTGGGCAAACTTGACAACATTCTTGCTCTGGCACGGAGCGGCTACCATACCGATAGGGGTAACTGAAATTCTTTTATGTATAATCGGAATACCAAATTCCTTCTGGATGTCTTCACCTGTTTTAACAAGGTCTTTTGCATTTCGACAGATTTTGTCATAAACCTTTGTGCAAGCCTTATCAATGTCCTCGTCAATGCAGTCAAGCAATGAAATACCCATTGTAATTGTTCTTACATCAAGGTTTTCATTGTCTATCATATTTATGGTTTCAAGTATATCTCTTGTTTCTAACATATTATGTATATCCTTTCAATTCGGTAGCACTGATCAAATTCTGTGCATGCTGTTAAAGATGTCCTCGTGCATAACATGAACCTTTGTATTTGTTGATTCTCCGACTGCTTTGAGGTTTGTACGGAGCTGCTCAAATCCGATGTTGGATTTGTCAATTTCAACAAGCATAATCATAGCAAACATATCCTGAAGAACACTCTGTGTTACTTCCACGATATTAACATCAGCCTTTGAACAGGCCTCTGAAACTTTTGCAAGGATTCCAACGCTGTCTTTACCGATTACTGTGATAACTGCCTTCATTTTTTACCTCCTGTTTATGCAGATTTTCGTTGGGATTCTGCATAAAACTGCTTTTCTTTATTTGTGCATATTATATAACTAATTTTTAATAAAGTAAAGTGCAATATTGAAAAAAATTTTTTCATATGTTATCATCTTTTTTGTGAGGTGTTTTACTAATGAAAATATGTGATATTCATACCCATTCAAGCAACTCTTTTGATGCTGAAAATACAGTTGAAGAAATGTGCAACAGTGCCTGTAATAAGGGACTTTTTGCACTTGCAATCACCGACCACTGCGAAGCTCCCGAGATTTTGCTCGGCTCTGAAAGTGAGTACGGAGATTTCAGCAAATTAATTCCAAAATCGAATTATGAAACTTCGATTATGCAAGATAGATACAAGGGTAAAATCAAAATACTGAGAGGCATTGAACTCGGTGAGCCGATGCACAATGACGAATGTACAAAAAAAGCACTTTGTTTTGGAGATTTTGACATAATAATCGCATCCGTGCATAACCTGAGAAACAGACCGGATTTTTATTATATGGATTTCAAAAAAGAAGATGCACATATAATTCTCGATATGTACTTTGATGAACTTCTCGAAACCGCCTCTTTTGACAGCTTTTGTACTCTTGCACACCTTACATATCCGTTGAGATATATTAAGCGTGACACGGGCGTTATTCCGAGTCTTTCACCGTACAGAGATAAGATTGACCTTATCTACGAAAAACTTATTAAAAAGGATAAGGCTCTTGAAATTAATGTTTCGGGACTGTTCAAGGGACTCGGTGAAACTCTCCCTGCATTTGATGAAATTAAACGCTATCACGACCTTGGAGGCAAGTACATAACCCTCGGAAGTGACGCACACAATATAAATGATGTCGGCAGAGATATTGAAAAGGGAATAGGGCTTGCTCTTAAAGCCGGATTCAAATCATACTATATATATGAAAACTGTTGCCCTTATGAAATAACAATTGAATAACAAAGAATTGAAATAGTTCTTAAAAGCAAAAAGAGGATTTCGCACTGATATGATGTGAAATCCTCCTTGTTTTTTTAAATCCAATATTCAACTGCAGCACATTATACTGCACTTTTCTGAAAATTGCAATACCTTTTTACAAAGTTTTTGCAAGATTTTTTATGTAATCCTTCAATAAATCTTTTGTTTCAGGGTGTTCAAGCCCAATTTCTATCTGAGCCTGCAAGATTCCGAATTTATTGCCCATATCGTATCTCTTGCCCTCAAACTCAACGGCTGTCATTCCTTTTGTTATTGCAATCTCTCTCATTGCGTCTGTAAGCTGAATTTCTCCGCCAATTCCGGGCTTTGTATTTTCGAGAATTTCAAAAATTTCAGCCGGGAGCACGCATCTGTCAAGAATCGAATAAAGCGAAAGAACTTCTTCGGGTGTCTGCGGTTTTTCCTTCATGTCCGTACAGGCAAAAATATTGTCGTGCATATGTTCAACTTTGAGCGAACCGTACTTGTGAATGTCTTTGGCGTCAACCTTTTTAACACCTACAACTCCTTCACCGTATTCACCGTAATGATCGATGAGCTGTTTGATTGCAGGAACCTTGCCTGTAATAACGCCGTCACCGTACATAACGGCAAAAGGTTCATTGCCTACAAAAGATTTTGCTTTGAGAACGGCATGTCCAAGACCTTTCATTTCCTTCTGTCTGATAAAAGAAATGTTTGCAAGGTTTGAAATATTTCTGACTGTTTCAAGAAATTCTGTTTTGCCGCTCTTTTCAAGCAGACTTTCAAGTTCGGGAGAAGCGTCAAAATGATCCTCCATAAGTCCTTTGCCACGGTTTGTGATGATGAGAATATCTGTAATTCCTGCCGCAACAGCCTCCTCAACTATGAACTGAATAGTTGGCTTGTCAACGATAGGATACATTTCTTTCGGCATATTTTTTGTTGCGGGAAGAACTCTTGTACCGAGTCCCGCCGCCGGGATAACCGCCTTTGTTATACGCATAATATTCCTTCTTTCTCATTAAACTTTTTACTCATTATGTTTCTATACATTTATTACGGTGTTTCTGTCGTTTACATTAAGAACATCGGCAGATAATTGACAACAAGGAAAGCAAAAGCTACAGAAATAGCAATCGGGAGATTTACTCCGCCTTTTGTTTCGAGTGCCTCATTCAAAAGCTCTTTATTTGTTGTACTTTTTATCTTTTTAATTTTCTTAACAGAGTGATTGTAGTAACATTTATTTGCAATTAAACCGCTGATAACCATTACTATAAGTGAAACCGCATTTGCAAGCAGAGGAGAGAGAAACAGTAAAAATTCAGTCGGTGAAAGACCGAAAGAATTACCAAGCGAAAGCACCTGTCCGGATTGCTGAGCCTGTACTATGCCTGTGTAGATAGATTTCCAAGCGGGAAGCGATGAAATATAAGCAGAACCTACCATTGAACCGAGTACGAGAGCTGAGAACAATACGCCTAAGCCGTACATTTTTCGGTACAGAAAATATATTCCCGATAAAATAAATGCAGAAAAATTGAATCTGCTCTTTTTAAACTTATTAATAAAGCTGAAAATTCTCAGATAATAAGGGGTGTTCTTACCAATGAATTTTGCGGCTTCACCTGCAGTGATATCGTCAACAAGCGGTTCATCGCTCTTCATTCCTGCCATAGGATCAAAAGCGGCAGCCATTTGCTGATTTGCCTGACCAAAAGGAACACCAAACGGCGGCATACCCTGATTCTGATTGAAATTCGGGTTTTGCTGACCGTTATTCTGATTCTGCTGAAAGTTCGGATTGTTTTTGTCATCGCCGTAAAGCGGTGCGCCGCAGCTGCAGCAATAGAACATTTCTTTCGGATTTTCCGCTCCGCAGCGCTTGCAAAGAACTACACCGTCTTTAGCGTCCTGCTCTGCCTGTTGTTCGGCCTCTTCCAGCTGTTCTTTTTCAAAAGAAAAATCAGCACCGTGTTTGTCTGCAAAATGACAATGACCTTCTTTTTCATAACATTCTCTGTGATGCGGTGTTCCGCATTCAGGGCAGACTACAATATCGTCACCCTTTTTGAACTGTTTGTCACATACCGGACATTTGTATTCTGTAAATTCCATTATAAACCTCCAAAGGATACACAATATAGTGTACCTATACACTTTAATTATAACAAATAGTATTGACAAATGCAACTTGTTTTTGTGTATAAGTTTACTTGTGAATAAAATAGCTGTTTTTCTTTACTTTTGTGGATGTTTTTGCTATAATATTAAATTGTGAAAGGATAAACTATATTCAGAAAGGTACATGTTTATGGTACAGTTTGAGGAATTACTTTTAAAGCTTCAGGCTCTCAAGCCTGAAATAGACGATTTGTCCGATGCACTCGGTATGAAGGGCATGCTCTCGGAGATTCAACAGCTTGAACTCAAGGCAACCGAGCCGGGATTTTGGGACGATGTGGAAAAATCACAAAAGGTTTTACAGCGTACGGGCTCTTTAAAGGGCAAGGTTGAGGCTTACGAAGGTCTTGTTGCCAAATACGAGGATACTCACGCTTTGATTGAACTTGCAAATGAGGAAGAGGACGAATCTCTTCTTGAAGAGGCAGAAAGCGAAGTTGAGGCTGTCAAGGAAAATCTTGAAAAACAGCGTTTGCAGACTTTGCTTACAGGCGAATATGATAAAAATAACGCAATTCTTACATTTCACGCAGGTTCGGGCGGAACAGAGGCTCAGGACTGGGCTGAAATGCTTTACAGAATGTACACCCGTTGGGCAGAGGCTCACGGCTTTAAGGTTAAAGAAGTTGATTACCTTGACGGCGATGAGGCAGGACTTAAAAGTGCCGTGCTTCTTGTTGAAGGTGAAAATGCTTACGGCTACTTAAAGAGCGAGGCAGGCGTTCACCGTCTTGTTCGTGTATCTCCGTTTGACTCGGCAGGCAGAAGACACACAAGCTTCTCATCTCTTGAGGTTATGCCGGAAATTGCAAAAGATACAGAAGTTCACATTCCGCCCGAAGATATTAAAATGGATGTTTACCGTGCCAGCGGTGCAGGCGGTCAGAAAGTCAACAAGACTTCATCTGCTGTTCGTCTTACTCATATTCCTACAGGTATCGTTGTTGCCAGTCAGGTTGAGCGCAGTCAGTATCAGAACCGTGATGTTGCTATGAATATGCTTATTTCAAAGCTCGTTGAAATCAAAGAGCGTGAGCATCTTGAAAAGATTGAGGACATCAAGGGTGTTCAAAAGGAAATTACCTGGGGTTCACAGATCCGAAGCTATGTATTTATGCCGTATACAATGGTAAAAGACCACAGAACAGGCTTTGAAACAGGTAACATTCAGGCTGTTATGGACGGCGATCTTGACGGCTTTATCAACGCATATTTAAAGTGTGCAAGTCTCGGCACACTTCAGAAATAAATTTCATATTATACGGAAAGGCTATGAATTAGTATGAAGTATTTAGTAATGCTCTGTGACGGTATGGCTGATGAGCCAAACGCACAGCTTGATAATTCAACTCCTATGGCAAAGGCTGTTAAGCCTTGTATGGATTACCTTGCCTCAAAGGGCGAGGTCGGAATGGTTAAAACCGTTGCCGAAGGACTCAAACCCGGCAGCGATGTTGCAAACCTTTCGGTTCTCGGTTATGAGCCTGCTGTTTATTACAGCGGTCGTTCTCCGCTTGAGGCGGCAAGTATCGGTATTGACCTTAAAGACACCGATGTAACATTAAGATGTAACCTTGTAACTCTGTCCGATGAAGAAAACTACGAGGACAAGTCTATGGTTGACTATTGTGCAGGCGACATTTCAACAGAAGAAGCAAGAGAACTTATCAATTATGTTGAGGAAAAGCTCGGCAACGATATTTTCAAGTTCTATTCGGGTGTTGCATACCGTCATTGTCTTGTATGGAAAAACGGCAATCCTCATCCGGGCGAACTTACACCTCCTCACGATATCTCAGGTCGTGTAATTAAAGAATACATTCCAAAGGGTGACGATACAGCCGCTCTCTATGATTTGATGAAGAAAAGCTATGATTTGCTCAAAGATCATCCTGTAAACAAGGCAAGAGTTGAAAAAGGACTTCGTCCTGCCAATTCAATTTGGCTCTGGGGCGAGGGTACAAAGCCTGCTCTTGACAGCTTCTTCGGCAAGTTCGGCAAAAAGGGCAGTATGATTTCTGCTGTTGACCTTCTCAAAGGTATTGCAATTTGTGCCGGAATGAAGAGTGTTGATGTTGAGGGTGCAACAGGCTATATTGACACAAACTTTGACGGAAAGTGCAAAGCCGCAATTGATGAATTCAAAAACGGTGCGGACTTTGTATATATCCATGTTGAAGCTCCCGATGAATGCGGTCACAGAGGAGAGATTGAAAATAAAGTAAAGGCTATTGAACTCATTGATGAGCATATTCTCAAGCCTGTAACCGATTTTCTCAGAACATTTGATGATTTTGCCGTACTCGTATGTCCCGATCATCCCACACCGCTTTCTATCCGCACACACACTTCAAATCCTGTTCCGTATCTTATCTATGACAGCAAGAACGAAGTTGACAGCGGCGTAAGCAAATTCTGTGAAGAAGAGGCTAAAAAGACAGGCAACTATATTGAAAAAGGTTTCACAATGATGGATTACTTCCTTTCTAAATAATTTTTGCTCTGTACTACATAATAAACCAAAAAAATAACATCCTTGCAGATATAATGAAATTAAAAATCTGTAAGGATGTTTTTATGTTGTGTTTGTTCATTATCATAACAATAGTGAGTGTGATTACCTTGTTTGTAATTGCGCTTTCTTATGCAGTAAAATTCCTTATCGGAATAATAATTAAACTTATACGTATACGCAAAAACGATTTAGATAAGTTTTAATGCTTCAACAAGAGCCTTTGAAAGCTGATCGGGGCAGGATGTGCCTCTGCCACGGCAGTCAATGCCTTTTAATCTGTCAACAGCATCTTTTGCGTCCATACCTTTAACAAGCATACAAATGCCCTGAGTGTTGCCTGAACAGCCGCCCACAAACTCACAGCTTGTGATTTTACCGTTGTCATCAAGTTCAAGATTAATCTGTCTGGAGCAAACTCCCGTAGGAAAATATGAATATTTCATTGTAATACCTCTTTTCATAATTTGAAATCATATTATCACAGAAACAGAAAAAAATCCAGATAATTTTATTTTTTTGTT
>ERZ1031933.752-NODE-752-length-9675-cov-5.345322_pt1 | contig 9675 bp, 3 predicted proteins | sample MGYA00517880_ERZ1031933 | MGnify/ENA primary metagenome ERZ1031933 (study PRJEB33719, sample SAMN04261283) | wastewater metagenome | biome: rural village; feature: human; material: feces | host: Homo sapiens | place: El Salvador | collected 2014-01-14 ... | reverse complement strand
CTAGAGTCACTTCCGGCGATTGTAATTGCTGTTTTCATGTTCTTGGCCTCCTTCTCTACTTATTATAAGTAAATCCGCAGTAAATTCAATCTTTTTCAGATAATAATGTATAACCTTTTGTTATTTACTTTTTCTTCTTAACACCACCACAACGAATACACCTGCTGCCATCATTGCCAGTACATAAAGCATCGGTCTTGTTTCATCTCCTGTGACTACTGCCATCCGGTTCTTCAGCTTATTCATCGGGGTCTTCTTCCCTGAGTCCTGTCCATTCCCGTTGCCCGTAGTTCCTTTATTCGTATCTTTATTCGTATCTTTATCCTTATCTGGATTTTTCCCCGGATCTTTCTCTTTGTCCGGGTCTTTGCTTTCGCCGCCGCTGGTATCTTCTGCTGTCTCAATGACCAGTGTCAGATCCTCGCAGACTTCTTCCAGTGTCAGATATCCGTCTTTGAACTGTTCCGTAACGTCTTCTCCGTTCAGGAATATCTTTGAAACCTTCCATCCTTCCTCCGGTGCGATCCGTATCTTCGGCTCGGCAAAACGATCCACAACAAAGTTATCTATGTTGCCTTCTATCTGATCTTCTTCCCCTTCTATCACTACATCTGCGTGGCTTTTTTCCACACGGATATTATGGGAGTCCGGCACGGTTGTACTGATGGTGCTCTGGGAATTCGATGAGCTTCCTGCATCTGCTGCCAGAACGGACATGGTCGTAAAAAACATCGCTGCGATTGCAGCCAGCATAGTCATCACTGTCACAAACACTGCCGTTGTAATGCGGACAGTCTTTTTATCCACAATGATATCCAAATTTTCTGTCTTTTTCCTCATATGCACGCCCCCTTACTCACTTTTGTCCACGTATGATATAGTAAATGTCACCGTATCTGCGTACTCTCCGGCTGCCGCCTTCTTCCAGTCTTCTTTTTTAATCGCGATAGTAAGAGGTGTCTCTTCCCCGGCTTTTGTATACTGCGCTGATGTAAATGGCCGGCTTCCCGCCTCATCCTGCGCCAAAATCTGATAAGGAATCACTGCCTTTGAATTGTTGGAATTCTTTAAGTTAAGATCAGATAGCAATGACACCTGGATACATTTTCCATCCTCAATCTGCGCCTGCTCTACTACAATATTCCCGTAAGAGGTTTCTGTCTCATTGAACCGCATGCTTGTATCTACCGGAATCGTCACCTGGTAAGCCGGGTCCACATGATAACTGACTGTCGCACTTCCTGCCGTCTGGGTGGTTGCTGCATAGATTGGATTTTCTGCACATATTAACAGCACCGGAGTCAGTAGTGCAAAAAGAATTCCTGTTCTTATACTTCTCTTTTTCATCATTCTCCCCTCCTGTTACTGTGCAATTAATGTAGTCTCTACATTTGCCCCGTTCATGGCAGAGCCGTCAGTGAGTGATGCGGTCGTAATCTTGATGGTCGCCGGATATTCTCCCGCTGCAAGTGCCTTCTCTAATGTCACCTCTGTAATCGCCTTCCCCGGCTCCACCATCTTCGATGTGTAGATGGTCTCATCTGTGTCGTTAAGCACGATTTCAAATGTAAAGTAACATGGGTTTCCTTCCGGATTCATCAGGTTCATCTGCACGTCTTTTTTGTCTGCCTCGATCGTAATGGACGGATAGCCCGGTATCCGGATTCCTGTCGGCTTTTCCCCGGTATCGTCTGCCGTCTGGGTCTTCGCATTTGGATCCAGATCCGGCTTAAATGCCGAATCTGAACCTCCTTTTAATTTCATGAAATAAATTAATCCTGCAATGATGACTACACACAGACAGATGATAATGACAATAAGTATTTTATTTTTTCCAGCTTTTTCTCTCATCTGCTCTTCCCCCTCTTATCTGAAAAATACATACACACTCAGACTACTAAGATCGTATTCATCTCTTTTATTTCCGTGAGCGTCAAATTCCAGTGTCAGGCTGTCTACATCAATTTTACCGTCAACCATCAGATAGTAATCACATATTCTCATCTTACCATTATTCTTATTCAGATCCTCGGTGTGAACCTGCCAGTCATTATGATCTTTATTGTCAGATCTTGTATGATAAGAAATCTTAAGATCCGAATAACCATCTTTGATTTTATTAGTCCTGTACAGCACCATAACCTCCATAGATGAGTAATTCTGGTGGATTGCATCGTAGGAAAGATTGGTCATATTCATATGATAAACTGCCGGATCCTGTCCAGTATCTCCGGTCGTCGGCACTTTCGTCTGATTTCCGTCTACATAGAAAGTAAATTTTGCAGTCTTGCCATCATCATCTACCCGGTAAGTGTTTCCATAATCCGATGGTTGGTAAACATAAAAGGAATTCGCTTTCCAGCTTGCGTATAAGGTAATATTTTTTGCGTCCTGAAGCTGCAGCTCTTTCGTACTCATGTCAAATGCTGTGTTGGCTCCTTCTTTTTTCCAGCCTTTGAACTCCCAGCCATAACGGGTCGGATCTGACGGGAACTGGTACTTATCACCGTATTTGGTCTTTCTTACCGTCTTCGCTCTTCCGTCACCGTAGTCAAATGTAACATTGTACACATTTGCCTCCCATTCCGGATAGAGTGTCACAACGCCTCCATTCACATCGGTCAGCTTCGACACCTTCTGTCGGTCAGAGTAATAAGTCTTCTTGCCCTTCTTATCCACGGTGTACCATCTCTTAAAGGAGTGGCCTTTGCATGTAAATTCGCATTTTGGAAGTGTTACATTTTCCGTGTAATTGACCGTCTTGGCTGCCATGGAACCTTTTGCCTCCGTACCGCTTAAGATAAATGTAATCTGATAGGTATTCTCTCTCCAGTTCGCCTTATATGTCCGGTTATCTGTAGAACCCTGTTTTACAGACACATTGTCACTTACTCCTGTAATTTGGGTTCCGCTCCAACCAGTAAATGTGTATCCTGCCCGGACTGGATTTTTCAGTTTGAATACAGTGGTATCCACGTTGTAAGTCGTCGGATTCTTCTCCCCGGACTTCATGCTTCCGCCATTTAAGTCATAAGTAATCTGGTATGTCTCCCGCTCCCATATTGCTGTGTAAATATGACTTTCTGCCGGCATAGTCGTCGGAAGGTTATCGACTTTCTTGCCATTCTCACTCCAGTTTTTGAAAATGTATCCTTTTCTTGTCGGATTTTCTGGTGCATTTATCTTGTCGCCGTAATTTCCTTTGATTGGTGAAACAGACGTTCCTTCTCCTGTCTTGAACTGAAGGGTATATTCCATCTTCAGCCACTGTGCTTTATAAGTCAGATCTTTATCCGGAACCGTCATTTCCACCTCTTCGTCCCAGCCAAGGAACTGGTATCCGGTTCTTGCCGGCGCTTTCGGCACTATAATATTCGCACCATAGCGTCCAGTCACGACGATCTTACTGTCGTCCTCACCCTTTTCTGCAGCGAATGTTCCGGAATCTGCGTCAAATGTGACTGTATGTACCTTTCTCTTATAGTAGTACTTCACTGTCGTCTGTCCGTCTCCGGAAATGGTAACTTTCTCTGTCTTCGGTTCCTCGAAGCCTTTATATTTCATGACTTCTGGTGTCACTTCGCTATCCACAGCCGCCCGTGCATGACTGCTTTCTTTCAGCGTATAACCGTCACCTTGTACATTTTGCTGATAATGTTCTACTACATAGTTGACGATGTTTGCTTCCCATTTTGCATAGAGTGTCAGATCCTGATCCGGCATATTCGCTTTGTACTCTTTGGTACATTTTGCATCTGTATACCAGCCTGCAAATGCATAACCGGCTCTTGTCGGCTTCGGTATGGACATTTCATATCTTGCTTCTACCGTCTTATCTGTCTTACCATCGTAGTTCTTAAGCGTCAGCGTATGCACATTTCTTGTGTAACGGTAAATGACCGTTGTTCTTCCATCACCTTCGACTGTCACCTGCTGTTTCTCCGGTGCTGTAAATCCATCAAAGTTCTTTACTTCCGGTGTGACAACCGTATCCGTATCAGCGCTGAAGTTCTCCTGTGCTCCCAGCGAATATCCGTCATCATTGGCATTTTGCAGACAATGCTTGACTGTGTAGTTTACACTCTGCACATCCCATTTTGCATAAAGTGTGATGTCACGATCCGGAACCACTCCGTCAAATGCTTTTGTAAACTCTGCGTCTGTATACCAGCCTGCAAATGCATAACCGGCACGATATGGTTTTTCCTCCCATTTCTCACCATATACAAGTTCTTTTGTCTCGCTGTCATTACCATTATTGTAATGAATCGTTACCTGATGACGGTCACGCGTATATTTGTAATCTACATATGTGATTTCTCCATCGTCTACTACATCATAGCTAACTGGCTTTGGTGCTGTAAATCCTTCATACGCTTTTACTGCCAGCGTAAGATGTTCTCCTGTTTTAGCTGTGACAGTTTCTGTCTCTGCCAGATCATACTGCTCTGAATTGTCAATGGACTGTTGATAATGTCTCACCTGATAAGTCTTCATTCCGGCTTCCCATTTTGCATAGAGTGTCAGGTCATGTGCCGGCATGGTCGTCTGTACGTAAGGCTGTGTCAGTGCTTCGTCTGTGTACCAGCCTGCAAATGCATAGCCTGTTTGCGACGGAGTATTTGTAATATCTGCCTCATAGCGGACTTTTGAAATCTTGTTATCTTCTCCATTGTTCAGGACATAAGTCAGATTGTAGCTGTTCCGCGTATAGCGATACCAGATATCCGGTCCGCCCCAGCCATTTACCTGTCCTGTCTTGGCCTCCGGTGAGGTAAATCCTTCATACTGTTTTGGCTGCGGAGTCACTTCTGATTCTGTCAGGCCGCTTAATACTTCTTCGTCCGTCAGTCCAAAGTAAGAACCATCTACAGATTCTTTATAATGATAGACGGTATAGCTGCTCATCACCGGTGTCTGTTTTGCATAGAGCGTCAGATCTTTGTCCGGCATGGTTCCATCGAATCGATTCTTGAAATCCTTATCTGTATACCAGCCTTCAAAGAGATATCCTTCCCGAATCGCTACTTCTGTAATTGCCGCACCAAATGGCATTCCGAATCCTTCTATATTATTTTCATCGCCCCCGCGGTCTACCAGCTTCAGCTTATGGATATTTCTCGCATACTTGTATTCAATAACTGTGTTGCCGTTTCCGTCCACTGCCACGGTCTGTGTTTCCGGTGAAGTAAAGCCTTCGTAACGCTTCACGTCCGGCGTCACTTTATCTTCCGGATATGCCGCAAAGACTTCTTCTTCATATAAGATATATGGATCTTCTTCCACAACCGGTTTATCTGTGTCCGGATACTCTTCTTTATCTCCGCCTGGGTTTTCTTTTTCTGCATCTGGCAGTTTTTCCATCAGATGCCGGACTGTATAGTTGACTTTCTGCTTCTCCCATTTTGCATAGACCGTCATATCTTTTGCCGGCATCGTCTGGCCAAATGCGTTCTCACATGCCTCGTCTGTATACCAGCCTTCAAATACATAGCCTTTTCTTGTCGGCATCGGTGATGCAATCTTGTCACCATATCTTGCCGTCACTTCTGTCTGGTCTGATTCTCCGCCTTTTGCATCAAAGGTCAGCTTGTACTCATTCAGATCATAGTATACTTTCAGTACAAGACTGCCATCTGCCTTAATCGTTCCCTTTGGCAGTTCACCCTTTAAGTGATAGACTTTCTCATCCAGATCTGCCGCTTTTGCTGTGACTTCCTCTCCCATCTGTCCGGTCAGAGCCGCAGTCTCACTTAAGCTGTATCCGCTGTTATCCGTATTCTGCACGTAGTATTTCACGGTATAAGTAATACCTTCCAGTGCTTTCCATTTTGCAATGTAGGTCTTGTTCTCAGATGGAACTTCCTTTGGAACCCCAGCGCCTTCTTCGTCCTCCCAGCCAAGGAATTCATATCCCGGTCTGTAGACTGCCGGTGTCGGCATCATGGTTCCATACCGGTAATTTCCGTCTGCGATCACTTCTGTCTCCGTTCCATTCTCCGTCTCTTTTTCGGACTTGAATGTCTGTGTATATTTATTTCTTGCATAATAGTAATTGATGACCAGGCTGCCGTCTGCTTTTACAGTCTCCGTAAGCTGCGGCGGTGTTACAAATCCCGTACGCTCTGCCGGAACCGGGCTTACTTCCTCTTCCGTCCTGCCACTCATTTTCACCGGAGTCTGTGCTTCATAGGTTCCATTCGTTCCTTCTATATAATCTACGACTGTATAACCCACATCGGCTGCTTCCCATTTTGCATAGACAAGTCTGTCTTCTTCCGGCATGGTTTCCGGAATTGTGTATGGAATGGTGAGATCCATGTCCTCATACCAGCCGGCAAATGTATAACCGAGTCTTACAGGATCTTCCGGCTTCTTGATCTCTGCGTTATATTTTCCGGTAATTGCATCGACGAAAGATCCGCCATTACTCTGGAATGCAATATAGTAACCATCTCGCAGGCGGTCCCAGTGAAGCTTGATCTTTCTTGCACACGGCTTCGTATTAAAGGTACCTTCCTGGTTTTTCCATGTAATGATCATCTCACCGTCCTGCTCCGGCTCATCACCTGGATTTACACGGATAATATTGGTCGCCGGATCATACGTAAACGCACTGTTCGTCATGGAAATGTTGAAATACTTTGTATCATCTTCGTAAATCTTCTCGTAATATTTTCCGTCGTCCAGTCCGGTCTTCATGTCCATATATTGCATCTTGAAATATTCATCCGGGATCTGAACCGACTGAATCTCCCGCTTCATATTAATCTCGGCAACCTTATCCTGGGTATAAGCAAAATCCAGTACATTTTCCAGAACACCTACCTTATAAAGCGGCCACTCATTTTCGTAAAGTGTCGGATTATAGGTAAATGCATTGGACAGTGCCTGTGCCTCGAACTTCACTTCCAGATAAATACCGATTTCCAGATACATAGCTCCCATAGCACGGCTGCTTCGTCCTGCCGATGCCGTATACTTCAATTCGTAGTAGAGGTAACCCCAGACCTGTGCATAACCGCCCACATCCGCCGAGATACCGACACTGGCGATGGACGTTGATAATAATCCCACACGCACCGTCAGTCTCACACCGGCTTTGATGCCAAGAGTTCCCATAGCATATGCCGTAAATTCATACTGCTCCTCTACCAGATCTATCGTATCATTGGTCGCCGTCCGCTCTTTGACCCGTACACAGAAGACATACTCTTTCGCATTCTTATACCAGTACGTCATTCCGATGGAAATGTTCACATTTGCGGAAACAACGAATTCCAGCTTCACCTGAATATCAATGATCAGAAGCACACGGAAATGCTGGTCTACCAGCGGACGCTTGTAGATTTCCACCCAGTCTGCCTCGTCTGCCAGAAGTTCCGAGTACCTCTCTGCCAGAGATTTGGATACGGATATTTCATCTCCGCCACTGACGAGGCCTGATGCAGAATTTAGATAATCCTCGCCATTCTCCATCATATTCTTCAGCTCTTCGGTAATCTTGTTGACACCTTTTCGTAATTTCGAACTGGAATCAGATACCGGGTTTCCGGTTTCTGCAGTTTTGAAGTTGACATTCAGTCCGATTCCTGTGTATTCATATAATTCCAGAGACGCCGTTACGCGGTAATCTGCAATGTACGGAATAAATCCCCATCTTTTCCACACGGCTGAGCCGTCCACATCGATGGATACACGGACTTCCTGTTCAAATGTCGCCGTGATCATGATCTCGATGTCTGCGCCCCGGTTCACATGAACTGTAATCGGCACGCCGATCTCCAGTGCAAGCCTTAGTCCACTCACATCTCCGTCAAAATGTTTCAGTGTCGTGCCGAGATTTGCTTTTACCGTCGGTACTCCTAATTCCACACGGGAACCGCCTGCCCCACCTGCGGCTCTTGCCTTTCTCAACTGGCCATAGCCCTGGCTCTGAACCATGATGTCTGCATTCATATCTTCCTTGAGAGATTCCTGAAGCTCCTCAAAAGATTCTGTCTCCATTGCCGCATCGGCAACTCTTTCTGCCACTTCGGATGCAAATCCGCTGTCTACTGCCTGTGTCTCAATATCCTCTTCCAGCGCCTGCACATCGGTATCTTCCAGAAGCTCCTCCCCTTCTACATTTTCCTTCTGGTACACATCCATGGTCTGGCGCATATCTTCTTCGCTCACAGGCATATAGCTTACTATGTATCTTTCTCCTGATAACAGAACACTCGTAATCTCTCCATAGAGAGACACGGTTCCGCTTTCATTTTCTCCCATTGTACCTGTGTAAAGTGCCAGATAATCGCCCTCATCTACGGTTGTCTCACTGTCCAGATCCATAGCCTGGCTCATAGCATCATCACCAAAGGTCAGATCACTGACATTAATCGTTACACTGTTATTATCCGGGTCACCGTCCTGATCTTTGTCCATAGAAAGCGGCAGCACATCCGGCATAAAGAGCACGTCTTCCGGTCTGGAGCCGCGATATGTATACTTGTCCCCGTCCGCTCCTGTAATCTCGATAAATGACACATCACTGTTGTCACCAGAGGACATGTCCATGGTCGGGATCACATCACCGGAATAAATTGCGACCTGGTCGCCGACTTCTAACTGCTTCTTATAAGTAAATGTTCCGGTCGTATCACTGCCTTCTTCGGTCAGGGAACCGTCTGTTCCAATCGTCATTGCCGCGATTGAGACTTCCTCTACTTTCTTTCCATTTACAGTCAGATCGGAAAGCTCTTTCTTGTGAATATACTTGATTTCTTTGTTTAACTCTACATTTTTGACTTCTTCGCGATAGACCGTAAAATCATAGACACGGATCGTCGGGTCAAATCCTGTAAAATATAACGCTTTTTCCTGAAGCTCCAGCTTATAGGCCGCTCCCGGTGTCCATCCATTCGGATTGCTGAGCGTAAATGTATGGTCTGCTCCTTCGGTCACATCTACCGTAACTGTTTCGGAAGAATCTGTCACATTTTTTATCGTGAAACTTTTCCGCACCTGGTCAGGCGTCATGGCAGCACTTGTATCCGTCATCGGAATCGTAAAATCTGTTGCAACATCATTTGCTCTGGCATAAGTCGCCATGGATACTTCTTCCATCGGCTGGTTGTCTGCATAAGAGGCATACAATGTCACATCACTCAGAAGACGGTCCTTACTGTCCACATATCTGGTGCATGCTTCATCGTAACACCAGCCAAGAAATGTACTGGACTTTTTCACCGGTGCCGGCAGATCCTTCAGAACGGTTCCTGCCTGGTACTGCTCCTGTGTTACTGTGATCATCTGATCTGCCTGCTGCGGATTCTTCTTCGTGATAGTCCCGCCATTTGTCTCATATGTAATGTTGTACGCTGTATCCTGAAATGCAATGTCAAAAGTCAGGTGATCTGTATAATCACCTGTATAGTTCGGTTTGTCCAGAATGTTGCAGTTATATTCCTGCTGCTTATGGCTCTCATCTTTCGTAAGACTTGCGACAACCGAACCATTTTCCAGTGCTGAACCACTCTGTGGATTTCTCAGCTCATACGCAAGACTATGTAGACCACTCTTTAATTTCCAGTCATTTTCCGACTGGACTGTCACGCTCACATGATCCTTGTCATATAATCCACCTGCATCCGCTTTTATCGTAAGCTTATCCCCATCCGCATTGACCGTCTG
>ERZ1031933.739-NODE-739-length-9761-cov-7.585308_pt1 | contig 9761 bp, 10 predicted proteins | sample MGYA00517880_ERZ1031933 | MGnify/ENA primary metagenome ERZ1031933 (study PRJEB33719, sample SAMN04261283) | wastewater metagenome | biome: rural village; feature: human; material: feces | host: Homo sapiens | place: El Salvador | collected 2014-01-14 ... | reverse complement strand
GCTATGATGGTACCGATTCATGCGCTATAGTGGTACCGATTCGCCGATACTGTCAACAAAATTCTTCCACAGCACGAAGTACCCCCCCAGATACCAAATGCCATGGCAACATTCACATACCACTTATCCTTAACATTCAGCCGATATAGGCAAAGCGACAGATAAAACATCGCCAAAGTCATAAGATACCAATAACCATTCTTGGCAGGAGACTCCGCAAAACCTACCATCCCCGACAAGATGTCTTTAGAAAAAGTGAACGTGTAACACAATCCAAATACAAAAAGAGGCAACAATAACCCTCGCAGTTTCTTTGCGAGTTTTCCGAAGCTCCAATATGGGGCCACGATGCCTGAACTTGCCACAAGCCCAGAGAGGAACATAAACAATGGCATGTGAAAACTACTAATCCATCGCCCAGCAACGTCATCCGGCTGTCTAAAAGAAAATCCTAAGACATGGCCCATCACCACAAGGAATATGGCAAAGCCTTTCATCCTATCTATATAGTCAATACGATTATTCATAATAACTTGCCAAATTACAGTTTATATGGATTTTTGACTCCCGTAGGAATCCTTATAAATGAGTCTAGCATCAAGTGGTTCTCCCAACATGGAATATTATACCATCGGTCTGGCGCTACCACTATTTTGTCTTGGCTTTCACTGCGCCATTGCGCCCACCAATGCATAGTACTATTGCTAATAATGAAATGCTTACAGCTGTACATCAAACGGAAAGTCTCCCATACGGGATCTTTTCCCGACTCATAATATACATCACCATTGATAGGCAGATTTTCTTTTACCCATTCAATATCATTAGAAAACACGATAAACACAGGATTCTTCACATGCTGTTGCATATAATCAATTGCCTTCTGAAAATATTCCAAGTCACAGACATAAAAAGTTTTCTTGTTCTCTTCCGCCATAAAATCACCTCTTCTTACGGCTAGACAAACAGAGTTTGTATGCTGAATCACATCATACAAGTTCTTATTATCCTCAAGACATGGATGAATCGGAGTAAATTCTTTTTTCAATATTCCATCAATGCCTTTGAAGTAATCATACTTTTCAAAACTTCCATAAGCAAATACCCTAGTGACACTATCTTTTGGAAGATATAACGTTTCCACATCCGGCGAATAGGATGTCACGACACCAGCTTTTCCTAATGTTTTCCGAGACCAGCAATCATACTTATCTACAAAGTGCGTATGTGAGGTAAACAAAGAAATTATAGCTCTAACCCCTTTATCCATCAAGAATAACAGACGTTGATAAAAAGTTCCATAACTTAGCTCCAGTCTTCTAACTTGGCTTTTCTGATGACTCGTTATTTGGAAGTCATAAATATTGCCACTGAAACCATGCGAGTCAGCATATCTCATATTTACCAACAACTGTTCATTTTTTCTTTTGCCTTTTCTCTGCTCCATAAGGGCACGAGCAAAAGCATATCGAAAGAGTTGGTTACCAAGTCCTCCAGAAAGTTCACAACCTATCATAATCTAAAACGTATTAATTTTGTTTTTTCTAAGTATTCTTCACACATCATAATTCTCCTTCAACTCCTCCATCAGCCATTTCATTCTCACATCCCAACTTCCAAGCCATTCTGCCGTTTCACGATTTTTATCCACAAGAGGTTGGTAGTCCTCAATATGTTCTATCACATCAGCGATCAACTCTTCAGCCGAGATGTTATCACGTAACTCTATTACAGGATTATACCCGATAAAGTCAATGAGTTCTTGAGGAGCATGCCCCACCATCACCATTCTTGAGAACATACATTCCCAATAGCGCTGCGTAAGAGTTTCAATATCACCAGCAATCTCTGGCTGAGCGATACTTCGAGGCAAAGCAATAGTCACCTTTGCATTCCCCATTGCTTCATATAGCTGCTTATTGGTATAGAAGAACTTGCCATTCTGCTTCGTACAGACATGATTCAAACTGCAATTATTGTTATAGAAAATTGACTCCAATTGATCAGCCTTAAATACCTTATCATTGGAACGTCCAAACTCCAACAAATCAATATTTCTGTCTTTTAAAAGCTTGCCTTTCTGATAAACAAAATCATCCACCGCTTCAGGACACCAGATGACCTTCATCTCTGGAAATCTCTCCTGCATACGAGAAGCCGTCATCCGAGAGGAGAATATCGCTGTTCTCACCCGATGCTTCCTCAACCACTCACAAGTCATCACGAAATACCGAGGCCAACAGTCCCAAAACATCGGAACCACCTCATAGCGAGCATAATCGGGAAAGGAATCAAACTTCAGCGACACAGGCTCCACGAATCTCAGTCTCGCCTCCTTATTGCTTTTCCAAATCGCAGGCAACTCCCAACGATAGGCAGCACCATGGAGCCACCGCCAAGGGTAAAGCGCTTGTGCCACTTCTCCCCCATTTCGCTTCCACGCCTCATACGACATCATCTTGAAATTCAAGAAACCTGGGTGAACGAAAGGCGAAACCGCCTTCAATATCTTTTTCATCGTTTATCTTGCATTATCTGGTGATAAGTCCTCAACAACTCCTCAACTATCTTCCCCTTATCATGTCTTACCAACGCCACTTCTCTCGCTTGCTTACCAATCTTCACATTCTCCTCCTTATCCGCAATCATTCTGCCAATATAGAAAGCAGCCATATAAGGATCGGTAACAGGATAGAGGAAGCCGGTCTTGCCGTGTTCCACCATAGAGTCAGTACCACCAACTCTACTTGCAACCACAGGAATGCCGACAAGTTGAGCCTCAGCAACCGCATTCGGGCTGTTCTCAACGTATGACGAATGGAAATACAAGGTGCTACCTAGCAAGGTATCACGGATATCCTCAGCTGATGCAACACCACGGAGGTTAATATTCAAGTCCTTATGTTTCAAATCTATATGCTTCTCCATAAACTCTGGTTGCACATTGCCGAACACATTCCACTCGAAATCCAAGTGCATCTCATTCTTCAGAATATCAGCTACCTTCAAAATCACATCATAGCCCTTGTAGGTTGGGAAGGAAATCGTAGAGGTGATGACAGGCTTACTAGGCATTTTTCTCTTCTTCTCCTCATAGAAGATGTCACGGAGAATCTCGCCACCATAATGATATTGCGCCTTCGGATTCAACACCGCCAAGGCTTGTCTGTCCCAATCAGTACGACCTATCACATGAGGCACAGCCTTCAATATCGCCTTCTCACGATGCACACTGCGATGCCAATAGGCTAAATACTGATAGTTATGATACATCCCTTTCAGTCCCTTACCACTCATATAAAACTGCCATGCCGAAATGCCTGGCGGGAGGAATATATATATAGAGAGAGAGAGGAGCCCCTGAATGTGGAGCACCGTCGGGATGTCCCCCGTCACCCTTGCAGCAAGTCCTTGATACAACTCCGACCCAAAGATATGAATCACATCGGGCTTGAAATCCTCTATCACCTTCTTGAACTTTTCCTCATAATAAGGCCAAAGCACCTCGTCCCTCTTCACATCATGTATCTTCCACAAGTCGATAATCTTATCCTTGCGAGACTTGACATGGTTTGGTACAGGATAATAGGTCGCCCCATCTTGCACCACCTTTTCCGGTTCACCATCTTGACAGAAAGAAATGCCCAGCGTAACATCCTCGCATTTCATGATTTCTTTCTGCACGGAAGCGACCCATCCACCTCCATTATATCCCCCATGGGAGGCATGACTCGGAACATATAGTCCCGAACCACCAATCCATAAAACTCTCATTAAATGATTATTTAATATTGCCATCCATAACCTTCATCCACCAAGGTCAATGGATTACCAGCATAGATAGAATTTTCCTTCTTAAATTTGTTTTTCACAACAGAATGAGAAGACACGATGCTTCCCTTTGGCAGTTTTGAACCTTTCAAAACCGTACAATAGTTGGCTATCCAACAGTGATCAGCTATCGCTATTGGCGCACTTGTCTTCTTGGTCTTACCTGATACCATATCAACAATAGCATGGTAATCCTCATCTATAATAGATACATTCCAACCAAATGCACAGTCATTGCCTATTGTGATTTTATTATTGCAAAAAATCTGTGCATTACAGTTGAACACCACGTTTTCACCCAATTCCAAGATGCCATTGGGCTCTATGCAGAAGAAGCTATGGTCTGCCACAAATATGCCTTCATGGAATATCACGGTACCAGAGTTGTTCCAGCGAAACTGTTTCCATGGATTCATCTTGGAGATACGCCCTCCTAGTTTAACGATGCCCGGTCGGATGTGTTCACTGTCCACCTTGACGGTTCCACAACATAAGAAACTGGGACGCACATAAAACCAGATTGGAAGTTTGACAGCCTGCTTGAACGGAAGAACACGGAAGTTGAAATAGATAGTCCAAGGAAGGAACAATATTAGACGTAAAACGTTATAGAACTTCCACATCTTAGTTCAACTTTTGCAACAATGATTCCACCATCTCTCCCACATTCTCCCAGCCTCGGAACTCCATGGAGGTTATTTTCACGCCGAGTTCCTTACCAATGACATCAATCAACTCGATATGACTTAAAGAATCCCACTCCTCTATATCCTCAGAAGTGGTCTCATCATTCAACACGATTTCATCATTATCCATTACCTCACGGAAGATTTCCGTCAGTTTGTCCATCAATTCTTTCTTTTCCATTGTATAAATGTTTATTTTTTAGTTATAAAATTCTCTTTCGGTGTGAAATCATCCACATCGAGCACATACCTAACGCAAGTCGTCCCCACCTCTTCCATGCGCTTGAAGCCCAATGAAGAATAATGATTCTCCACCATTTTGTTCTTGGCAGTAGGAAGATACTCACCTATGATATGCTTGTAACCCTTATCCTTGGCAATTTCCACAAGGGTGTTTAGGGTGAAGTTCTCCATTCCCCTCTTCAATACACGACAGCTCATAATCCAAGAATCCACAAAGAGCGTCTCATTGCCCATGTCCTTCAGAATGACGATGGACACTAGACCATTGTCGCCAAACTTGTCCTTCAGCGTAAAGCACAAGTCGATAGTTCGGGCATCCGAAGCCATCTGTTCACAATCACTCTCCGTATATCTCACGGTTCTCAGATTGAATTGGTTGCTGCGTTGCGACAATTGGGCAACACGAGGGATATTAAACTTAGTGAATCCACTCACCTCCGATTCCATATCGAGTGAGCGCAAGAAGTCAGCCTCATTCTCAAAAGTATTTTTCAGCGACATTCGCTTGGCCTCCACCTGATACTGCTTGGTACGGTTCTTGTCCGTTGCGCTATAAGAAGCTGTCTCAAACAAGTTGAGCGAGTACAAGTATTCCAGATAATCGCCTGGGTCCTCAGGAAGTTCTGGCACCGTGATACCCTTGATGTTCTCTCTCACCATATTTCGCTCAAAGGGATTGTCATCGAGGAACACCATGGAGTCAAAGGAGATATTCAAGATACTTTGGATATGGAGTATATTGTCCACCTTGGTTTCCCAGTTGGCCATAAACACAGCGATGTCATCCAGTTTCAGTACCATGTCTGGATGATGCAAGAAAGGCTCCTTTGCAATGTTCTCGTCATTTTTAGAGGCGATACAGATGATGATGCCACGTTGTTTCAATTTTCTCACCCATTCTTGCAACTCTGTAAAAGCCTTTCCAATGCCCAATCCATGCCCCAGCTGGATACCTTCCATACCATCATCGCCAATAACTCCTCCCCAAAGGGTATTGTCGAGGTCGCAAATAAGACACTTCTTGAATTGTCCTTTAGCAGCACATACGATGTCCATGGTTCGAGAAGCCACGACTGGCAACGCATCAAGATTGAGAACCATCTCCGTGCTAACATATATGTTGCTGGCGAAGATGTGGTCTCTTCCCATCTTGTTTTGTATGGCAGACAAATCGCAAACAAACAAGTTCCCATGCTTAGCGGAAAGATTCATCAATTCATAATTGAGTTTTCTCACCTGAAAGGTAAACGAGGACTCTACCTTGTTGGAATAACTGCCAAACACCGTATCCTCAATCTCAGGATAATTGAAGCAGATGATACGCTTATCCTTCAGTTGAGGATTCTCACAGATAGAGGTCAAGAAGTCGATGCGGTCGTCAGCCAAAGTAGCTTGCTTGTCTGTGTCAAGCAGAGAATGCTTCTCCAATAATTTGATGATAGATTGGAATATCACGATAAAGTCTGGGTTATAAGCATACAACTCACTATCTGGCGAAAGAAAGAGATGTTCCACTTGCCCAAACTCTCCCTCAAACACATCCAAGTCATAGCCACGCTCCACGCCCTCACCTTTCAAAGCCGTGCAGAGCAATTGTGTGGCAACATCGCCAACCATAGCCATCTTCAAGGAAGGGAGACCCTTGCCTCCACGCTTGGCATTACGTTTTAATTCTGAAAAAGTTTTCATAAAAATCAGTACTATTTTAAAAGCCCTAACAATTTATGGATCAGTAACAAGTCATATCGATAGTATAGATGTGGATATAAGCGATGGCATTCTTCAGGATAATTCATCCGCTCTTCCAGAAAGAAGCGATAAGCTGCCATCTTTTCCCAAAAGTTCTTGCCTTTCAAAGTAATATGTCCTACGGCATCTTCATCAATATTCTTACGTCTGCCACTAGCCTCGGCAAAATTATTGTCGTGTATAGAAGTAATTTTCCGACTAGAATAGACCTTTGATTTTTTCAATAAACGAGGCAGCAACTCTGCGTCTTCGAATCTTCTCAATCTCTCATCGTATGGACATTTTTCGAGCAGAGTCTTTCGGAAGACAGAAAAACCCGCCCCCGGTGAAATATGCCCCAAATAGCACGCTCGCATATTATTTTTCACCCACCCTTCTATAGGATGATTGCAAGGCACCATGTTATCACCTGTACGATTGTACTTATTGCAATCCAAAATATCCAATGTAGGATAACGCTTTATCATATATACATAATATTCCAAAGCATCCTCAGTAATTTCATCATCTGCATCCAAGAAAACGATCCAATCTGCCAAGGCTTTCCTAACACCTGCATTTCGAGCCGAAGAAGGTCCAGCATTAGGCTGTGAGAATAATTTGATTCTCTCGTCAGATATGGACTTGACTACATCCACACTACGGTCGGTTGAGCCATCATCTATGATGACTATCTCAAAATCATGATACGTTTGAGCGAGAATACCCTTGATAGTCCTAGCTATACTCTTCTCCTTATTATATAATGGTATCACAACCGAAATAAAAGGCTTGTCTGTCATAAATTCTATTTTAAGTTGTTTTTCAAAAATTCCAAACTTGTCTTGCGCAAACTATCCAGCTGCATGTTGATCTTTTGCCAATCAATGGCAGAATCAGATGGCAATGTTCCATCCTTCACGATGCGCTCCATCAAGCCCAACTGCGATAGCAAGGAAATGTAGCGATCATTGCCGCCACTCGGATTCATCACGATGGCAAAAGGCTTGTTGAAGATGATGGAGAACACCATTCCGTGGAATGAATCAGTGACCACATAGTCCGCATCACGGAACTCGGCAAACCAATCCTCTATCGTGTCCTCCTTCCTCACCTTGCTGCCAGCCTGCTTCACGATGATTGGAAGTCCCATCGTCTCTGCCACTTTCTCTGCCACGGCAAGCACTCCCTCGCTCACCACCAAGGAATAGACAAAGATGTGCTTCCCCTTTCTTGGCACGTCATTGCAGACCTTGCCATAATCCTCCTTGTCCAACAGCAAGGTCGGGTCGAGCACCAAGGTGGCATCCACCCCAAAGTGCTCCTTGCACAAATCGACACCCGAAGCCTCACGAACGGAGATGGCATCAAATCGTTTCGCCAACTTGCCACACTGCAGCTCTTGTTCCTCCGTGTATTCCCACTCCTTGCAACCGAAGGAGGCTGCGTATGAAAGTTTCTTCACGTTTTCATCCGCAAAGTCCAAAAACATATTGCCGAGGCGAGGACCGAGATTGAAGGCAGGTCTCCATACTTGGTCACTTCCCACGACATAGGCATCCAAGCCATACTTCTGCGTCAAGCCAGATGTAAAGTCCTTCACTGTCACCGAACGGATGTTCTTCAATACAAACTTGATGAAGTTCTTGTTGCCGACACGTCCTTGATAGACGGGATATACCGGAAGCCCCTTCAGCGAGCGAGTCTTCAATATCTGCTTGGCGGTGCGCAGCAACCATCTCGTCCTGCTATAACAAGTGTCGTGCTCGAAGGTGAGAGGCTTATGCCCCAACTTCAAGAGCACCTGTTGCAAGGCGAAATTTTGGATGATGCCACCATAGTTCAGCAAGAAATGCTGAGTCAATATTCCAATTTTCATGATTTCAAGTGAGAGATAAAAGTTCGTAACAGTCTTGCCAAGGCAAAATGTCCCTTGAAGGCAAAACTCACTATTTTCTTCTTATAACCAGTTCCATAGCCTAGGATTTCAGGATGCTTCAGAAAAACCGCATTCCATTTGGGCTTGTCAAATAAGCCCGATTTCAAGGTGATGTAAGCCAACTCTAACAGATAAGCCTGCAATCGTTGTCGAGTCGATGCCTGCAAGAATTGATTTGCCAGAATCAAATCCACCCACAAGCATTCCTGCTGATAGTAAGCTGGCGACTCATTGACATAATGGCTTGTCAAGGCAGATGCGTTCCTTCGCTCATAGCCATAATAAGCCTTGGGGATGTAGGCTATCTTCGAGGTGTATGGCAAGCACAGACTAAGGAAAATCAAGTCCTCTCTCATTGTCAAGTATTGTGGAAATGCAGCCTTGGTTTGCAACAGCCATTCCTTTCGCATCATCTTGTTCCACAATGCCCCATAGAGCTTGCCTGAGAGAATATCCTCCAATACCGCCACGCCATCAAGCGCAGTCGGCCTCTGTTTGCGATACACTTCCCCATAATGGGTCAGTTCACGATAGTCACAAATCACCAAGTCCGCCTTTTTCGTTACAGCCTCATGGTACATATCGGCTACCATGCCTGGTTCCACCAGATCATCTGCATCCACATAGAGGATGTATTCCCCACGAGCTACTTCCAGTCCCACCTGCCGAGAATGAGCGACACCAAGATGCGCCTCATGCTGCACTTTAATCCTCTCGTCCTCCGCTGCGTATGCATCGCAGATGGAAGCCGAATCATCCATACTACCATCATCCACCAAGATTAATTCAAAATCTTGGTAGGATTGGGACAAAAGAGAGTCTAGGCAAGAAGCAAGATAAGAGGATGCGTTATAAATGGGAATGATAAGTGATATTGTCATTAAGTCTTTTTACCATATAGTTATGGAATAATCGTGCTTTTTAAGCACGTCTGTAACACGCAAGAAATCAAAGATTTGCTTACGAACATAATCTATAGCAATACAGATAAAGTATATGAGAAAAGGAATTATAACAATCAACAATAAATAATATGGCTCGTTCAACATAGTTTCCAAATGAAATATTTTATGCCACAGCCAATTCCTTACTTGGTTATTATCATGTATCAAATAAACCGCAAATGTATAGGGAGACAAGCAACAACAAAGTTTTGTAAACCTATTCATACTAAACTTCATACTTAAGAATGCTTGAAAAAGAACTACAGACTCAATAAATGTGAAACTATGATTCGGTGTTATTCCTACCACAGTTTTCAAAGATGCAAAATCTGCATTTCTAGCCAAACTAACCAAACTAACCAATATAGTTGTAACCACAAAAAGCCATTT
>ERZ1031933.733-NODE-733-length-9800-cov-5.520369_pt1 | contig 9800 bp, 7 predicted proteins | sample MGYA00517880_ERZ1031933 | MGnify/ENA primary metagenome ERZ1031933 (study PRJEB33719, sample SAMN04261283) | wastewater metagenome | biome: rural village; feature: human; material: feces | host: Homo sapiens | place: El Salvador | collected 2014-01-14 ... | reverse complement strand
AACCTAACGGGTGATTTTAGCCTCTGTTTTTCGGAACATCAAACTGAACACCCTAATAAATAATCTTTTATGCGATAAACAAATGTCTTTATTCAAAAGCACTTTTATTCCTATGCGCAAAAATTTTCGTGAATACATTCTCTTGTTTATATAAGACTCTTGCTTTTCCAAATCTTGGAAGATTTTGTATAATATTAATTGGCATTTCCACAACAGCATTATAACAATTAGCTTCATCCGGAATCACGGAAATCTTTTTTATATAACCGACAGCGTTCTCTGTCATCGTTTCCTTCGTGATAATCTTGATTTTCATACCACATAAAATCTCAGATTTAATATTTCTCGATATTTTAAGTATTAACCTATAATTAGGAAGTTCACAGGAAATAACGCGTGCCAATGTATCACCCCTTACTATATTGTCGCCAGTCGTATACAGGAAATTATTTTCTACAATTCCTCTTACTGGAGAAATAGAATAAACGCTATCATTACCATTCATGACAGTTGCAATGGTATCTCCCTCATTTATATTATGTGGCTGATTGTATCTGAACATAACTATACCAGCATTTTTTGAAACAATGCCAATCGCTGATGTATTTCCAGATACAATATATGGGACTTCTATATAGTTTGGAACTTGTAACGTATAGCCTATGGCGACTAACAATGCTACTATGCAGATGAAAATAAATGTCCCAATTCTAAATACACGGTGTGGTACATTGCCCATAACTTCATTGACTTCTTCGCTGCGTAAAGAAAGTCCTTTGTCTATAAAAATCTTCTTTTCTTCTTCCATTTTCTTATATTATTGGCCGAGCTCAAGCTGGTTCTTAACAAGAGTGTAATAAGCACCACGACGAGCAGTTAGTTCTTCGTGCGTACCTTCTTCGATTACTTTACCATGGTCAAGCACGATAATTTTATCTGCATGACGAACCGTACTTAGACGATGAGCGACGACAAGTACAGTTTTACCTTTATAAAAGGTTTGAAGATTATTCATTATTATGCTTTCATTGTTAGCATCAAGCGAATTGGTAGCTTCGTCAAAAAAGATATATTCTGGGTTTTTGTAGACAGCGCGGGCTATGAGAATACGCTGTCGCTGTCCGGCACTCAGTCCATTGCCTTCCATACCTATCTTTGTACTATAGCCTAATGGAAGAGAATTGATATAGTCCCCAATATTAGCCACTTCAACGGCGTGATGTAGGCGGTCAATGTCTATTTCGTCTGTCGCAATGGCGATATTCCGGGCGATAGTGTCGGAAAAGATGAAACTTTCTTGCATGACACTGCCAGCTTTACTTCGCCATAGATGAGGATTGATAAGTGAGAGAGGATTATTCCCGATAGTGATCTGTCCGCGAAGAGGTTCATAAAATCCTTGTAAAAGTTTTACGATAGTAGTTTTACCACTCCCGCTTGCACCAACGATTGCTGTTACTTTATTAGCCGGTATGGTTAGATTTACGCCATCAAGAGCATAATCACGGTCTGCACCACTATAACTGAAAGTAACATCTTTGAGGTAAATGTCGCGATTGACGGGCAGACATGATAGTTTGGTTTCAATGTTTTGCTCCTCATCAACCTGATTATGTATTTCATTTAGTCGTTCAAGGCTAATCTTCGCATCCTGGAAAGACTGGGCAAAACCTATAAATTCGCTTATGGGGGCTGCCACTTGACCGATGATATAGGTGAGCGACATCATCATACCGAGAGTCATCTGATCATCCACTACTGCCTTAGCGGCAATAAAACTGACAATAATGCCAGTGGTTTGCGTAAAAAATGAAGAACCAACTTGTTGGATTTGGCCCAAAGAAAGCCCACGCACGTTAATCCTAAATAGTTTGACTTGAATGTGCTCCCACTCCCAGCGTTTCTGTCGCTCACAGTTATTGAGTTTTATTTCCTGCATACCTTGAATAAGCTGGATGATTTTACTCTGTTCTCCAGCAGATTGATTGAAACGCTTGATGTCGAGTTCACGACGGAAGCGCATAAAAGACAGGATCCAAATCACATGAAGGGAATTGCCACCAAGAAAAATAACAAGAATAAGAGGGTGATAGTAACCTAAGATGCCGGTGAAAATAAAGAAATTTACAACAGAAAAAAGGATGTTCACCGTATTTCCCATCAAAAAAGACTTAATACGGGCATGATCACCTATGCGCTGCATGATGTCACCCGTCATCTTGGTATCAAAGTAGTGTAGCGGCAGCTTCATGAGCTTCATCAAAAAGTCAGAAATAAGCGCAATATCTACGCGAGAGTTGATGTGGAGCATTATCCAACTCCGTAAAAAACCAATGGCCAACTGCGAGAAAAATAGGGCAAGTTGGGCAATGAGAACAATCGTAATAAAACCAAGATTGTGGTCGCCGATGCCGACATCCACCATGGCTTGGGTAAGAAATGGGAAGGCCATCTGTAAAAGACTTCCCAAGGCCATGCAGAGAAGGAGCTGCATGAACTGTCCCTTATATGGGAGCAGATAGCGTGCGAAGAATATTAAATCGCGTTTTGTTGTATTTTCCAATTCTTCATCTATTTGGTCAAAATCTGCCCCCGGCGTAAGTAATAGTGCTGTACCCTCTCGTTCACTTGCCAAACTACACCAGCACTTTTCAAATTCCTCGCGGTTATACCTCACACATTTGGATGCTGGGTCAGCAATATAAAATATATGTTTTCCGTTTCGTTTCTCCTTGACTTTGTAGAGGACAACAAAATGATTCTGATTCCAATGAAGAATACTTGGAAGTGAAGCATTCTCTACCAATTTATCCGTATCAAGGCGAACGCCCAAGGAACGGAATCCGATGCTTTCCGCAGCCTCACTAATCCCCAGCATAGAAACACCTTCATGAGTAATAAAGCATTTCTTACGCAATGTTTGCAATGTATAATGCTTGCCATAATGTTTTGCAATCATACGCAAACATGCGGGGCCACAATCCATCATGTCAAATTGTGGGTAGAATGGAAATAAATGCTTAATGTTCATCTTCGGCGTAGATACGTGAAAAAATTTTATAATAGCCATAGAAAATATACTCATCATCAAGGAGTTTGTTTTCATTGAGCAAAGCGTATGCTTTGAATAACATCTTCAGATGTTCTGTATAGCAATGAGACTTTTTCTTTATCAAAAAGTTTAAAAGTTCATTACGGATTCGTCCTGCCGTTTCTATTTGTTGTTGATTATGTACTCTACTCACTTGACCTTCTGAAATGCGATATTCAAGCAACGGTTTTGGAATAATATAAAGCACTCCATCAAGACAAGCAATATCTGACCACAATTTATAGTCCTCTGCGTAAATATACTTCGGGCGGTATTTTAATTGATGCGCCCGGAGATAGTCCGTGCGGAGCATGACGGTAGGATGTGCTATGAAGTTACCAAGCAAAAGGATATGGGCAAATGGTTTGATTTTTCCTTTCAAACCGGAATTGTACACATCCCCTCCTCCCATCCGTTGCATATATGAAGCGCAAATCATGATATTTTTATCAGCTTCAAGCACAGCGACTTGCTCTTCTAGTCGAGTCGGAAACATTTTATCGTCTGCATCCATCCGGGCTATATACCGACCACGGGCAATGGAGAGACCATAATTGAGTGTGGCAATATAATTATGCTTACGCTTAATCAAGTGCACACGTTCGTCTATAATATGATTTAAGAAATCGGCACATCCGTCAGTTGAGCCATCATCAAGGACAAGCAGCTCAAACATGGTGTAGGTCTGTCTAAGAATACTCTCTACAGATTCTTGCAGATACTTCCCGGCGTTATAGACTGAAAGAAGCACGCTTACTATAGGATTCTTATCTTTTTTATGTTTCATTTCTTGGATGCTTTTTTGTTAAACTTCCATATGATATGGAGCATGATGTTCCTCGTAATCGTATTGTTTACGGTTTCCACCCGTCCTTGTGCGTTAAGCGTTCTGCGTACGGCACTGAGCTGGCCGAGCAAATCATGAGCGGATAGTTTCAACAGCCATGCCTTTCGCTTATCAATACAACGGCTCAAATTCACATTCCACACCCATTCGTCCGTATTCATTGCCCGATTACTATAACCACGGCGCATAAACAGATTCATATCTGTATTTAAGTCAATGCTAAACGGTAGCGGTGCATTGAGGCTAATAGTATACAGGAAGTCCACTTGACTGAGTGTTTCAAATCCTTCTTGTGCGGAAGTGAGGCGTTCCCAATCGGCTGACGCCTTGAATGAAGCGTGCCACTTAGAATAACGGTAGTCAATACCGGCATTGGGGGAAACGTGTAAATTGTGTACGATGCTTTTGTAAAAATCAGCGGTTGTCGTTGTGTTGGCGAAATCGACACTGCGGTTCAGGCTGACATTGGTACCTATATTAAGAAACCAATGCTTTTCCTTATCAACGGATTGGCTTATAATCCCCGTAGCTCGCAATCCCCGGTTTCCGTCTATATTCCAAGGCATATAAATATAACCACCATTTTGTGGATTAAATTGGCGCAACTGGCCTATGGCATTATCAATAGTGTGCAGATAGAGTCCCAAATTCCATTGACGCATTTTTTCCTGTTTAAATCCACGCCACTGTACCGAACAATAGTATTCGTAGGAAGACTTTAAAGAAGGGTTACCAAGGAAGACGGACAAAGAATTACTGTCATCGCATACATCAAGCATTAATGTTTGTGACGGTGACTTATGCTGCATACTGAAGTTTAACTCCACGCCCTTTAGCTCGAATGTGATTCGTGGCCATGTATATATTTCTTTCCGAATATGTGGTTGCGTTGTTTTCGGACGCCATTCGTTCAGGCGTTCGTAGGTGATGTTGAGCGGAAGACGGGTTGATACTTGCAGATTTTCCGTTCGGTAATACCACCTTATTTCTGCTGAATTACATCTATAAAAGTGGGTACGGTGGTAACTGTTCAGCGAATCGACACAATGCTCATATAAATCAGCCGCAGAAGGAAGCAGTCCGATGGCGGCTTCATCTGGCATCCATTCATCTCCCAATTTATCCAATCTGTAAAGCATACGTTCCGAAGAACTGAATTCTTGCGTGTATCTATAAGTAAAATACAACTTACTCTTTTTACGCACTCCTGATATATCTATGATAGGATAATCGGCTATGATTCCATACATATAGCTACTCCCCGGTCGATTGTCGTAACGATTGCGCTTATCGACGGTTCCGCTAGCAGCAAGGAGATTGTAGTGCTGCATATCATAGCCCCGCTCATGACTGTATTTGTAGCGCGCCTGTAAGCCAAGCGTATTCATGTGCAAGGCTTTAAGACTGATTCTTGTATCAGCATTTCCGCTTGTACCCCATTTATGTGTTCGTCCTATGTCCTGAGTGGAAAGCAGATTGAGAAAGTCCTCGCCACAGGCATTTGCAATGATAATTGAATCCAACCCTTCACGGCCCAACAGCCTGTTTCCTTCGGCAGAACGGTAATACCCATGCCTTCGGTCGTAAGAATAAGAAAAACTCGGAGAAAAGCGTATGTATGTTTTAGGCAGAGCAAAAGTAAAACCATTGCTCCAATTTACATAGGTGTTCTTGTTTCGCCGTTTCTCAAACGAAGTAGTGTAAGACGAATTTATTTCCGGAAGAAACGATGTTGCAGATGTGAATCGCTCCAAATTCCCATCGTCCATTCCCGTCTTGATCGTGGAATGATAACGAATATTCCGGTTACGATTTTCCACAAAGTAAAAAGCGCCAGCCTCTGCCATTTTTGTCATCCCTTCTTTCTTCATGTTTTCTTCCCAGTTGCCGGAATCAGTCTGCGGGCTACCGCTCATATTGACATTATTCCCCGTAGCATAGAGGGCTATCCGCGATTTGTCGGAAAAGCGCAGCCCGAACAGACGTGCCAACATGGGCTTTGATTGATATACCGAATGGGCCAACTCGGCATTGGCAATATAGCTCTGTGCATACTGTGGTTTCAGGGCCACATCCAGCACCCAGGGGTCATCCATGTGCGGTCCTTTTTCGTCGGGTGAGCGCGTCAGATAAGCATCATCCGGCGTTTTTTGATAAGTCTTTACCTTGTTTACCATATAGGCAGGAAGGTTTTGCAGGGCTACTTTGGGGTCACCGTTGAAGAAGTCCTTTCCATTAACCAACAGGCTGCTGACGAAGTGCCCGTTTACCGTGATGCGCCCGCCCGATTCTAGGCGCACACCGGGAAGTTGTCTGATGAGTTCGTCAAGCATGGAGCCTTCTGCCAGTTGGAAAGCATTGGCATCATAGACGAGCGTATCACCTTTCATCACCATCATGATTCGCGAGGCTGTCACAGTCGCTTCATTTAAATTATGACTCCTTTCTCTATGTAATCGTATAACCCCAATATTGTGAGCCACTTCACCGTGTTTCACTTCCGAAGGGAGTATGTTCAGGTCATAATATAATGTTTCATATCCTTCACTTTCTACGCGAACGATACGCTTGAATGGCAATGTTGCGTGACTATTGTCGTAAACATACGTATATCGTTTTATCACATCGCCTAAAATCGTGATACGCCTAAACGTATCGACTTCGGTACTGTCGATTGTAGAAAGGAGTGACACACGGGCCTGTGTGAGTGTGGATTCCGTAATTGCGTCAATAGGATTTACCGTCACAGACAAATAAGCCTTTTGAGCAAAGGCCATGACGGAAGAGCAAAGCATGATTAGAAATGTGACTTGACGTATATACATAATTTGTTTATACATAATTTGTTTTTTGAAATGGGAATGTCCCGGAGGTTCCCTATAAGTTTTCCTGTGGTTACGACTGAGACATTCCCAACTAAGACTACGGAGTTACAATTAAGCAAGCACTGTCAGATCCAGACCCCTTCAATCCACCAATTTCGAATTCGCAATAACACGAAACACTGGTGGAGGTAACCAAAGCTTTGCAAGTGCCAGAATAATCAACACCTCCATTGGAAACCGTACAGGCTGCATTTTCATTACATTTAGCGGTCAAGCCGCTGTTGCTACCACTACCTCCAAAAAGGAGTTTCATTTCCTCATTGCTAAGGATTTTCGCCTCTTTTAAGGCGATAGGTTTAATACTTTTCATAAACAAAAGAATTAAATTGTTAATAATGTGATTTATATAGTCTAAAATTCGACCCTCTATTAAGAAGTTTGCGATATCCCTCCCTCATGCAGGATAAGGAGTAACGCATTTGTAAGACTCTCCCAGCATTATGACAAATGGATGCTCGCATACCTTCATCAAGGTTAAGAGCGACCCACAATGTTTGTTCAAGGTTTTCTGAAAAGTTTGGCTTGATTTGGGCAATCAAAGCATTGTATTCATGACGAAACATTTCCGTTAAGCCATTCCCATCGGTCGTCACAATCAATAAGTTGTTTGCCATCATTTCCATTCCTGTATAACTACATTGCTCGGTATAAGAGGGCAACACGCCTATGTCGGCCGCGACATACCATTTCTTCAGTTGCTCTTGTGAGATGAGTCCTGTATAAGTAATATGTGTTGCACTGTATGGTGTTAGTTTTGTAAAGTCATTTAATCTAAACACTTCACCTGCTATCACCAAATGCAACCTGTTATTTTGCTTCCAAAGATTTTCAAACGCCATCAATAAATCATCAATACCTTTGGCTTTCACCGTACGACCAACAAAGAGAAGTACCTGTTCGTCTTGTTCAATCCCCAATTCTTTGCGTAATTGTTGCCGTATAGTAAGAGCACATTGGCTATGAGTTCCTGTATAACCATTAGGAATGAGATGGATTTTTTCCCTTGAAATTTTGTAAGTGTCACAAAGTAAGTCTTTTGTACTTTTAGAGAGACAGATTATTTCATCGGCTATTTGATACATCCGGCGTTCCTGTCTGAAATACCTTTTGCAAAACAATTCTGTTTCATATAGTTTCTTGCGCGGATAGCTTTGGGAGATAACTTCACGCAAACGTTTCTTGTCTCCCATAAGTGAAGCCGTCCACCCCTGATCATGAATAGTAAATACAATCCTTGACTTTTTATAAAGTTCTCGGAGAGATTTGAGAAATTCTACACATGGTGAATGATTTACGATAAACACATTCTCTTCATTGTCGACCACATACATCTTCAAGACAGGCCAGCATAGCCCCCCGCTTTCTAACATTCGTCCTCCATTACATATGGGAAAACAGTAATGGTTATAGCCATTTCGTTTATAGAAACAAAAATCCTTTTCTTCTGAGTTGAAAGAAAGAAAATTTACCTCTACGTCTAAACCTTCCATACAATTAAGCAGACATTGCATATATGTTCCGACACCATTTTGTTTAGAGGATATATGCTCATCAACGATGAATACTCTTTTCTTTGTCATACACATTGGTTGTTATGAAGTTGCAGTTCTATATAGCCAGCGAGACCATTATGAAGACCTAACGAATCAAATGGCGCACGCTTCATCGGTTTAATAAATTGCAATAAATCAAGTGAATAAATACGTTGCCCATCTATAGTCTTAGTTAACATCTCGCTCATTACTTCCCATTGTTTATCCTGCGGATAACATTCACACCGGCGCTGTAACACATACTTCCAATCGTCAATATATTGACTATCGAAAGCCTTGTATCCTTGCAAAGTTGCCCCCTGTACATGTGCCATTACATAATGGAACAAACCGATGAAGCCATTTTCCATTGTATCATCTGTCATACGACGAATATCAACCCCCATAATGCGTTCATCTATTTCCCGAGTAAGTTCCACACCACAACCTTTCATGTATCCGTTTTGTATAAGATATTCTATACCCCAGCCAATACCGGACATGCCATTCCCAAATGAAATGGAAGTCGCTTTTGTTATATTTTTTGTAATTTGTTCCATTAGATAGTCTGAAACATATTCAACAACCGGCATCTTACGTTCCCTAGCATAGTGAACAAGTACCAACATTATGCCCGTCATCCCATCTAAAAGTCCCAACGCTGTCGGCACATCGTGAGAATGAAGAATGAGATGATGGAGCATTTTTTGCTCTTGCGTAAATTTAATCTTTTTCATTAATGTCAATATTTTATGAGAGGTATTGCACATCCTCAATGTTGTATCCATAAGGTAATTTACCTCCATTCACCAGAATGGTTGGAGTTGCATTAAACTTCGTAGATCTTTTCCATTGCTCATGTCGCTGGAACTCACGTTCTATATCCTCAGAATTCATATCAAGATGAAATTTATCAAAGAAAGATTCTTGAGAATACTTGCCATTGTCGTACCATTCCGTGTATATTTCCCAAGCTTTCTCTGCGCCATATTGCTGATAAACAGCAATCAGGTATTTATTTATCTTGTTCCATTCTGGTTTAAAGGAAGTAAAAATATATTGTATCAAACATGTGTTTGAAAAATATAAATCCTGCAATCGTTTGTGCATTGCTGCGCAAGGATTACAATAGGGGTTACTGAAAACTGTTACTATTATATTAGAACTTGGATCTCCAAATTTAACAGAAGAACCATCAGCGTCATATTTAGCCTCGTCATGTTGCAGAAAATCAAATACCTTTTTGTTCATTTTCATATGGCTATATTGCCAACGTACCTTTTGCAATTCGGAAGAAAAAGAAAACATCGGAAGTACTTTATTTAGAGCCAAAATAACAGTAATATATGCTGCACAAATAAGGATTATCAATGGGATATCCAATCTTATCGGCTGTGAATAAAGTCCCCCCAAAAGATAGCATACAAATTGGAATATTACAACAA
>ERZ1031933.731-NODE-731-length-9807-cov-10.491489_pt1 | contig 9807 bp, 8 predicted proteins | sample MGYA00517880_ERZ1031933 | MGnify/ENA primary metagenome ERZ1031933 (study PRJEB33719, sample SAMN04261283) | wastewater metagenome | biome: rural village; feature: human; material: feces | host: Homo sapiens | place: El Salvador | collected 2014-01-14 ... | reverse complement strand
GAGCTGAACCTCTTCGATGCCCTCAAGGGCAAGACCAACCAGCACTTCCGCATCATGGAGCTGGCTTTCGACCTGGGCAACTATGGACAGGACCGAGTGGGCGTGCAGTCGGTGACCGAGACTGTGAAGGTGCGCTTCAACTGGAATGCCTGTTGCACACCGAAGAAGTGTCGTGACTACTTCCGAAGGGTGGTGACCGACGGACCCGTGAGCCGCATCTCGTTTGCCACCATCGAGCGACGCCCGTGCGGATCGGAGATTCCCGTCTATGGCTCTTACGATGCCTCCTTCGACGAGGAACTGAAACCCTACATCGACAACCTGTTGAAGGCTCGCGGACTGGTGGACTGCCCCCAGGCTCTCAAGCTTGCCCGTAAGCTGATGGAGGAGAACGCTGAGTTTGCCCGTCTGTCGCAGAACTATGTGTTCGAGAACCTTTCCTTCCGTGCCAACGTCATCGCCTACCTCAAGGCCTGTGTGCTGTATGTCGCCAACGGCATGAAGTGGGAGAAGTCGATAGAGGACTTCGTGCGCTGGAGTGAGCGTTACGACCTGTGGTGCAAGCTGAAGCTCTTCGGACAAATGATCTACGATGCCGATGGCGAGCAAGACAAGGTGAGCCGCACAGCACCCAACGGTCCTAAGAACCTGCTGTCGCTCTTGCCCGACGAGTTTACCATGGACGACTACGTGAAGGTGCGTCGTGCTCAAGGCTTCGACAACGACAATGCCAGGCGCATCAGGGATGCCATACACCAATGGGTGCACCGTGGATATGTGGCTAAGGTGGAAGGTGCTGACACTGACACTGACAGTCCGATTTTCCGCAAGGTGAAGTTCTTGAAAGGATGAGAGTTTTTCATAAAAATACTAAACATTAAACGTTATCTTAGAGATGGAAATCATATTGAAACGAATAGCCAAGAGAGCTACTTACACCATCGGCCAACTGTATATCCTGCCCGATGGAAGTGTGGAACGAGAGTTGATACCCGGCAGGAGGAGGGACGACAAGCGCACTGTGCGCTGCCGTGTGGACGAGAGCCTGCTCACCACAGAGCATTACTTCTGCGACACCCTGGAGCCTACATGGCGCAACCTGCTGGGCATTCCGCTTGCCCCGAGGGAGGTGGATACTCGTCACGGCAGGGTGTCGGGCAAGATGGCCCGCAAGGTGCAGGGCAAGACGGCTATCCCCGAAGGCTCTTACACCGTGGTGGTGAGCAAGTCGCCACGATTCAAGAGATGGTTGCCCCTACTCGTGGGCGTGCCCCTCTTTGAGGGCATACGCATCCATGCTGGCAACTATCCTGACGACACGCAGGGATGCATCCTGGTGGGCGAAAACAAGATGGTGGGTATGGTGGTGAACTCGCAACAGTGGTTGCGCCAACTCATCGACCTCATCACCCAGGCTCAGCAGAATGAAGAGAGCATCTGGATCACCGTGGTGTGAGAGGGTGTGAAGCGGAGGTCGTATAATTTCAGAACGCTCCTGAGCGTTTAGGCTTGCCTGTCTCGGTGAGGGGCAGGTGGTCGATGTGCAGAAACTCCCGTGGCACCCAGTATTTGGGCAGGATGTTTCTGCATATTTCTTCAATGTGGGTCAGGTCGGCCGACTCGGTGAGGAGGATGGCCTTTTCGCCCAGCATCTCATCTTGTTTCTTGACGATCATGAAGGGCGCCGACAGGTGCGGACGCAGCGTTTCCTCCACCTCCTCTATCTGGATCTTGATGCCGCCACTGCACACCACGTTGTCCTTGCGGCCTTTGATGCGGAAGAGCGTCTTGCCCGTGCGGTAGTCGGTGCGTAGCTGGGCGATGTCGTTGGTGACAAGGGGTTCGGCACATACCTCGGGGGCATCGATGACAAGGCATCCGTCGGCATTGAGGCTTATGCCTACGCCGTCGAAGGGGGTGTACCAGAGGCTGGCATCGGGACCGTTGAGGCGACGCAGGGCGATGTGCGACAGGGTCTCGGTCATGCCATAGGTGCTCCATACGGCATTGGGCAGGGGCTTGATCATCTGTGCCAACTCGTCGCTGATGGCTCCTCCGCCTATGATGAGGTGACGGATATGCATGAGCCGTTCGCGCTCGCAGGGCACTTTCAGGGTGTTGTACACCTGCATGGGCACCATGGCGGCAAAGGTGAAGTGGGGCAGGGCATCGTCGGCCAGGGGATGGCTGCTCGGGCGCACGGTGGTGAGCCGAAGGTCCCGCTGGAGGCTTCGCACCACCATCATCTTGCCCGCGATATAGTCGAGGGGCATGCAGAGCAGGGCGGTGTCGCCCGGCTTCAGTCCTAAGAAGTCGCAGGTGATGCGGGCTGAGTTGAGCATCCGCCTCTTCTCCACCATCAGGGGCTTGGGTTTGCCCGTAGATCCGCTGGTGTGTACCAGAATGCGGGGGTTGTCATTGTGCCATTCGGCAAGAAATTCGTTCAGTTCCATAAAGGGAATGTTTCCGAAATCAACCATTAACAAAGATCTTCTCTCCCTTGATCTGCAGGGGCATGGGAATGTTGTCGGTGAAGAGTTGTCCGGTGCCCAGTCCCTGTGGCATGGAGACTGCGGGACCGTAAGTCTTGGCGCAGAAATGAGCGATGGCACTGAGCCCCACGTTGCTCTCCAAGGCCGATGTGATCCAGCTTCCGATGCCCCGTTCGCTTGCCATCTCTATCCATTCCCGGCAGCCGTAGATGCCTCCGTGGAGCGAGGGCTTCAGCACGATGTACTGAGGACGAATGGTGTCGAGCAAAGCCTGCTTCATCGAGCGCACGTTCACGCCGATGAGCTCCTCGTCGAGGGCGATGGGCAGGGGTGACTCACGGCACAGGGCTGCCATCTTGGGCCACTGGTGCTGGCGTATGGGCTGCTCTATGGAGTGGATGTCGTACTGTGCCAGGGCTTCCAGTCGGCTCATGGCATTTTCGGGCGTGAAGCCACCGTTGGCATCCACGCGCAGCTCTATCTGCTCCTTGCTGTACACCTGGCGTATGCGCTTGATGAGGTCGAGCTCCTTGAAGAAGTCGATGGCGCCAATCTTCAGTTTCACGCAGTGGAATCCGCTCTTCAGTTTCTCCTCCAGTCGGGCGAGCATCTCGTCGTAGGTGCCCATCCATACCAGTCCGTTGATGGTGATGCCCTCCTCGCCCCGTGCGAAGGGCGTGTCGTAGAGGCTTGCCAGGTACGTCGCCCATGCCGGCACATCGATAGCGGGGCACTGACGGAAGAAATCGGCAAAGGCGGTCTCCAGTCCGAAGGTGATGCTGGGGTAGGCACGTATCATGTCGTAGGGTATGCGCCCCATCTGTTCCACCATCTGGCACACCTGTCGGAGCGTGAGCTCGTATTCGGGTTTGGCGTCACAGCTCAGGTCGGGCAGGGTGGCACATTCGCCCACGCCCCTGATGCCCGGATGTTCTGCCGAGGTGAGGGTGAGGTAATAACTGTGCCGGGTGGTGTAGACACCCCGTGAGGTTCCGGCAGGCTGCTTGAAGTGGAGCGTGCGCTCCGATATGTCGATCTTGTACATCTTTATTTTTTTTGAAGGAGAATTTTCAGGAGTTAAGGGAGTTAAGGAGTTAAAGGAGTTAAGACAACAGTCTTATTGCTTGAATTCAACCCCACAAAGGCATTTGTCTTAACTCCTCAGCGACCGCAGGGAGCGATAACTCCTTAACTCCTTAACTCCTGAGAAAAACTCCTTTAGATCTTTACTTTTTCTTCAGCTCATAGAGGTCCTTGCGGCGGTCGCGCAGGTTGCGCACGGCACCATAGGTGTGGAGCTCGTTGAGCAGGTTGAGGTCAACGTCGGATACGAGAATCATTTCGGTGTTGGGCGTGGCTTCCGATCGCTTGCCGTCGTTGGGGAAGGCGAAGTCGCAAGGCGTGAACACGGCACTCTGAGCATACTGTATGTCCATGTTGTGCACACGGGGCAGGTTGCCCACACTGCCCGCAATGGCCACATAGCACTCGTTCTCGATGGCACGGGCCTGGGCGCATACACGCACACGGGAGTAGGCGTTCTGGGTATCGGTCATGAAGGGCACGAAGAGTATCTGCATGCCGTCTTGAGCCATGAGGCGTGAGAGCTCGGGGAACTCCACGTCGTAACAGATCACGATGCCTATCTTGCCACAGTCGGTGTCGAAGGTCTGGATGCGGCTTCCACCGGTAAGACCCCAGCACTTTTGCTCGTCGGGGGTGACATGAATCTTCTCGTACATGTCCACACTTCCGTCGCGTCGGCACAGGAAGCCCACGTTGTAGAGGGCGCCGTCGTCCTTGACGTAAGGCATGCTGCCCGTGATGATGTTGATGTTGTAGCTGATGGCAAGCTCACGGAACCGGTCGCGTATCTGCTCGGTGTACTGTGCCATCTGTCGGATGCTCTGTGCCTCGCCCATATTGTTGAACTTAGCCATCAGAGGAGCATTGAAGTATTCGGGGAAGAGGATGAAGTCGCTCTTATAGTCGCTCACCGAATCGACGAAGAACTCCACCTGCTCGAAGAGATCGTCGACGGAGGCATAGGGGCGCATCTGCCACTGCACGAGACCGATGCGCACGGTGGGCTTGCGGTCTACATAGGAGTCCGTAGGTGGCTGATAGTAGATGTTGTCCCACTGCAACAGGGTGGCGCAGTGTTCGCTCTCCTCGTCGCTGGGCAGATAGTTGCGTATCACACGGCGCACGTGGAAGTCGTTGGACAGCTGGAAGGTGAGCACGGGGTCGTAGATCTCACGACTGCGCACTTTCTCGATGTACTCCTTGGGGCGCATCTGGTCGGCATACTTGTGATAGTTGGGTATGCGTCCGCCAAACATGATGGCCTTGAGGTTGAGCTTCTCGCACAGCTCCTTGCGGTATTCGTACATGCGTCGGGCCAGTCGGAGGCCACGATAGTCGGGGTGGATGAAGACCTCGATGCCATAGAGGATGTTGCCGTTGGCATCGTGGGTGTTGAAGGTTTCATTGCCTGTCACCTGGGCATAGGTGTGGTCGCCCTTCACCATGTTGTAGTTGACGATGATGGAGAGGGCGCAGCCCACGATCTTGTCGTCGACGATGATGACTACCTGACCTTCGGGAAAGATGGTAATGAGCTTTTTGATTTGAGAACGTGTCCAGAAAACGTCCGAGTCGGCATAAATGCGCTTGAACGATTTCGCCAGTTGGTCGTAATCCTCCATGTGGAGGTTGCGCAAACTTACTTTTTCGATTTTGCGTGTTGAGTCCATTGTTTTCTACTGTTATTGACTTATTCGGGTGCAAAATTACAGCAAAAAACTGATATAGAGAAAGAAAAGAGGAAGTTTTTTGAGGAGTTATTTTTAAGGAGTTAAGGAGTTAAGGAGTTAAAGGAGTTAAGACAAATGCTTTAGTGGACTTAAAATTAAACATTCCTTAGAGGCTGTTGTCTTAACTCCTTTAACTCCTTTAACTCCTTAAAAACAACTCCTTTATATGCTAAAATCCACATTCTGCCTGTGGGATAGCCTCGTTGTGGTCGTTGAGGTAGAGCAGAGGGGCGGGACGATAGGCAGGGCTCGCCAACGACTCGTGCTCTTGGCGGAAGCGCGTACTGATGCCCCCGATATTGAGCATGGTGTGGAAGGCGGAACGGCTGCTCTGTGCCTGCTTGTGGCGGTTGGCGGAGAGAGCCTGTGCCACGGCTGGCTCCTGATGCTGGAAGCTCTGCGATGTCCATACCAGGAAGGGCACATGCAGCTCGTACTCCGAAGCTCGAGGCGAAGCATGAAGGAAGAGCTTGTGACTGTCGTCGAAGATGTTCTCGCCATGGTCGCTCGTATAGAGCATGGCGCTCATGCCTCCGTGTGCTCTCAGGCGCTCTATCACCCCACTGAGCACAAGGTCGGTATAGCGGATGGTGTTGTCGTAGGCGTTGATGAGGTCGGGACGGTTCTCCTTCTTGGCCTCGCAATGCGTGTCGGGCTGGAAGTGCGCCATCTGTCGGGGATAGCGGTCCATGTAGTTGAAGTGAGAGCCATAGGTGTGGAGCACGATGAACTCCTTCTTGCGTTTCTGACTCAGTATCTTGTCGAGGATGGGCAACAGGTCGGCATCATAGTAGTTGCCGTCCTTGCCCGGGGCTTCGGCCAGCTCACGGCCAGCGGGGTTGGCATCGCCCGTCTTGAGGAAGAGCCACTGGTCGGCCTGTTCGCCCAGGAAGTCGATGAACGAGTGGTTGGGGCGCTGATTGCTCAGAAACACGGTGTGGAAGCCTGCCTCACGGAAGGCCAGCAGGATGCCTTTCTCGTGGAAGAGACGCTCGAAGTCGGAGGCCGAAGCCAGCGAGAGGAGCATGGGCACACTCTTGTGGGTGGTGTTCGACTGGGTGGTGACGTCGCTGAACGTCACCAGTCCCGGGGTCTTGCTGAGCCGTGGATTGGTGTCGCGCTGATAGCCATAGAGACTGAAGTTCATGGCTCGGGCCGTCTCGCCTATCACCATGACGTAGACCTCGCAGGAGTCCTCGGGATGGGACGGCCTGGCATCGAAGCGGAAACGGGCGGAAGCCTCCCTGTAGTGGATGGAGGCGTTGTTGCGCTTCACGGCAAGGTAGAGGTTATAGAACACGTTGACGGGGTAGAGGTCGTTGAGCACGCTGTATTGTGGGGCGTGATGGTCGTCGAGCTGTGTGTTGTCGGAAGAACGGGAGAGACAGGCCGTGGCAACAAGGATGCATCCCACGAGGGCCAAGGCTGAAGCCCACAGGGCATATCGCTTTCTGAGGGCAGAGGACAGCACGGGTGCCTTCTTGCTCCGTATGGACATCACGCCCAGGATGAGCAGGGGCAGATAGAGGATGAAGACACTCGCCACGCCCGGAATGAGGTTGTCGAGCAGCTCCATGGCCTCGCCAGGATTGGTGGTGACGAGGTTGAGGAACATATCCACGGCGATGACACCCTTGCCGAAGAGGTAGAGCAGCACGATCTGGAAAGCCGCAAAGAAGATGATGGGGAAGAGCCACCACACCATCTTGCCCGGCTTGCGACAGATGCTCATCAGAGCCATGTAGACACCAAAGGGCAGCACGATGTTGGCAAGGGCTGCCCATGTGCTGAGGTGCTCGGTGAAGCAGAGTGCCACGTTGGGTACTGTCAGTGCCACGACGGCATAGGTGTATATCAGTTTGTTGAGAGATTTTGTCATAGTGCCCCTTTTACCTTTTTTACTTTTTTACCTTTTTACTTTTTTACCTTTAGAACGCCTCGTTGATATTGAAGAGGAATCCTCTCTGTCCGCCCTTACCGAAGCCATAGTCGAGGCGCACGTTGACGTTCTTCTTGAATTCCCATCGATAGCCCACACCATAGTTGGGCAGGATGTGACGGCTTCTCATCTGGCTGAACTTGGGGAAGACGGTTCCAGCACCTATCCAGGCCGTGAGCGAGTTGCGTTTCCACACGTGCTGGCGAAGTTCGACAGTGGCTTCTATCATGTGCTTGTCGCGATATCTGCCCTCGTAATATCCGCGCAGGGCATTGCTGCCTCCTGTCTGTGCCATCATGCCCCACGAGGGATTGCCAAAGTTGAATGTGGAACGAAGGTCCTCGGCCAGTACGGCTCCTCGCCAGGGTTGCTGGTAGGCGTTGAGCTGCAGTTCGGTGGTGCTGAAGGCATAGTCGTTGCCCATGAAGCGCGGACGGAACATCTGGGTGAGGTTCACGTAATAACCCCGGTGGGGATAGGTGAGGTTGTCACGGTTGTCGAACATGAAGGTGAATCCCACGCCATAGTTGTCGGTATGTCGGTCCATTCCCGCCAAGAGCTCGGGGCGCTCGATGTCCTTGCCGATGATGTAGTCGTAGGCCACGGAAGGACCGAGGAAGAGGTTGCTGCCAAGGTTCCACAGGAAGCTTCCCTTCACGTGCACCTGCCATCGCTTCATGTCGCTCTCGTTGTCGTCGTTGTCGCCCATGTCGTATCCCATTCCCCAGAACTTGCTGGGGAAGGAATAGAAGTAGAGCGTGTAGACGGCACGGTAACGGTCGTGGGGGAAGATGTGGGTTCCGCGCACACCGAGCAGATAGAAGCCCACCGTGCTGACATCGCCAAAGAGCGACACATTGGAGGGGAGGAGGAGCGTGTCGGCTGGGTCGGAGCGATAGATGCCTGCTGCCACTAAGCCTAAGCCCAACTTGGTGTCGGTGGCATAGTGTGGGCCTCCGATAATGCTGAAGTCGAACCGCTTGTCGTTCTTCTTGTTGGCATCGTTGAAGTAGTCGAGAAAACGGGTGATGAGCGATTTCTTCTTTTCGTCCGCCTTCTTCACTTCCGCCTTTTCGTCCGCCTTCGCTTCCACCTTCACTTCCACATTTTCGTCCACCTTTTTTCCTATTTTTACTTCCTCTTTTTCCATCCCGGTATGTGGCGTGAAGGTAGAGTCAGCCTCCCCTGCCATACCAAGAGTAGGCAAGAGAAGGCATGTAAGGCATGAGAGTAGAAGCTGCTTCATGTGTTATGTATATAATAATGTGTAGGGGTGTTTATATGTGATAAATAGTTAGTATACGAGTGCCACGTTGTCTATCCAGAGCGTGTTACCGGGCGTTCCGATATAGGCTCCGCCATGACTGGAAGAGAACTGCAGGATGAGGTGGGTAGGGGTCTCGTTGGCCGAAGCCCATCCCGTCTCCTTGATGATGACGCTCTTGCCCTTTCTGTTGCGGGCATAGTCACAATTACGAAGTCCCATGAGCGAGGCGTCATAGCCTGCCATGTGTCGGATGTCGCCATAGTGGATGGTGTAGGTGGCGTCGTTCACCCATCCATTGGTGCTCTTGCTGTATTTCACCACCATGGTGCCCACACGCTTGGCCGTGATGTTGCCCTGGGCATCCTCGTGACGCTTCTGCAGATAGAGGATGGCGACAGCATAGTCGCGTCCTGCCACTTTCGATGCACTGCTGAAGCCGTTCTGCTTGATGCGGGTGGCTGAGTTGGGCAACAGGGTCTTATAGTCGAAACGCACCGCCTTGGGACGATGGGTGAAAGGAATGCCCCAGTTGATGGCCTTAGGACCGTCCTTGGTTCCGGTGATGGGTTCGCGCACGTCGCCCAGGAAGAGCGAGCCTGCTGCAAGCACCTTGATATTGATGAGTCCCAATACCTTCACCTTCTCGATGTGGGTGACGAGCTTGGCACAATGGCCGTTCTCGTGCTTGTCGCGATATACCGAGTTGTTGGTCTTATAGATGCCTGACACGTGGGCAAGCACATTGGAGGTTCCCCAGGGCGAGCCGCCCTTGTTGGTGTAGGGGGTATTGCCATTGATGGTCATCGACGGACCTACGGCATAAACCACCTTCTTGTTTCCGCCTATGATACCTGATTCCTTGATGTTTCTGATAACCCAATTATCCATGTTTCCATACTTGATGGGTACAATCTTTTCGGCACTTTGCGCACTGATCGTGCAAGCGAGGCAAAGTGACATTGTCATGCTTAAAATACGATGTTTCATTTCTGTTATAATAAAAAGTGGTTGCAAAGGTAGGAAAATATTTGTATCGTTATAGTTTTCTTATAGCTTTATTATAGTTATTTAAAGATTATTTTATAAAAATTAAAACTGACGGATGTGGAAAGGTGTAGAGATGTTAGAGCCAATGAGACAAAAATATGCCCAGAACCAACGATGACGAATGGTTCTGGGCATCATGTATATGGGTTTCAACTTCTCTAAACTTAGAAGCGGCGATGTCCGCCTCCTGGAGGTGGTCCCATGGGAGGTCGTCCGCCATTGAAGGGTCGTCCGCCGAAGTCGGGG
>ERZ1031933.730-NODE-730-length-9810-cov-7.384213_pt1 | contig 9810 bp, 5 predicted proteins | sample MGYA00517880_ERZ1031933 | MGnify/ENA primary metagenome ERZ1031933 (study PRJEB33719, sample SAMN04261283) | wastewater metagenome | biome: rural village; feature: human; material: feces | host: Homo sapiens | place: El Salvador | collected 2014-01-14 ... | reverse complement strand
GAATAATGTAGGCGATTTTTATTAATTTTATTTAATTATTCGTTTATTTTGGAATTTTTGCTTGATTTCTCTTAAAAAATATTACCTTTGCACTGAGAAAAATCTATTGGTCACTTTCATAAGTCAACGAGAAAATAATAACATATCAACGAGTATAATTTATTAAAGACAAGGTTCATGAGAAAAAATCACATGATGATTGCAACTTTGGCCATGCTCTCTGTTGTGGGTTCTGCGCAGTATGCCAGGGCACAGCAAACAGGAACAAACCAAAATGCAAAAGAGTTGAGTGGAGGTACAATCCTCTCTACTGTAAAAGGAGTCGTAATCTCTGCCGAAGATGGTATGCCTGTTATAGGCGCCAGCATTATGGTAGGAGGTGGACAGGCACAAGCTATAACAGATGAAAACGGATGTTTCCAGTTGTCAAACGTCCCAGCTAATAGCAAGTTGAAAATCTCTTATATCGGTTTGGTAACGGCTTTTGCAACCCCTTCTGCTAACATGAAGGTAACGCTGCAATCAGACAGTAAGCACCTTGATGATGTGGTGGTTACTGGTATGTTCAACCGTAAAAAAGAAGGTTTTACGGGTTCGGCAGTAACTATCAAGGGAGAAGATCTCAAGAAATTCAGTACCAACAATATTGCGAAGTCAATAGCAGCATTGTCTCCTGGTTTGAATATCATGGAGAATAATCTGGCTGGTTCAAATCCAAACAGTCTTCCTGATATGCGTATGCGTGGTGGTGCCAGTATGGATTTGAGTACGACATCTTCTGATGTACAGGCTGTACAGGGAGAATATGAGACTTATGCCAATCAGCCGCTTCTTATCATGGACGGATTTGAAATCTCCGTACAGACTCTTTCTGACCTCGACCCTGATCGTGTCGCATCGATTGTTGTCTTGAAAGATGCTGCAGCTACCGCTATCTATGGTTCCAGAGCTGCAAATGGAGTTATCGTAATCGAAAGTAAAACTCCTAAGCCAGGTAAAATTTGGGTTACATATGGTGGTGAGATGCGTATCGAGGCACCAGACCTGACAGGCTATAATCTGATGAATGCTCGTGAGAAACTGGATGCAGAATATAAGGCTGGAGTCTATACTGATGGTGGTGAAACGATTGATAGATGGAATCTCTACCAGTCTAAACTTAAAAACGTTCTCTCTGGTGTAGATACATATTGGCTCAGCAAGCCATTGCGTACATCCGTACAGCAGCGTCATACTGTAACCTTGGAGGGTGGTGATGAGGCTTTGCGTTATCGTATGTATGTTGGTTACAATAACTCACCTGGTGTGATGAAAAATAGTGGTCGTGATGTACTTACCGGTATGCTCGACTTCCAGTATCGCATGAAGAAGGTATTGTTGAAAAACAGTATCACTCTCGAAAATTCTACTGCTAATGAGTCTAACTATGGAAGTTTTAGCGAATACACAAAATTGAATCCATATCTGACTCCATACGACGAGAATGGTAACATGAAGAAGATGCTTGATGATTTCTCTGCCACCAACTCTGCTACCGCCTCTTATCCTAACCCACTTTATAACACAACTTTCCACAGCAAGGATAAGAGCAAGAACTTCTCTGTGCGTGAATTGTTCAAAGTAGAATACAATCCTACCAATGAACTTCGTTTTGAAGGTGCTTTCTCACTCTCTAAGAGTGTGGGACATCGTGACGTGTTCCGTCCTGCACAGCATACTGCTTTTGATGGAATTACTGATCCGACATTGAAAGGTGATTATCGCCGTACACAGAATGAGGCTGTAAATTGGGGCGTGGATTTGACTGCCAGTTGGAATAAGCAGATTAAGGATCATTACATTACTACCAATGCCCGCATGAGTATTCTTGAGAACAGTACTGATTCTTATGGAACTTATGTGACTGGTTTCCCAAATGATAATATGGATGACCTGCTCTTCGGTAAGAAATACAATGATAAGGTGACGGGAAGCGAGAATACAAGTCGCTCTATCGGTTGGGTGCTCAGTGCCGGTTATTCTTATCTTTATAAATATTCTGTAGATTTCAATGTACGTCTGGATGGTTCTTCTGAGTTTGGTACCAACAATAGATGGGCACCATTCTGGTCTGCCGGTCTTCGTTATGATGTAAAGAAGGAGGCTTTCTTCAAGGATATTCCATGGCTTTCTGACTTTGTTATCCGTGGTACTTATGGTACAACTGGTGCGCAGGGCTTCTCACCATATCAGGCTCATAGTTACTATAACTATTCGTTGCTTCTGCCTTATCTGTCTTCTGATGGTACAGGTGCAGAAATCATGGCGATGCATAATGAGAATCTGAAGTGGCAGACTACCAAGAATACCAACCTTGCATTGGAGTTGGGTTTCTTCGATCATCGTATCACAGCAAGAATCGAGCATTATAACAAGGTAACCAATAACTTGGTGACCAATGTGACATTGGCTCCATCTGTCGGTTTCACCAGTTATCCAGAGAACGTAGGTAAGATAGAGAATAAGGGATGGGAAATCAGTCTCTCAGGAATCCCATACCGTAATGCTGCTAAGCAGTCTTATTGGACAATTACCGTAAATGGTTCTCACAACAAGGATAAACTCGTAGAAATTTCAGAGGCTATGCGCCATATCAACGAGTTGAGTACCAAGAATCTGACGGACAGTCCTTTACCACGTTATGAGGAAGGTTATTCTATGTCCAGTATTTGGGTTGTTCCTTCTCTCGGTATTGACCCAGCGTCTGGCGATGAAGTTCTTGTAAAGCGTAATGGAGAATTGACAAGTGCTTCCAACTATAGTGGTGTGGATGCCGTACCAATGGGTAATACAGAGCCTACATGGCAGGGTTATATCAACTCATCCTTTACTTATATGGGATGGGGAATGGATGTAAGTTTCCATTATAAGTTTGGAGGACAGGTATATAACCAGACTTTGGTTGACAAGGTAGAGAATGCCGACTTGGTTTATAATGCCGACCGTCGTGTGACACAGTTGCGTTGGCAGAAGCCTGGTGACCATTCCCAGTTCCGTGCACTCAACCCTCATGGTCAGGGTACCAAGGCAACCTCCCGTTTTGTGATGGATGAGAACGTATTCCAGGGCAGCACCCTTTCATTCTACTATCGTGCAGATACCAAGAATACCAAGTTCCTCAAGAACTGGGGTTTGACATCAGCCAAGTTGGGCTTCACGATGGAAGACCTCTTTTACCTCTCATCGGTAAAGCGTGAGCGTGGTCTCGACTATCCATTCTCCCGCCAATTTACTTTCTCATTGAACGTAGCATTCTAATCAATAAATTACGAATATAATTATGAAGAAATATTTCTATATATTGGTGTTCGCAGTCTTGATGGGAGGTTTGACTTCCTGCAATGATTGGCTTGATGTATCACCAAAGGACAGAATCCCTGCCGACAAGATGTTTGAGTCGGAGTCTGGATTCAAGGATATCCTTACGGGCGCTTACCTGAAGTTGGGTACTGCTAATCTTTATGCAGGTGACATGAAATATGGTTATCTGGATGAATTGGCGGGTCTATACTGTGATTATCCTGGTTATAATACAAATAGCGTGTACAACCAGGCTATTGTATTCGATTATACCAACCAGTTTTTGAGTAAGAAGGATAATCTCTATCTTGAGATGTATAATGTAGTGGCAAACCTGAACAATCTGCTGCAGAATATTGAGACCCATCGAGATGTATTGAAGACCCCACATTACTATGAGTGTATCAAGGGAGAAGCATTGGGATTGCGTGCTTTCATCTATTTTGATCTCTTGCGTCTTTTCGGTCCTATTTATAGTGAGCATCCAACAGATGCAGCTATACCATACAAGACTACTTACGATAAAGAACCGACACCGGTTTTGCCTGCTAATCAGGTGGTAGAGAAAATCTTGGAAGACCTGAAGGCAGCTGAGGCTCTCTTGAAAGATAATGATCCATGTGATTTCCATACAGATATAGATAAGCGTACAGACTTCCTTTCAAATCGTGAGTTCCGTATGAATCTTTATGCTGTCAAGGCGATGATGGCTCGTGTGTATTGCTATGCTGGTCAGAATGACCTTGCAGTCCAGTATGCTCAGGAGGTTATCGATGCCAACAAGTACTTTACTCTGTATAAGAGTCAGACTGCATCCAATTACAATTCCATCCGTTATGGTGAGCAGATTTTCGGTCTCTCTGTAAATCAGTTGAACAATACGCTTATCAGCAACAGTATGGATATGGAAAATACAAGTGTACAGCAGCGTTATGGTATGACTGCAGATATGTTTACTAAGGTGTATGAAGGTATCACTTCTGACTGGCGCCAGAATGTTGTAGCATTCAACTGGGACGAGAGCCATCAGTATGCATTCTGTTTGAAGTATAATCAGGCTCCTTTGGCCAATACATATTTATATAGCGGTGCAGATGCAATTCCATTGATTCGTTTACCGGAGATGTACTATATCATTGCTGAGTGTGCAGCAAATGCAGAAACGAGTGCTGAGGCTCTGAATACAGTCAGACTTTCACGCGGTATTCCATATAGCGATGAAATTCATACATTGGGTTATGATGATAAGGATGTTACTTCTGAAGAAAACAAACAGCAGACTCGTCGTATTAATGAAATCATGAAGGAATATCGCAAGGAGTACTATGCTGAAGGTCAGTTGTTCTTCTTCCTGAAAGCTCATCACTATACCACCTACTATGGTTGTGGTGTAGCCAATATGACCAGTAAAGAATATCAGATGCCATTGCCAGACAATGAAAAGATTTTTGGCAATAATACTACAAAATAAGAAGATTGAAAAATATGAAAAAAATATTGTTTTATATGTCGGCGCTGGCACTGTTCTTGAGTCTTACCAGTTGTTCGAAAGAAGAAATTGACATGTACAGTCAGGAAGCTCGCATCAACTTCGACTATCGTACAATTTATAGTGAATTGCGCGATAGCGACTATGTGAAGATGAAAACAGACCCTTATCGCCGTGATAGTGTACGTGTGAGAATTATGGGTGATTTGCTTACTGCCAATCGTGATTTCTGCATCAAGAAGACAGATAACAGTTCCTATGCCAATACCCTTGACATTCAGTTGGATGACAAATATACTTATTCTGCTCTTGATACTGTATGCCAGTATGTATATTTCAAGGTTAAGCGTCCTGCCTATAAGACAGGTAGAAAAACCTATGGTTGTAATCTGGAATTTGATCTTACCAATCCAAACCATCAGTTTGAAAAAGGATTTGTAGAGGATAATTCGGTAGAGGTCAACTACGTTTGGGATATTACAGAGCCTAAGACATGGAGCGACTGGTATTGGTTAGGTGATTTCAGTCCTATCAAGTATTGCTATATGATGGACGTATGGGGAAGAACACTTGATTCTTTCATTACTCCTGAAGGTGATGCATACGATTATGATGAGGCTAATGCTGCCCTCCAGCAACTGGATGCAGCCTATAAGGCTTATAAAGCGGAGCATGGTCCAATACTTGATGAAAATGGTAACGATATCTTCCCAGATGAAGAAGAATAAAAAAGAGTAAATCATGAAAAAAATATATTTATATATTCTGGGCTTGGTGTCTATGACGCTCGTCCAGAGCTGCTATGATGACAAGGGCAACTATGATTATCATGCAGTGAACGATATGAAGGTGGAAATCCCTGAGGCAAAAATCCGTATGCCAAAGGAGAACCCTGCTACAGTTACGTTGACGCCTGAGTTGACCCAAACTCTTGCAGAGAATGAAGACAATCTTACTTTCGAATGGAAAAAACTGAATAAGGATGCTAAGATTGGTTCTATGCGTCTTGCTGACTATACGGATTATTCTACAGGAAAGATTTGTCAGGTAAAAGTAGAACCTAATAATCCAGAGAGTATTGGTATGATGCTCATTGTTACCGATAAGACCACAGGTCAGAAATGGTATCAGTTGGGTAAGGTGGCAGTTGTTAAACCTTTGAATCCTGCTTGGTTTGTGCTTCAGGAAGATGCCGATCAGAAGGGCATTGTAGGAGCTATTGAGGGTAATCCAGATGGCTTCTTTGCCTATGCTGATGTGTTTAAGTCAGAAACTGGTGAATCTTTTGCTCTTGAGGGTAAGCCATTGGCTATTGCTGCCAAGGGTAATTATGGTTATAGTTCTTTGGGTGGAACGATGTTTGCCAACCTGACAATTGCCACGGATAAGAATATTGCAACATATTCTCCAAGTACCCTCACCATGAAGTATGGTACTAATAAAATTCTGTTTCAGAATGCACTTAACAATGTACCAGTCAATTTGTCTTATTATAAAATGGACAAGAAGGGTGAGATGTTTGTGACGGACAAAAAGGCTTATTTCGCATACGATGACGGATGGTGTGTTCCATATTCCGTATATGATAAGCAGGTTAATTCCGATGGTGAGGAAGAACAAGTAGCATTTCTACCTACATGTTCTGCTACTTTCAGTAATTATGTCCTGGCATATAATCCGGCAACCCATCGCTTCCGTATCGGTAGTGCTTTTTCTTCTATGATGGATTATATCGGCACATCCTTTTACAACTCTAAGTATTATCGTATGGGTTCCTCCCAATGGAAGGACATAAAGCCATTGGTGTTCCGTGATTTGTCGGAGGATGCCGACGGCAATTATGCCTTTGATCCAAGTAATGTAGATGCGTCTCTGCAGATACTTGATATCTTGCGTGGCGGAGATAATGGTAACTATGCTTATGCTGTAATGGCAAGTGAAGGGGCTTCACAGATTACTGTTTTCCGTTTCAGCAATGCGGATGATCCGCTTTGTGCAGGAAAATATACAATCGATCTGGATCCTTCCATCGATTTGAAAACTGCCAAATTTGCAGCTTCTCAAGCATATTCAGCCCATTTTATTTTCATGGCTGCTGGTAATAGCGTGTATCGTATAGATATGGAGCGTCAGAAGATTGAGAAAATCTACAGTTATGACGCTGATGCTAATGCCAAGATTGCTTGCCTGAAATTCCGCGATCCTGAGGATGCAGAAAATGGTAATGGCATGATTCTCGGATTCGGTATCAATACTTCTGCAGGTCAGGGTTTGCTGGGCGAATTGAAACTGACTATTGCGGGTGATGTAGATAGGAGTGAAAATGCTTCTTACATTTTCCAGGATGCAAATAATAGATTTGGCAAGATTGTAGATATCTCTTATAATTATGAATAATCTCAAGATTTGTTTTGAGATCATCTTAATGACTGAGAATAATCCATGATGAAAATAAGAATATTATTATCTATAGTATTTAGTTCTGCCTGCTCGCTCATAGCGAGCGGGCAGAATCCGTTTGTTGGTACTCTTCCTGCTAATGCGAAGTTGACAAAAGGAATGTTTGATACTTTTGAGTCTGATGGTAAGATGTACTGGTCGATTCCTGATTCGCTTTTCGGCCGTGAGTACAGTGTTACTACTACCATTTTGAGTGCTCCCGAAAATCCAAACCGAAGTAGTGAAACTAAGTATGGTTATGCAGGTGACCTCATCGGCCCCCTTTTCTTTTCGCTTCGTAAGCAAGATGGGGAGGTGTATATGACGGATCCGCAGCATAAGTGGATACTGGCAGATTCTACAAGTGTTTTTTCTAAGATAGCGATGCTCACTCCGCAGGAGCGTCTCTACAAGCGTTTACCTGTCATACAGGAAAGCAAAGGGCATACGCTTATAGAGATAGGAAATACATTGAAGAACTTTACCCTCTTTGGCATGGAACCTGCTTATTACGACATGAAGATCAGTATGCGGAATAAGGAAAAAGACCGCATTCTTGATGTGAAAGGGAAAAATGATTGTATTCTGTTGCGTATGTCGCGCACCTACAGTAATTTAGCAATGCCTCTTCCTGGTAAGCCAATCCAGAATTATCAGGGCATTTGGGAAACTGGAGTCTGTATCAGTCTTATGCCTAAACAGCCTATATCTGTGAAACGTGGTGACGGAAAATCGTTTTTTGAAATCAACAAGTTTGTGCTTTCTACAGATGGTATCCGAAGTCGCCTTCCTGTCATTAAGCGTTGGCGATTGGAAATCCGTCCTGAGGATAGAGAACGGTATCGCAGGGGAGAATTGGTGGAACCGGTGCATCCTATCATCTTCTATGTAGATCGGCAGTTCCCGAAGATGTATCAGAAGTGTATCATTGAGGCGGTCCGTGAATGGCGTCCTGCGTTTGAACAGGCAGGTTTTAAAAATGCCATTGATGCCCGTTTGGCACCTACATCGGAAGAAGACCCTGATTTCTGTATGTATGATAGCAGATATCCTTATATCTCCTGGAAGATATCGGCCACGAGTAATGCTTATGGACCTACACCTTGTGAGGGAAGAAGCGGAGAAATCAACGGTTGTCATGTCGGGGTATTCAGCAGTGTGATGAATATCGTGCAGAATTGGTATTTTGCTCAATGTGGTGCTGTTGATCCAGAGGCTCGTAAGATTATTTTGCCAGAGTCATTGCAATGTGAGCTCTTGAAGATGGTGATAACCCATGAGGTGGGTCATAGTTTGGGATTAGAGCACAATCATAGTGGTAGTAGCCATGCTTCTATAGAAAATCTCCGTGATGATGATTATCTGGACAAGCATGGTATGGGTAGTTCTATTATGGACTATGTACGTTTCAACTATGCTCTTCGTCCGGGTGATCATGTAGCGCTTCGCAATCGCCGTATTCAATTGGGTGAATACGACCGTTGGGCAATAGAATGGGGGTATCGGGAGTTTGAAGGTAATACACCAGAAGAGCAAGAAAATGCCAGATGGAAATGGTATGAGCAAAAGAAAAAGGAATGTCCAGAATTAGCTTTCTATGATGCTCGGGATATCCGTTCGCAACAAGAAGACTTGGGTAATGACCATGTGGCTATCAACAGTTGTGGTATCGAAAATCTCAAATACTTATGTTCTCTTGATATCTGGAATCCGAAAACGAACTTGGAAAAGCAAGTGATGGAAGGACGGTATAAGGCTTTGATAGAGCATTATAACCTCTGGACTGGTCATGTGTTTGCACATCTGGGTGGTTATTATTATGGTGATAATCATTATGATACCCCTGAATATACACAAAAAGTCTTGAAATTCTTGCAAGATTATGTGGTAACTCCTCCCGGTTGGCTTTTTGATTCCAAAATCATGTCACATCTTCATGTAGATAGAAAGAAGGAAATCAAACATTTTAAATCAGAGCAACAACAGCATTTCGATTATGCAATGGAGCGAATAGAGAAAGCCAAGGCAAAAGAGAAGGATGAGATTCTTGTCAAAACATTGGAGACGCTATTGACTGAGGTGAAAACGATGAAGGAAAAGATGGAGACTGCTTATAAGAACTGGTAATCCTGGCGCATATTCAGTCTTCTATTTTAGACCAGAAAAAGATATAAATATCATTTAATATTGACTCATAATCAAATGATGAAACATTATAAAAGCTTTTTAATTATGTTTTTCTTATTCTCTTCTTTTAGCCTGCTACAGGTTATGGGAGAAGAAAAACAAACAGTTGTTCCTAAGCCATTTGCTGAATTCTTATCGGAAAATATGAAAAAGACGGATGGCGCTTTTCCTGTTTATCAGGAAGGTAATCGTGTTTATATGGAATTCCCAAGAAAGTGGAACGGTCGTGAGATAGAGGTAAGTGGGCAGATAGATCATGGCTTTGGTATGATCAACCGTTCTGTCACCTTTGTGCGCTTTAATGGATATTTGGATGCAATTCCCAGTACAAAGCGAGACTTAACACTTCCCAATGC
>ERZ1031933.725-NODE-725-length-9846-cov-11.304668_pt1 | contig 9846 bp, 8 predicted proteins | sample MGYA00517880_ERZ1031933 | MGnify/ENA primary metagenome ERZ1031933 (study PRJEB33719, sample SAMN04261283) | wastewater metagenome | biome: rural village; feature: human; material: feces | host: Homo sapiens | place: El Salvador | collected 2014-01-14 ... | reverse complement strand
TAAGTAATAAATGGACACACAAGATATCTTAAAGAAAGTACGCAAGATCGAGATCAAGACTCGCGGTCTCAGCCAGAATGTCTTTGCAGGCCAGTATCACTCGGCCTTCAAGGGCAGGGGTATGGCCTTCGCCGAGGTGAGGGAGTACCAGTATGGCGACGACGTGAGAGACATCGACTGGAATGTGACCGCCCGTTTCCATCGTCCCTTTGTCAAGGTGTTCGAGGAGGAGCGCGAGCTTACCGTGATGCTGTTGGTCGACGTAAGTGGCTCGCTCGACTTCGGTACCACACGGCAGATGAAGCGCGACATGGCTACCGAGATTGCAGCCACCCTGGCCTTCAGCGCCATTCAGAACAACGATAAGATAGGTGTCATCTTCTTCTCCGACCGAATAGAGAAATACATCCCGCCCAAGAAGGGCCGCAAGCACATTCTATACATCATCCGCGAGATGCTCGATTTTCATCCTCAGAGCCAGCGCACCGACATCGGTGTGGCTTTGGAGTACTTCACACGGGTGATGAAGCGCCATTGCACAGCCTTCGTCATCAGCGACTTCTTCGATGACAAGGACTTTCAGCATCCCCTTCAGATTGCCAATCAGAAGCACGATGTGGCTGCCATTCAGGTGTACGATCCACGTGCCAAGGCGTTGCCCGACATCGGACTCCTCAAGGTTTGCGATGCTGAGACAGGTCACGAGATGTTTATTGACACCAGTTCCAAGAAACTGCGTCAGGCGCATACACGCCACTGGCTGATGCGCGAGCAGTTGTTGCGCGAAACCTTTGCCAAGAGCAAGGTCGACTGGACGGCTGTCGCCACCAACGAAGACTTCTCACGTGCTCTGCTCAACCTGTTCATGCAGCGGGGCTGAAAAGCGGAGAAGTAAACCAATAGGGAAAAGAAAAATGACGAAACAGAAGAATATTATCATCATGATGCTTGCCTTCCTGATGCTGTTGCCATTAGGGTCGGCAGCCCAGGAGGTGGTGCAGAAACTCGACTCTCTGCAGATCCTGATAGGCGAGCAGACGAAGCTTCATCTCAAGGTCACCGCTGCCAAGGGTGCCAAGGTGGTGCTGCCTTCGTTCAAGCCGTCACAGATGCTCATTCCGGGCATCGAGGTGGTGGAGCAGAGCGATGCCGACACCGCCGAGCTCGACGGTGGCAGGCTACAGATAAGCCGCGACTATACGCTCACCTCTTTCGACGAGAAGGTCTACGCTGTACCAGCCCTTCAGGTCAAGGTCAACGGCAAGACCTGTCAGGGCAACCCGTTGGCGCTCAAGGTGCTCACGGTGCCTGTGGATACGGTTCATCCCAACCAGTTCTATCCCCCCAAGGACGTACAGGACAATCCCTTCCTATGGAGTGAGTGGAGTCCTCTGTTCTGGCTCAGCATTCTGGTACTCTTACTCTTCGGTGTCATGCTGTGGCTCTGGCAGCGCCTCCGTCAGAACAAACCTATCGTGATTCGTATGCGCATCGTGAAGCGTGTGCCGGCCCACGAGAAGGCGCTCAGCGAGATCAATGTCATCAAGCAGCAGCACACCGAGTCGCAGGAGACCCAGAAGGAATACTACACCCGCCTCACCACCACGCTGCGCGAGTACATAGAGCAGCGCTTTGGCTTCCGTGCCATGGAGATGACCAGCGGCGAGATTATAGAGCATCTGCAGTCGGCTGGCGACCAGAAGATGATAGACGAGTTGAAACAGCTCTTCCGTACTGCCGACCTCGTGAAGTTTGCCAAGTACGAGACCTTCCTTGGCGAGAATGACGCCAATCTGGTCAATGCCATCAACTTCATCGACCAGACGAAGACCAACGAGCAGACCGTCGAGGAGAAGGTAGCTCCCGAGCTTACCGACCAGGATCGCAAGACGCGCAGTCAGCGCAAGCTCATCAAGGCTTTGCTCTGGGGTGGAGCGATTGTCATGGCAGCCATCACCGCCTACGTGATCTATGGTGCCTGCATGCTGCTGATGTAGGAGTATAGAATAAAAAAGAATAATATTATAAAAACATGGAATTTGCAAGTAAAGCATATTTTCTGTTGCTCCTGTTGCTGATACCTTATATATTATGGTATTTCCTGTACAGGAAGAAGAACGAGCCTACCATGAGGCTGAGCGACACCCGGCAGTTTGCCTATGCTCCCAAGAGCCTGCGCCAGCGCCTTGTCCATCTGCCCATGATGCTCAGATGTCTGTGCTTCGTGCTCATCGTCTGTGCGATGGCTCGTCCGCAGACCCACAACTCCTGGGACAACAAGACGGTGGAGGGCATCGACATCATGATGGCGATGGACGTCTCTACCTCTATGTTGGCAGAAGACTTGAAACCCAATCGTATGGAGGCTGCCAAGGATGTGGCTCACGAGTTTATCTCGGGCCGTCCCAACGACAACATCGGTCTTACCATCTTTGCTGGTGAGGCCTTCACCCAGTGTCCTATGACCACCGACCATGCCAGTCTGTTGCGCCTGTTGCAGGACACCCGTACCGACATTACTGCCCGTGGACTCATCGACGACGGAACGGCGGTGGGTATGGGTCTCGCCAATGCTGTCAGCCGACTGAAGGACTCCAAGTCCAAGAGCAAGGTGGTCATCCTCCTGACCGACGGCAGCAACAACACCGGTGACATTTCGCCTATGACGGCCGCCGAGATAGCCAAGAGCTTTGGCATCAGAGTCTACACCATCGGTGTGGGAACCAACAAGGTGGCTCCTTACCCTATGCCCACAGCGGCTGGCGTTCAGTACGTCAACATGCCTGTGGAGATTGACACCGAGACACTCAGGGACATTGCCCGTACAACTGATGGCAACTTCTATCGCGCCACCAACAACGCCGAGCTGAAGCGCATCTACCACGACATCGACAAGTTGGAGAAGACGAAGATGAATGTCACCCATTTCGCCAAGCGCTACGAGGCTTATCAGCCTTTTGCCCTTGCAGCCCTGTTGGTACTGCTCGCAGAGATATTGCTTCGCATCACCTGGCTCAGAAGAATCCCATAGGGAAGGGACGAGCCGAAGTTCAATTAATATCAAATGAATATGCTAAGATTTGAAGATCCAATATATTTGTGGCTGCTGTGGATGTTGCCGGTACTCGTACTGGTGAGGTTCATAGGATGGCGAAGGAGAAGGGCCAAGCTCCGAAAGTTTGGCGACCCTGAGCTGTTGAAAGCCCTTATGCCCAATGTGTCATCTTATCGCCCCACGGTGAAGTTCGGCTTGCTGCTTGCAGCCTTGGCCCTGCTCATCCTCATGGTGGCGCGTCCACAGATGGGCAGCAAGATTTCTCACGACAAGCGTCAGGGCATTGAGACCATCATCTGTCTCGACATCTCCAACTCGATGTTGGCAGAGGATGTGGCGCCTTCGCGACTCGACAAGAGCAAGATGCTGGTGGAGAACCTGGTCGACAAGTTCACCAACGACAAGATAGGTCTCATCGTCTTTGCCGGCGATGCCTTCGTACAGTTGCCTATCACCAGCGACTACGTGTCTGCCAAGATGTTCCTGCAGAACACCACACCAGCCCTCATCCAGACCCAGGGCACCAACTTTGCTGCTGCCATCGACCTGGCCACCAAGAGCTTCACCCAGCAAGACCATGTGGGACGCGCCATCATCGTCATTACCGATGGCGAGAACCATGAGCCGGGAGCCGAGGATGCTGTCAAGGCAGCCAAGAATAAAGGCATCAATGTCTTCATTCTGGGAATAGGAAGCACCAAGGGAGCCCCCATTCCTATGGGCGACGGCTCTTATCTCAAAGACCGTACGGGCAACACCGTGATGACTGCCCTCAACGAGCAGATGTGCCGACAGTTGGCTCAGGCTGGCAGTGGACAGTATATTCACGTCGACAACACCAGCGATGCGGAGCAGGCACTCAACGACGACCTCTCCAAGTTGCAGAAGGGCGAGACCGACACCGTCATCTATAGCGAGTACGACGAGCAGTTCCAGGCTGTAGGCATCCTGGTCATCCTCCTGCTCATCCTCGACATCTGTATGCTCGAGGTGAAGAATCCGCTTCTCCGTAACGTGACGTTCTTTACACATTAAAAATTAATCGAAATGTATTTAATTTATCATATCATACCGACCCTGCGACTGCGCAGGCTGTGCTTGCTGTTGGGGCTGCTCCTCGTCAGTACAGTTGCAGCACTGGCACAGAACGACCGCACCTTCATCCGTCAGGGCAACCGCCAGTACAGGGCACGCAAATGGACGGCTGCCGAGGTGCAGTATCGCAAGGCGATAGCCCGCAATGCCAACAATCCTCAGGCGGTCTACAACTTGGGCTGTGCGCTCATGATGCAGCAGAAAGACTCGCTCGCTATGCAGCAGTTTGCCAAGTCTGCCGACTTGCAGACCACCAACAAGATACGCCGCGCCAAGAGTTTCCACAACATGGGCGTCATCATGCAGAACCATCAGGAGTTTGCCAAGGCAATAGAATGTTACAAGATGGCGCTGCGCAACAATCCTCAGGACAACGAGACCCGCTACAACCTGGCGCTCTGCAAGCATCAGCTGAAGAATCAGAAGAACCGGCAGAACCAAAACAAGAACAAGAGTGGCAACGACAAGAACAACAAGGACAAGAACAAGCAGAACAAGAAAAATAAGGATCAGAACAAGGATCAGAACAAGAACAAGGATCAAGACAAACAGAAAAATAATCATAACAAAGATAAGAACAACCAGTCACAGAAGCCCGAGCAGGACAAGATGAGCCGTGACAATGCCGAGCAGTTGCTCAATGCAGCCGTGCAGCAGGAGAAGGCCACCAAGCAGAAGATGCAGAAGGCGATGAGTCAGCCACGGCGCAGGCAGTACGACAAGAACTGGTAAAACAATAAGCAAACATCATTTCATTATGAAGCAAATAGAATGGTACACATTGATGATATTCGTGATGCTGGGCCTGGCGGAGGAAGCCAAGGCGCAGCGTGTAGCGGTATCTGCACCAACACATGTTGCTGCTGGCGAGAACTTCAGAGTAGCCTATACGGTCAACGCCCGTGAAGTGGAGGAGTTCCGTATGGGCAATGTGCCCGATGGACTGGAGGTGATAGCCGGACCCTACACCTCTTCGCAGTCGAGCTATCAGGTGGTCAACGGCCACACCAGCTCTTCTTCCTCTTTCACCATCACCTACACGCTCTATGCAGGCAAGGCTGGAACTTACACCATCGGTACCTCGCATGCACTGGTTTATGGCAAGAAGCTCGCAGCCCATCCTGTCAAGATCACCGTCTCGGGCCATGCTCACAACTCTGGCGGAGCACCCAGGATGCACAACGATGATGCCGATGAGCCTCGCATGCGTCAGGCGGGTTCTGCCATCTCGGGCAACGACCTCTTCATCAAGGTCACTGCCAACAAGAAGCGTGTGCACGAGCAGGAGCCTGTGCTCCTTACCTATAAGGTCTATACACAGGTCGACCTTACCCAGCTCGACGGCAAGATGCCCGATCTGAAGGGCTTCCACTCTCAGGAGGTGCCACAGCCACAGCAGAAAGTGCTTCACACCGAGGTCATCAACGGCCGTCCTTACCGTTGTGTCACCTGGAGTCAGTACGTCATGTATCCTCAGATGACGGGCAAGCTCGAGATTCCTTCCATCACCTTCAAGGGTATCGTGGTTCAGCAGAACCGCAATGTCGACCCCATCGAGGCTTTCTTCAATGGCGGCTCGGGTTATGTGGAGGTGCATAAGGCTATCAAGGCGCCTGGCATTACCATTCAGGTGGACCCGCTGCCTGCACGTCCTGCCAACTTCTCGGGTGGAGTAGGCCGCTTCAATATCTCTGCCACGCTCGACAAGAACGACGTGAAGGCTGGCGATCCCATCAACATCCGTGTGGTAGTGGGAGGCATCGGAAACCTGAAACTCCTCAAGCAGCCTGTGCTCAACCTGCCGAAAGACTTCGACCAGTATGACGCCAAGATCACCGACAAGACCAAGCTCACCCAGAACGGTGTGGAGGGCAACATGGTTTACGACTTCCTCGCTGTTCCGCGCAATCAGGGCAAGTACACCATTCCATCGGTAGAGTTCACCTACTACGATACCAAGACCAATGCCTACCGCACCATCAAGACCCAGCCCTTCACCCTCACCGTGGAGCAGGGCGACGGCTCAGACGGTTCGTCGTCGGCTAACTACAGCAATGCCGACAAGGACATTCATGCCCTGAAGTTGGGCAAGAGCAAGCTTTGTGACATCGACGATATGTTCTATGGCAGCTTTGGTTATTGGACGAGTCTGATGGTGCCTCTCATCGCCTTCATTGGTCTGCTCATCGCCTTCCGCCGCCGTGCCATCGAGAATGCCGACATCGTGAAGATGCGTTCCAACAAGGCCAACAAGATAGCCACCAAGCGACTCAAGAAGGCACGCACCCTGATGCTGGCCCGCAAGCAGGGCGAGTTCTACGACGAGGTGCTCAGAGCCTTGTGGGGCTACGTCAGCTACAAGCTCAATATGCCTGTCGAACAGCTCTCGCGCGAGAATATTCAGGATAAGCTGTTGGCTCACTCCGTTGATGCCGACACCATAGAGAAGTTTACCCAGGCTCTCGACGAGTGTGAGTTTGAGCGCTATGCTCCTGGCGACCCTGCTGGCAATATGAACAAGACTTTCGATTCAGCCATGACTGCTATTATGGAAATAGAGAATGCCATCAAGGCTGCCCGCAAGCAGGGCAAGAAGACTTCTGCCCGTCAGGGCGACTATACCTTCGGTGTGGTGCTGCTGCTCATCTTCATGGGCTTCAGCCTCTCAGCCTCTGCTGTCACCAAGCAGAACGCCGACACCGAGTACACCAAGGGCAACTATCAGCAGGCCATCAAGGACTATGAGGACCTGCTCAAGAACGGTGTTTCGCCCGAGGTCTACTACAACCTCGGCAATGCCTATTATCGCACCGACAACATCACCAAGGCTGTCCTGGCTTACGAACGTGCCCATCTGCTGTCGCCCGGCGACGAGGACATCAACTTCAACCTGCAGTTTGCTCGCAGCAAGACCATCGACAAGATCACTCCTGTCAGCGAGATGTTCTTCGTCATCTGGTACAAGGCGCTGGTCAACTTCACCAGTGTCGACAACTGGGCCAAGACGGGCATCCTGTCCATCATCCTGGCCTTGGTATTGGTGCTGGTCTATCTCTTCGCGCCCCAGTTGCTGTTGCGCAAGGTCGGCTTCTTCGGCGGCATCCTCTTCTTTGTCGTCTTCCTCTTGAGCTCGCTCTTTGCCTATCAGCAGAAACAGATACTCGTCAACCGCACGGGCGCCATCATCGTGGCTCCTACGGTCAATGTCAAGAAGACTCCTTCCCGACAGAGCGCCGACCAGTTCGTCATTCATGAGGGAACGCGTGTCGACATCACCGACCGCTCTATGGATGGCTGGCGTGGCATCCACCTGGCAGATGGAAGAGACGGATGGATAGAAACCAAACAACTGGAGGAAATATGATGTTTGTCTCATGTCTTCTCACCGATCTCGAGGTGCTCCACTTCTTCAATGGAAGCGACAATCTGTTCATCGACCAGTTAGCGCTCGTTCTTACATCGGGGCTCACCTGGATACCGCTTTATCTCACCCTCTTCTACATCATTGTGCGCAACAATGAGACGATGGCGCAGATTGGTCTGGCGGTAATGGGAGCACTCGTCTGTGTGGCTCTTTCCGAGGGTATCACCGATGGCGTGGTAAAACCCTTGGTGGAACGATGGCGCCCCAACAACGACCCCATCCTGAAATACTCCATTCAGGTGGTGGGCAACCTTCGTGGCAGTGGCTACAGCTTCTTCTCGGCTCATGCAGCCAACACCATGTCGATAGCGATGTTCTTCTCGCTCCTCATGCGTGGCAAGCGCCTCGCCATCGCCCTCTTCTCGTGGTCGCTGCTCAACTGCTGGACACGTCTGTATCTCGGCATGCACTATCCCTCCGACATTCTCTGCGGACTCCTCGTGGGTGCTGTCATCGGTGCCGTGTGCTACATAGGTTATCTGAAACTGTATTACAAGGTGTCACCCCACATCACATATATCTCCGACCAGTACACCCCCACGGGTTACGACCACGACGATATCGACAAGATACTCTGCATCCTGGCTTTCACCCTGGTCTATGCCTTCTTGCGGGCGATAGTCATGGCTGGATGTGTGTAACATTAAAATTCAATCATAATGGATACAAAACATATAAAAATTACCGATTACAATTACCCCCTTCCTGATGAGCGCATTGCCAAGTTCCCCTTGGCGCAGCGCGACCACTCCAAACTCCTTCTTTACCGTCATGGTGAGGTAGGCGAGGATGTGTTCTACCGTTTGCCGGAATATCTGCCCAAGGGCGGACTGATGGTTTACAACAATACCAAGGTGATTCAGGCGCGTCTGCATTTCCGCAAGGAGACGGGTGCCTTGATAGAGGTCTTCCTCATGGAGCCTGCCGATCCTACCGACTATGAGCTCATGTTCCAGACGACTGGACATTGCTCATGGCTCTGCATGATAGGCAACCTGAAGAAGTGGAAGGAGGGCAGTCTGAAGCGCGACTTCGAGATCAAGGGCCATCAGCTTACACTCTCTGCCACCATGCGCCGTGGCGACGCCTTAGGCTCGGAGGCTGCCTCTATGGTGGCGAAGGGTGGTGGAACCAACTATTGGGTCGACTTCGACTGGGACAACACGCAGGTTTCCTTTGCCGAGATTCTCGAGACCGTGGGCGAGTTGCCTATTCCGCCTTATCTCAACCGTGCCACCGAGGAGAGCGACAAGACTACGTATCAGACGGTTTACTCGAAGATAAAGGGCAGTGTGGCTGCTCCTACTGCCGGACTTCATTTCACCGATGCCGTGTTGCAGGACATCGACCGCCATGGCATTGAGCGTGAGGAGGTTACCCTTCATGTGGGCGCTGGTACCTTCAAGCCGGTGAAGAGTCTTGAGATAGAGGGTCACCGCATGCACACCGAGTATATCGTGGTGCACCGTCATACGTTGGAGAAGCTCCTGCAGCACCATTGCGAGGTGATTGCTGTGGGTACTACGAGTGTGCGAACCATCGAGAGCCTGTACTATATGGGCGTTTATCTGCTCTCTTATCCTGAGGCGACAGAAGACGATCTGCACGTCAACCAGTGGGATCCTTACGAGTTGTCGGCAGATGGCGGTTTGGTGAATGCCATTCAGCCTTCTCAGGCGATACAGGCCATCATCGACTATCTCGACCGCAATGGTCTGGAGGCTTTGCACTCCAGCACGCAGATCATCATTGCCCCTGGCTATCAGTATAAGATAGTGAAGATGCTTATCACCAATTTCCATCAGCCTCAGAGCACTCTTCTCCTCCTCGTCAGTGCCTTCCTCCATGGCGACTGGAAGAAAGTGTACGACTATGCTCTGGCTCACGATTTCCGTTTCCTGAGCTATGGTGATTCTTCGTTGTTGATTCCGTAATTCATTGCGTGGTTAATGGTTAATGACTGAAGTTGATTAAAGGAGATTTCTCTGAGCGTGACAGGGGATCGTGGGAGCGAATGTGACGATTGCCACATTCGCTCCCATGTTTTTTGCATTCGCTCCCACGAATCTCTGTTTCGCTCCCATGAACGTCAGATTCGCTCTGGCAGAATCGTCTGTAATCCTTTAGCAGAGTGGGCTCTTTGCTTCTGTTCTATTTCTACATCTTTGGGCATATGTTTGTTGTTTATTCAAGTTTCGCAAGTTCAGAAGTTAAAGGAGTTAAAGGAGTTATCGCTCCCTACGGTCGCTGAGGAGTTAAGACAACAGTCTTT
>ERZ1031933.718-NODE-718-length-9880-cov-13.299542_pt1 | contig 9880 bp, 10 predicted proteins | sample MGYA00517880_ERZ1031933 | MGnify/ENA primary metagenome ERZ1031933 (study PRJEB33719, sample SAMN04261283) | wastewater metagenome | biome: rural village; feature: human; material: feces | host: Homo sapiens | place: El Salvador | collected 2014-01-14 ... | reverse complement strand
TCATCATTCGTTTCATGTATCCAATTGCTCACATTATAAGATAAATTATATCTGTCTCGGATAAAATTAGTAAAAGAATTTCTAAAATCATCCCGTCCTTCCTTGTTGATAAAGCGAGCTGCACTCGGCAATTTGAAAACGAGCTTTCATTGCACTCACTGGCATCGCTTTTGACTTACCACATCCCCAAGCTCCTTCTAAGCCAATCAATCTTGGTATAAGTGGTTGCTTTTCCCCAGTAAATTGCTTATCGATATTGGTTATATGCTCGGAAATCGCCTGAGCTAATTTTTCCTGCGATTTACCTTCATATAAGTCATAGCCTATAGCATGATTCGATATAAATTTTGGATATATCTCCGCCATATGTAATTGTTTTAAATATTAGTCAAACAGCCCATCAAAAATGCTTTACAAGGGTTCAGAAACGCTATTTTCCATCAATATTTGTGGATTCTCTCCAACTTTTTTCATCATCGATGTTTCGATCAAGAAATGAAGTCTTTGAAGTTTTCCAAGTTGGATAATCATCTCCCTTTGTTCTATTATTATTCCACTGCATTGGCACAAGATTAGCCAAATCGTAAGTTCCATCTAAAGCCAATGGTTTTTGGTGATCAATTTCCCAACCAAATTCTGACTTGATGTCACCATAGGCATCTCTACAAATCCAAGCACCGGCATAATCCTTACGCCACTTATCTTTATCTGAACCAATTGCAACTTTAACTATAGACCATGCAAAATCAATCTCTGCTTTAGTAAACTCTCTTCTTTCTGTTGCCATAATCCTATTGTATTTAAATATTAATTACATTTCATAACTTCTCACACTTTCAATCTTTAGAGATATACTCCTTTTCAGAGAACAAGTGTATCTTTTTCTATAAACTATCACTCACAGCAGTTCTCGAAGAAGTTGCCAGGAGCAACACAGAACAGATGCCTCTCTAGAATGAGCACGTCATCTATTTCAATTATATTTATCATTTCTAAAACACCAAATTTTTTTTAAAGATTGGTCAGTTTCGCTGAGAATAGAAAGTAAATACTTGCCATAGTCATTCTTCAGCATAGGCTGAGCATTCTCACGCAACGTATCACTATCTATCCATCCTTGGCGATAAGCAATACCTTCCAAGCAAGCAACCTTCAAGCCCTGGTACTTCTCCAGGACTTCAATAAAGGTTGATGCTTCAGAAAGGGAATCATGGGTTCCGGTATCGAGCCAGGCAAATCCTCTTGCCATGGTCTGAACCTTCAGCTGCTTATCCTTCAAGAACTCCTGATTAACAGTGGTGATTTCCAACTCACCACGAGCGGATGGCTTGATATGCTTAGCTACTTCTACCACCTTGTTAGGATAGAAGTACAAGCCTACCACGGCATAGTTGCTCTTTGGATGTTCAGGCTTCTCCTCAATGCTCAGGCAATTGCCTTGCTCATCAAACTCAGCGACACCATATCGCTCCGGATCACTTACACGATATCCAAAAACAGTAGCTTTGTTATTCTGCTCTGCATCTACTACTGCTTGATGCAGCATCTGATTTAATCCTGCACCATAGAAGATATAAGCTGCAGTAATTAAGATTACAATTATAAAATGCCACTTTTTCTAAATCAAAGCAACAACAGATATACCTGTTGGCTTATCACCATCATATATCTCAACAACCAATGCAGCTTCTGTCCTTGTAATAACAAATGGAGTTATTGCCTTCTGATCGTCTAGGTATACCCTATTCCCTTTCAAAGAAAAATCTCCATTTTCAGGAAATTCTCCATTTGTTATTTTAACAGAATAGTCATCCTCTTCCGACTCATAGCTAATCTTAAGTTCCTTCTTCTTAGGAAAATAGGTTAAAACATAATTGTCATAACGAAAAACTTGCTTCTTTGTACTGAACTCAGTACCAGGATTTTGAGCTGGAGGCAAGGTTACCTTATGTTCATTTTCTTGCGAAAGGTCAAGAGCTTCCACATCATCAGACAAGACTCTCATGTCAAGACTTGCTGCAAACAAAAACAAATTCTCCCAATTAGCAACAGCCAAACTTGGTACTTCAGGAATAGTAACATCCTCTATGCCCAATGCTAGGCGTTTTTGTTTAGCCTCTTCCTCATATTGAGAATTTCCTGTCTTTTCTGCAAGAATTTCTTTGCTAAGAATCCAACGACAAGTTACAACTGTGCGAAAATCTTTTTGATCAGACAATGGCTTTACTTGCTCATAATATCGAATTGCATCGAGTTTTCGTTCTCTTCTCTCTAACAACTTTCCTAATTCTAAGAAAACGAGAGGTGCTAAAGGAGTATTAGCATATCGCTTGAATGGCATTATTATGTCGCTAATACGTACTTGTTCCTTCTCTAATTTTCGGTTTATCAAACTACGGTAATCCTTCGTTTGCATTTTACAGACATCCTCTATTGCCTTAAAGAACAATTTTGTATCTGCATTCACAAAATTACGCTTTGTAGGATTCAACTTATCAATCTCACCTTTTTTAATAAAAAGCAAATACGTAATAGTTTCTTCGTTTATTTCATTTAAGCCACGTGCTTTAGCTTCCTTTAGCAATGTTTGTAATTTATCTTTATCTGAAACATTCTGCAACATAAATGAAAAGAAGTTCTTAAATTCTTCATTTGCACTCTCATCCTTGCGAATAGCCATACATAGAATTTGCTTCTGAAGCTCCGTTAGTTCCTTATTTTTATTGCTACGATACTGCGATAAAACATTTTTAAACCAGTCAGAAATTCCAATTTTTGGAGCAAATTCCAAATTGTTTGGATATGGTAGAGTCTTATATTTTATCAAGTAATACTCTTTTGGATATTCTGATTGTTGCTGCTCCCATAATTTCATGGCCTCAGTCTCTGCTCCACAATGATAAGCAAGCATAGCAAACTTATCTGTATTGACCTCTATGCCATAACTTGTCAAGCTATCAAGTAACTTCACGCAAACTACAATATTGGGAACTTCGGAAGGTTTCGATTGAATCTTTGGCAAAACATAATCTATTAATGCTTGCCACGAAGAACCATCTTTATTGTCTTTCTTGGACAAATACGAATTAGCATCTGCCAACAAATTCTTCAAATTTACAACGTTCAATTCTCCTTTAGCTATGCAACATTGGACTAATCGGACATCATCAACCTTACCCTTCAACTTAACTATAAACTGAAGAATCTTATCCACTGAAGATTCTCCTCCTAATTCTTTCCAGTAATATTCAAAAGCAGATGAATATTTCTTCGCCATTACAAAATTTTCGGCAGCATCAATATTCTTACCTTCATATACAAATGCCTTGGCTATACAATCATAATACTCCTCATTCTTGCCTCGCTCTTTGTATCGACAAGCAACCATCCTCATAAAATCAGAATCTTCACGCATCTCAGCATTCTTTTTGGTACGATCAAGCTCTTCTCGTATGTCTTTAGCTGTCATATCTTCAAAGTAGGAGAAATCTTCTGTCGGTGGTTCATTTATCCAACCCAACAAATTATCTTCACTCCATTCAGCTTTTTTATTATTCAAACTATAAAGCATTTTAGCTTGGAGGGTCATGATGTCACTTCGATTCTTATTATCAGAATCATTAAAAGCAAATGCCCAAAACGAATCACGATTAAAATCATCCAAAATATACAATCTTGTGGTGGCTCTAGTAGCTGCAACATAAGCATTGCATATCTGATATTTCAATTCTATATCTTCTTCGCTCTTATACTTTTGGGAATTATCTGAAAACCAAGCAAGAAGATTATCTATACCAAAAGCAGAATTTACACCATCTAGGCTAAATCCATAAAGTATAACGTTGGCATACTCGCAACCTTTAGCTTGAGCAGGAGTCAAAATTGTCAGTCCCTGTGGTACACCTGCCTGAAAATTAATTTTATCCTTTAATGGGCTATTCTTAATATATTCTTCTACGGATTCACCTTCTGCCACAGGTACAATCATATTGACCAATTTACTAGTATCCCCCATCGCATCCCAAATAGATTGATTTTCATTTGGAGAAATACAATAAATAGAAGGACCATCTATGGCAAAATGAGGTTTCTGTGGCTTAGAATACTCTCCCAAACGTGAAGCTCTTAATAGCTGAATTCTATTGGCCAATTGCACAATTTGAGAAGTAGATCGGAAGTTTTCATTAAACTCTATCGGTCTTGGCAAGTTACTCTTATCAGCATTCTCACCTAAACCTGTCATTTTAAAAATTCGATCTACAAAATAACTACGCAAAGAATCCCAACTAAAGCCCGTAGGATTTAAAGTTTGAAACTCATCACCAGCAAAGACGAACGGCAGCTTTCTGACAGCATCTACATTGTCAATTTTTCTATTGGAGAATGATGATATTTTCAGAATAAAGTCTATCTCTATACGAGTAAAGTCTTGCGCTTCATCACAATATACAGCAGAAAAGCGTTCATCCGCATATCCATTTTCCAAACAGAATTTGACAAGATCTTGATCATCCCAATAGTCTTCTTCAGTCAATTCCTTGTACCATTTTTCCCACACGTTATCATATACGTACTTAAAGGTATCTTGGGTTACCGTAACATAGTTTCGTCCTAATTTCTTATAATCTTCAGGAGTTGTGACTGCTTCTGAATTCCATCCTTTTATATAAGTACGAATAATATGCCAGCAAATACTTGGTCCACAATTCTTAAGGACATCACGATCTTTGGAAAATCTCTCCATCCACTTTCTCTTAAAGACAGCAAAAGAGATGTACTGCTGCTCAGAGAATCTATAGCTCAAAAGATCAGAATTATGCTTATTAATACATGATTTCAATAAGTCCTTAAATACATAGAACACATTTTCCAATATCGGTTGTATATCCGATTTATAGTCAATTTTTTCCTTCTTTAAAGCGTCTTTGTAGACAGTATTCTTATCAAACAAAATAGTTGACAGTGCCTTTGCTTCATTAATCAATGTCTTGCTATATGACAAATAAACTGGGGAAAGCAAAGAAGAATTATCTTCTGTTGATTTATGAATACTAAGATAACGAAGCAATACTTCTGCAAAAAGATACTGAAGGACTGTCGATTTTCCACTGCCTGCTCTACCAGAAATAAAGAGAGGATAGTTTGGTTCGTTGCTAGCAACTACTTGTACTTGCTCTTCTGTTAGTACAAGATTGCTTTTACTTTCTTTCTCCATTCTTCTCCATTCATCTTTTGTACCCAAAAAAGTGAAAGGATAACCACGAAGAAAATCAGCAGGACAACCTTGTTTTTTAATACTATTTATTTTTTCAATATCGGTAGAAAAAGGGGCTCCTGCCAAAATCCAACTATCTTCTTTGTGGTAAATCAATATTAAACGCTCCTTAATAGAAATTTCTCCCCATCCATTTTCACTATCTATATTATCAAAGATATAGTTCTCTATCATTTGAGCCGCCAATGAAAATTCATCAAAACTATCAGAGTCTTCATCTTCCGAAGTTATGTCATCAACCCACTGACGAGTCTCATAAATAGGATCTTTAAACAAATCGTAGTTTATAGGCAACAAAGAAGAAATGAAAGCTAATTCATTCGTAGTTAATGGAGACAAACACACTTGGGGCTTAGCATTTCTTTTAGATACAATTTCTTCATATTTCGATTTTATCTCAGCCTCTTCATTTTCAGACAATAACTTTGTTCCAATATAGTTAGGAAGTTTTCCAACATTAATTTCGGACATATATTCATCATGACGATAAGCTGCTCTAAAAACATAAAAGCAAATATCATCTTTTACAAGACGCAACCATACTAGGGTTGGACGAGAATGTTTACCCACATGTTTAGTCAAATAGAAATCATCTTTTAATCTAGATGACTTGCCTGGACCATTTTTAATCTCTGATTTCAAAGCTAAAAAAGATTGGAGTATTTTATCAAATTCTACCCCAAAGTTTTCTTTCTTCCATTCTCTTATCTTTTCAGATGTAATAACATATTTATATTCCATATCGTAAAAAATTTGAATGAATATTGTTACTAATGTTTTGTAAGTGAAAAGTATATCACCATTACAACGTCCCCACTATTTTTCAGCGGGTTAGCCGTACCAGTATTTTTGAATAAAGTTTTGATTTTCTAAAATTTAACAATCAAGCGACGGCTTGGGATGTCTTCGTTACCTCAGCATCCGTACCATCTTCAAAATGGCGAACATAGTCACATCGCAAGCTACGTCCCTTTCGGTTTTGGTTGTAGTCCTGCATCACCTTTTCGAAATATTCCCTTGTTTCCATTATCAAACTGTTTTGATTACGGATGCAAAGGTAATATATTATGTAGGTCGCCATACGGGCTAACGGTGATTTACCTTTCAAACAGCCGAAACAGGGGTTGGTTGCTTACGAATTAGAGGTAAATATTGAATTCAATACTACCATTTTATAGATGCTTCCTAACTCGACATCCCCCCAACCATTCAAATAGGTTATAATCTGACCGCAGGTATAGCCTAATTGATTTGCCAAATCTACAATGTCGCTTAGCAACCCATCATCTGAACCTGAATCATCAAATCTACTGCTCTATTTGATATAAAGTTAGGATGTAATTTTTCCATATTTCATTTAAATGTCAAAAATCAGCATATTGTCTACATGTCTATTACCATATCCTTAGCTCTTCCTTTAGCAAACTCATCATCCAATACAATATGAATTGTTTGATGAGAAGCACCTGAAGAATCTTGATATTTGATTTGAAACCCCTGCTGAGGTTGAAGCTTAGGATAAGGTAAGTAATCATTACTCATCCTTAATCTAATATTATCAACTCCTTCATCTGATGGAATTGAAAAGCTAACATTGGAAGCAACTGCTTTTCCTTTATTATAAAATTTTAGAATTCCACCATAACCATTTGAGTTTAGGATTGCATTTACTTCAACATCTGCTTTTTTACTTTCATTCATTTCAATTTCATGCTGTTGAAGTTGTTGCTGCTTAAGAAGCAAATCTAACTGTTTTGCTTTTCGACCTGTCAAAAACGACTTAAGCAACGCTATCAAGGATATCACTGTGCTTGCTAACGCTATACAATTTGAAGTATCAAAATTCAACATACTCATTTAATTTTCAAGCCTGACTTTTTAAGGATGGCATTTAAATCATTGACTAAGTCATTCTTAACTTCATTTTTAACTACATCTAACTCTTTATCGATTAGAGCTTGATTTAATTCTATCAACTCGTCCTTGCCACCATAGTAAACACGATTACACTTCTTGCATGTAATGATTCCTGTTTGTGCATCTGTGCTAAATGAACTATCAGAGCCACATGTCACACATACAAGTTTTATGCTGCGATTGTAATTTTGTTTCATAAAATCTTGCAATTTTAGTTCCTTACAAGAGAGGCATATTCATTGATATGCCCCCTCGCTTTTACTACTATTCTTTAGTATAACTTGTTATCAAATAACAATATACAACAGTTGTATCAGTCATTCCTCCACCAGTATCGCCAGCCATTCCTAAATTTAGAAAAAACTTCTCCACATCTTGTGCTACTGACTTATCATCAGCAGGGCAATATATCCAAGCTCCATTTTTCAATACATTATGCTCATGAAACAAACGACGCTCAACATCATTTGTTATCCCAACATAATAATTAGCGAAATTAGTCCCTTGTGACAATCCAAAGTAGCTAATAATCTCTGAAATAATTTCATCTTTTGTCATAACATTCCTTTTTTTTAAAATTAATACTGATGCAAAAGTAACTTCAAAGATTGCAGACTTACTTCATTCTTTCAAGAATTTATTCAATCTCGCAGAATTTAACAATATTTTTCGCTCTTCCTTTAATTTTCTCTCTCAAATCAAGAGGTTCCAATATCTCGCACTTATCAGCGTAGGTCAACATAATGGTCTCGAACTCATAAGTGGGAATCAAGTCGAGAGACAAAATGGTATAATCATCATGTCGTTCTACCACTCTCTGCGAATGATGGATAGGTTTTGTCATGATGTAAGAATCCGCAGGATGATAAGTCTTAAACATGATATGTTGGCATGACTCACCAAACTTTGGAGAAACTCCCACTATATCTTTGAAATAATTCTCAACATCACTTTTTATAGGTAAAAACTTCTCATTTTCCAGAATCTTATAGTCATCAATCCTATCCAAAGGCACTACCACTATTGGCAACACATCGCTTACTGTAGGCTCCTTTCCTACCAAGAACCATCTGTTATTATATTGGCGCAACTGATAGGGATGGATGATTCTGTTATAAGATGGACGACCAAACTGATGATACTCTAAAGATACCACATGTTGGGATGCTATCGCTTCATAAAGAGGAGTGAAGTATTTCAATCCCTTCAAGTCCTCGTTTTGTGAGAAACTTACGTAGGATGCTTTGGCTTGACCTATATTAAATGTAGATTTCATCTGTACCAATGTGGCATTCAGCCATTCTTGATTTGGAAGTCCTTTAAATCGGGAAAGCATCTGAATAGTATCGGACAACATCTCCGCTTCACTCTGGCTCATTGGAAGATTCTGAATGGAAAAATTTCTATCAGAATACATATAATAGGCTCTATGACCATCCATTTTTCTCTCCAAAGGCACACCACCGCCTGCTTGACGCTGCATGAAATGAATGTCTTCACGAATGGTTCGCTCTGATACTGATGAACCATCATAATTGTAAAGTACCTCATTACATGCTTCCACCAAGTCTTCCATATAATAGTGTCTTCTACTATCACGGAAACAGCGGTCTAATACCTTGTAGCGTATATAAGCATTCTTTCCTTGAGCCATAGAGAATCGTTCTATTTATTACTTGTTTTATCTTTGTTGACCTTTGTGAAGTTGACAGGTGGAAGGATAATGCTTCCCAATCCTGCCTTTAATGCAATGTTAGCAATGTGCTCTCGAACAAATGGGAAGATGATGGCTGCACCATTGACACGTCCAAACTCCTCATTGTCCTTAATCTCAGACTCGCCATTTCTTTTAAAAACTCCAACCATCGTTACCTCAATCTTATATTGAACCTCATCTTGAAGTTTATTGGTAACAGTAGTTGTAAGTTTTACATTCACTACACTGCCTTTTGTTCCGACACCAGTCTCAAAAGAAACTTCCTGCTTTGAGTTAGAAAAGTCTATGTTACCTTTTCTACTGAATTGAGATTCTGTAAGCAAAATGCTCTCTACCTTAAATCCCGACTTTGTATTTTCAATATTTTCCATAAGAATTATGCCGCTTGCAACAAATTGTCATCGAAAGACATAGATGTTGTATTATTATTTAGTACCATAGAATCTTTATATGTATCATCTGTTTGAAAGAAATCAAACATTTCAAGATGTTGCGAATCCATGAACTCGTAATTTATGACATGATCATTTTTGAAATCCAATGGTGTTATAGTTGATGATTTGACCTTCTCATCAGAAGTATTGTTGACAATATATTCTTCCAATATACTATTAACCTCTACATACTCTGGTCCTTGGATAGTCCAATCAACATGTTCAATCCCTACATATGCATCTTCTGATATGAATCCAACATCCTCTCCTGGGATTTCACTGTATGCCTTTACAAAGAAATCGCATTCCCACTTAGCAAACTCATCACTATCGAATACAGACTTTGGCAAGATTTCAACAGTATGAATCTCTGCCAACTCATCGTATTCGTAATTTACCTTTGCATTTTTGAAAGAACTGACAAAATCCATCAGTTGCTTTCTCAAATAATCTAAAACTGCCATAATCAATTTCTTTTTAAGATAAGTAAGTGAGCAAAATTAGTTTACATAAAATATTTATTGTCTTTTCCCGTTT
>ERZ1031933.715-NODE-715-length-9895-cov-5.173272_pt1 | contig 9895 bp, 8 predicted proteins | sample MGYA00517880_ERZ1031933 | MGnify/ENA primary metagenome ERZ1031933 (study PRJEB33719, sample SAMN04261283) | wastewater metagenome | biome: rural village; feature: human; material: feces | host: Homo sapiens | place: El Salvador | collected 2014-01-14 ... | reverse complement strand
AATGCTTCTGTACCAATCCATAAGTTTGAGTCTCATCAGGTCTTGGTGTGGCAAGGACCTATACCCTTTGTGGAAGTTCTATATTTATGCATTTCAAGACGATTGGGAAACACTCTATTGCCAGGCTGAATGCTACTCCTCTCAGTTGTCTTTGTCACCGCAAAGGTAATGAATTTTGAGCAAATCACAACGCTTGTGTGCTCTCACAACACATTTTCGTCTTGGTAGATGTAAATATAATAATGTAGGCTTATCAAATATCCTATTGCGGAATACCGCTTCTTGTAAGAAAAACACTACCTTTGCAGACAATAAATTATAAAGCAATAACGTGAGAAATCGTGGGCTCGCGTCATAAGTTGCCGAAAGCGACAAGACACCATGCCTGCTTCATCATTGATTCAACGTGTTAACCAGAAGATTCTGTATACTGTCTATCCTCTTGCTTGTAGGTGTTTCAGTCACAAAGGCTCAATATGACCCTTCTTTCAGCCACTATTACGACATGGAAACATCCTTCAACCCATCTGCCGCCGGCCGGCAAGCATACTTGAATGTCGTCGCCGCTTATGCGATGGACATGGCAGGTTATGAGCATAATCCAAGGACGGCTTATGTTTCTGCTGACATGCCATTCCGTGCCTTGCGCTCTTTTCATGGCGTGGGCGTGAATTTCATGAACGATCAGATAGGACTGTTCACCCACACCAAGCTCAACCTGCAATATGCCTTTCAGATGCCTTTGTTTAAAGGCCATTTGCGTTTGGGAGCGGAAGTAGGATTCATAAGCGAGAAGTTTGACGGAAGCAAGGTCGACTTGGGCGATGCCAACGACCCCGCGTTTTCAACGGCGGCCTTGACAGGCAGCTCCATCGACCTTGGAGCGGGCCTGTTCTACACGCATGGCCAGTGGTATGGCGGCGCGTCGGTTCATCATCTCAATTCTCCGCTTGTTTCTCTTGGTGATAATAACGAGTTGAAGATATTACCCACATATTATTTTACTGGTGGAGGCAATATTTCTTTCCGTAATCCGTTTATAACATTGAAGCCGTCGTTACTTTTCCGTACAGACGGCACCGGATGGCGTGGTGACATCACGGGCAGGCTTGTATACAACAATGGCGACAAGATGCTTTATATAGGCGCGACATACAGTCCCACTGTTTCCGCCACGATCCTCCTTGGTGGCAGTTTCCATGGAGTGGTCTTGGGCTATAGCTATGAGGTGTATACGTCAAGCATCAACCCAGGCAACGGCAGCCATGAGTTGTTTGTCGGATATAGGCACGACATAAGTTTCGCCAAGAAAGGCCGGAACCTGCATAAGAGTGTAAGAATATTATAACAGAAGTTGATATAACAGATATTGATTATATGAAGAATATCATATTATTATTAAGCTTGACAATGTTGTCGTTGTCGTTGACAGGCTGTTTCAGCGCCAAGTCCGCTTCCATGTCGGGCAAGGGTGGTGAAGTGGTCGGCGTGGGCGGTCGTCCTTTCACAGAGCCAACACCTTACGGAATGATAAGGGTTGACCGTGGCTACTTGAAGATGGGCGAATTGAAGAGCGATAGCCTTTGGGGAAAGACCGTCCCTGTGAAAGACATCTCCGTCGACGGCTTCTGGATGGATCAAACGGAGATTACCAACTCGCAGTATAAGCAATTCGTGAACTGGGTTCGCGACTCCATCCTCCGCACCCGCCTTGCGGACCCCAACTATGGTGGCGACGAGAGTTACATGATTACCGAGGACAAGAACGGTGACCCGGTGACACCTCGAGTGAACTGGAACAAGCGTCTGCCGCGCAAGCCCAACGAGGATGAGCAGAGGGCAATAGAAAGCCTGTATGTCACCAATCCCGTGACGGGCGAGAAGATGCTCGACTACAGCCAGATGAACTACCGGTTCGAGATTTACGATTATACCGCCGCCGCGCTTCGTCGCAACCGCCTGAACCCTGAGGAGCGCGACCTCAATACCGATGAGACCGTTGATCCCAATCAGGTGGTGATGATTAGCAAGGATACGGCTTATATCGACGAGTCGGGCAAGATAGTGCGACAGACCATTGACCGTCCGCTTTCCGGCCCGTGGGATTTCCTTAACACCTACATCGTGAACATCTATCCCGACACTACCTGCTGGGTAAACGATTTCCGCAATGCCGACAATGAGGTCTACCTCCGCAACTATTTCTCCAATCCTGCCTACAACGATTATCCTGTCGTGGGCGTGACATGGGAGCAGGCCAACGCGTTCTGCGCTTGGCGCACCGACTATCTGCTGAAGGGCCTTGGCCCCGAGGCGCGTTATGTCCAGCGTTATCGCTTGCCGACAGAGGCAGAATGGGAATATGCCGCCAGGGGAAAGAACCAGACGGAGTTTCCTTGGGACAACAAGGACGTGATGAGTGGCAATGGTTGTTTCTATGCCAATTTCAAGCCCGACAGGGGCAACTACACCAAGGACGGTAACCTTATCACGGCCAAGGTGGGCAGCTATTCACCCAACAGTAATGGACTTTACGACATGGCAGGTAACGTGGCAGAATGGACAAGCACCATCTATACCGAAGCGGGCGTTGATGCCATGAACGACATTAACCCGCAGCTGAAATACAATGCGGCCTTGGAAGATCCGTATCGCTTGAAGAAGAAAAGCGTGCGCGGTGGCTCATGGAAAGATCCGGAGAGCCTGATTCGTTCAGCGTGGCGCTCATGGGAATACCAGAACCAGCCGAGGAGCTATATCGGATTCCGTTGCGTGAGGTCGTTGGCTAACTCAATAAGTGGAAAACAAAAAAGAAGATAACACTATGTCAAGATACAGTAATTATAATTTAGTCTACCGCCTTCAGAAGTGGATGGACACCGTGGCGGGCCAAACGTTTCTCAACTATGCTTACAGTTGGGGCGCGTCTATCGTCATTCTCGGAGCGTTGTTCAAGCTGACCCATTTGCCTGGAGCCAACGTCATGTTGTTTATAGGCATGGGCACTGAGGTCTTCGTGTTTTTCATATCAGCCTTTGATCGTCCGTTCGACAAGACAGCGGAAGGCAGGGAAATGCCAACGCGCCTGACCGAGGAGTTTCTTGAGAAGGGAATGGTGGAGTATCCCAATGCTAAGGCCGAGGCTCCTGCCGCAAGTGCCGTGTCTTCTGCCGAAGTTGAGCCTTCCGTCGAAAAGGTAAATGTTGAAACCGCGGAGCCGACAGTCAACGTGTCAAGCTCCACAGCGTCAGCCGCACCTCAGCAGCCGGCCTACGTGCCGCAGATGAGCCAAGAGGAGGCGGAGGCCATGAATGAGGCCCAAGGCTGCTATGTTGAAGAGCTGAAGACGCTTGTGGAGACTCTGAAGAAGGTGAATGAGCAGAGCACCCGTCTCACGCGCGACAGTGAGGAGATGGAGAACCTCAACCGCACGCTCACGGGCATCAGCAAGGTCTATGAGATGCAACTCAAGGGCGCGAGCCAGCAGATTGGCACTATCGACGAGATTAATGCTCAGACGAAGAAGATGGCGGAGCAGATAGACCAGCTCAACAAGATATACGCGCGCATGATAGAGGCCATGACGGTTAACATGCGTGTGGCGGCCCCTCGGGCGAGCGAGGAGTGAACATCAATCGCTATGCAGGGGCGGGCCCTGTGCCCGTCCCCACCCCGAATGGCCAGAAGAGCGAAGAGTAATATAAATTCGAATCAAGTAATATAATATAAATGGCAATCAAGAAACGACCGGTTTCTCCACGCCAGAAGATGATCAACCTCATGTACATCGTGCTTCTGGCAATGTTGGCACTCAACGTGTCGACAGAGGTGCTTCAGGGCTTTGCCGTAGTGCAGGAAAGCCTTGACCGAACCACCAACAACGCGTCGAAGGAGAATGCCGCCATATACAACGACTTCCGCGACCAAATGCTCCGCAACCCAGAGAAGGCGAGGGTTTGGTATGAGAAGGCAACGGAGGTGAGGAACATGAGCGACTCGCTCTACAACTTTGCCGAGACGCTGAAACTCGCGATAGTGAAGGAGGCCGACGGAGCTGATGGCAACTTGAAAAACATTCAGAACACAGATAACATAGACGCGGCGGGGACCGTGATGCTGGCTCCGCTGACTGGCAAGGGCAAAAAGCTGTTCAATGCCATCAACTCTTATCGTGAGCGCATCCTTGGCTTTGTTACCGATCCGCGTCAATATGCCATTATCAAGAGCAACCTGTCCACCAATGTGCCAAAAGGCAAAAACTATCTTGGCAAGAACTGGCAGGAATACATGTTCGAGGATATGCCCGTGGCGGCTGCCGTCACGTTGCTGTCGAAGTTGCAAAACGACGTGCGCTATGCCGAGGGTGAGGTGCTTCACTCCTTGGAGGCTAACATCGGCCTCAAGGACATTCGCGTGAACAAGCTCGAGGCATTCGTGGTGCCGGAGAAGACGACCCTTTATCCCGGTGAACGTTTCAATGCCAACATCGTCATGGCGGCTGTCGACACGACCAGTCAACCGGAGATTTATGTCAATGGCTCGCGCGTCAACACCAAGAATGGCCAATACAGTTTCATGGCCGGTGGAGTGGGCGAGCACCAGTTTGGTGGTTACATCTTGATGCGCAACTCACGTGGCGACGTGCTTCGTCGCAACTTCTTACAGAAATACAATGTCATACCTGTCCCCGGAGGCGCTACCGTGGCCGCCGACCTTATGAACATGCTCTACGCTGGCTACGACAACCCCATCAGCGTAGGCGTGCCAGGCGTGCCGCAAAACGCGGTCTCCGTGAGCATGACAGGTGGCCGTCTTATATCAAAGGGTCCGGGAAAGTATGTCGCCGTGCCTGCTGCCGTTGGCCACGACGTGACGTTCCGCATCACCGCGCGCGACGGCAAGATGACAAGGACGTTCCCCCCGTTCACTTTCCGTGTGCGTAAGCTGCCCAACCCGACACCTTATATCACCATTGGCGATGACCGCTTCAAGGGTGGCAATATGGCCAAGGCGAGCTTGATGGGCGCGAGACACTTGAAGGCCGCCATAGACGATGGCATTCTCGACATACAGTTCCGCGTGACAGGTTTCTCGACCGTGTTCTACGACAACATGGGCAATGCCGTACAGATGGCATCGCAAGGCGGAGAGTTCACCGACCGCATGCGCGACCAGTTCCGCCGGTTAAGTCGTGGCCGCCGCTTCTACATCACCGAGGTTCATGCCATTGGGCCCGACGGCGTGGCGCGCGTGTTGCCTGGGGCAATGGAAGTGAAGGTGAGATGATTTTTACAGAAACAAACAGAATCAAAGATACTCTTATGAAGAGGTTTTTTATATCATTGGCGTTTATCGCCATGGGCGTCTCCTGCCTCATGGCACAGCCCAAGGCTCGTCGCCAGGAGCAGCAGGTGGCGAAGTCGAACAGTAATAACATGACTTTGCGTCAGCAGATAGACTTCCCGACGGCTGAGCCCATGAGTGGTGATGTGGTCTGGCGCAGGGACGTGTACCGTGAGCTTGACCTAAACGATGAGGCTAACGCCGCCTTGTATTATCCAGTGGAGCCAAATGGCCAGCAGGTGAATCTCTTCACGCTGCTCTTCAAGCTCATCATGGCAGGGCCTAACCACGGGGGCATTGCCGCCTACTCTTACGACGTGAACAGTGGCAGCGAGAAGTTTGACGAGTCGTTGCGCTTGAGCCCCAAGAAGTTTCTTGACGACTACCACATTTTTTATGAGAAGACCGACCGTGGCGTGCATATCGACGACAGCGATATACCATCAGCCGAGGTCAAGGCTTATTACGTCAAGGAAAGCAACTACTATGACCAGAACACGTCGTCGTTTCACCGTCAGGTGACGGCTCTCTGCCCCGTGATGTTTCGCGACGATGACTTTGGCGACGGAGCCACGAAATATCCACTGTTTTGGGTGAGATACGGCGACTTGGCCCCATTTCTCGCCAAGCAGATGGTGATGACGAGCAATGTCAACAATGCCGCGATGATGAGCATTGCCGACTATTTTGCCACAAACGGCTATAAAGGCAAAATCTACAAGACCAACAACATGCTCGGCAAGACGCTGGCGCAAGAGGCCGGCGGCGATTCCGTGAAACTTGTCAAGGCTCAGCGGCGCATCGATTCAGAGATAGCCTCTTTTGAGAGCCAGTTATGGGGAGACCAAGCCAAGAAAGACTCTCTCGACTCCATAGCCAAGCTCGACCCCAAACATGTGAAGGGCGTGAAAAAGGGTTCTCGCATACGCAGAGTGGCAGCCAAGTCGCCGCGCGTGAAGCAGAGCCGCGCGCGTGTTCCTGGGTCTTCGTCTGCCTCCGGTACCGCAAGGGTGACCGTCAGGAGGCAGAGGCATTGATGTTTATGGTAAACCAAATCATATAAGATGAAAAAGATAATAGCGTTATTGTTTTTGGCCTTGGGCTTGTCAGCATCGGCTTCCGCCCAGGTCAAGCTCGGTGTGAAAGGAGGCTTGAACGTCAGCAGCTTGAAGTTGAGCGACGACATGTGGGCAACCGACAACAAGGCCGGCTTCTTCTTTGGCCCAATGCTGAAGGTCTCCGTGCCTCTGACAGGCTTGAGTTTTGACCTTGCGGCTCTTTACGACCAAAAGCAGGCAAAGATGAAATGGGCTGATGATGTCGTTGGTGGCGACATGGGCCAAACCACGACCATAAAGCAGCAATACCTGGACATTCCGGTCAACGTGAGATATGGCATAGGGCTCGGTAGCCTTGCCAATGTCTTCCTCTTCGCCGGTCCGCAATGGGGCATCAATGTCGGCGACAAGGATTTCAAGTGGGATGCCGCAAGCAGTTATTCCCTGAAAAAGGCGACATTCAGCGTCAATATAGGTGCCGGTGTCACGATATTAAAGCATCTTCAAGGCTCTGTCAACTACAACATAGAGTGCAACAAGTCGGGCAAGATGCACGTGGAACGGCTCAACCCCGACAACCAATGTATTAAAGGCCGCAACAACACTTGGCAAGTCTCTGTTGGCTATTGGTTCTGATTTCCCGTTATCATTGACTTAAAATAATAAAGGCAGGTGTCTCCCTGCCTTTTGTTTTCTTTGGAATGAAGTATGTAGACGTAATCTTGCCCTTGCCCCTTCAAGACTTTTTCACCTATGCCGTGAGCGATTCGCTTGCCTCACGCGTAGTCATGGGCACGCGCGTGCTCGTTCCCTTTGGCAAGAGCAAGACTTATGCGGCCATGGCCGTTAGGGTTCATGCCGACAAGCCCAACCTTCCCGACAGCAAGATACGCGAGATATTGGCGGTGCTCGACGACGCGCCGGTTCTCTTGCCCAGCCAACTGAGGCTTTGGCGGTGGATAGCCGATTACTACATGTCGCCACTTGGCGACGTGATGAACGCCGCGCTTCCCGCTGGCCTGAAGGCGGAAGTGGGTTACAAGCCCAAGACCGAGGCGTGCGTCTGCCTTGGCGACAAGTTTGCCAACGTGGAGGCCCAAAGGGCAGCCGTGGAGATGCTGCGCCGCATGCCGAGGCAACAAGCCGCGTTCACCACTTTCCTCAACCTTGTTCACGATTCCGGCACAAGCATCGTCACGCGCGAGGAACTGATGAACGAGGCCCACTGCACGGCCGACATTGTTAAGAAGCTTGTCGCTCAGCGGTTCCTTCAGTCCGTCGACCGTGAGGTGAAAAGCATCAATCGCAATGGCGCATATCATCCTGAACGCGTACAGTCGCTAAGCGAGCCACAGGCGTGGGCAAAGGCCGACTTGGAAAAACAGTGGCACGACAAGAACGTGGTGCTGCTTCATGGCGTGACGTCAAGCGGAAAGACGGAGATTTACATACATCTCATCCAAGAGGTTATCGACAAGGGCGGGCAGGTACTTTACCTCTTGCCAGAGATAGCCCTTACCGTTCAGATGACCCAGCGCCTGCAACGCGTGTTCGGCTCAAGGCTTGGCATCTATCATTCCAAGTACAGCGACCGCGAGCGTGTGGAGATTTGGCGCAAGCAGCTCTCCGACAATCCTTACGACATCATCCTCGGAGCTCGCAGCGCCGTCTTCCTGCCTTTCAAGAAGCTCAGTCTCGTCGTTGTCGACGAGGAGCATGAGACGAGTTATAAGCAGCAAGACCCGGCACCTCGCTATCACGCCCGCTCCGCGGCCATCGTCATGGCGCAAATGTTCGGAGCCAAGGTCCTTCTCGGCACGGCCACGCCATCCATGGAAAGCTACTACAATGCCAAGACGGGCAAATATGGTCTTGTCTCGCTCTCCACGCGGTTCAAGGGCGTGGAGTTGCCGGAGATAGAAGTCGTGGACGTGAAGGACCTGCGGCGTCGCAAGATCATGTCCGGGCCATTCTCGCCCCGTCTCCTTGCCGCCATGCGCGAGGCGTTGGCTAATGGCAAGCAGGTCATACTGTTCCAGAACCGCCGTGGCTTCGCGCCGGTCTTGTCGTGTCACACCTGCGGATGGACGCCCAAATGCAAGAATTGCGACGTGTCGCTTACTTACCACAAGCGGCTCAACTTGCTGACCTGCCATTATTGCGGGTTCACCATGCCCGTGCCTGAGGCTTGCCCCAACTGTGGCAATCCGCATCTCTCCGACCGTGGCTATGGCACGGAGAAGATAGAAGACATGGTGCGTGCCGAGTTTCCCGACGCGACAGTGGCACGCATGGATCTCGACACCACTCGCACCCGTGGGGCCTACGAGCGGCTGATAGGTGAGTTTGGCGCTGGCAAGGCCAACGTGCTCATTGGCACGCAGATGATTTCCAAGGGCCTCGATTTCGACAACGTGGCGGTGGTTGGCATTCTCGACGCCGACACCATGCTCAACTATCCCGACTTTCGCGCCTACGAGCATGCCTTCATGATGATGAGCCAAGTGGCGGGGCGCGCTGGCCGAAGGGGTAAGCGTGGGTTGGTGATATTGCAGACCAAGAGCCCCGACTTGCCGGTAATCGGCCAGGTGGTTCGCAACGACTATGAGGCGTTCTACGACTCGCTGTTCGAGGAGCGTTCCCTCTTTCGCTATCCGCCTTTCTCCCATGTGGTTTATGTCTACCTCAAGCACAAGAATGATGGGGTGGTGGAGATGGCGGCACAGGAAATGGGGGGCAACTTGCGCCAAATGTTAGGCGATCGCGTGCTTGGCCCCGACAAGCCGTCGGTGGCAAGGGTAAAGGCGGTGTTCATCCGCAAGATAGTGCTGAAACTGGAAATCGGCATCGACTTGAGGAAGACCCGTCAGGCTCTTTACGCCGCGCGTGACGGCATAGTGGCGCAACCATGTTATAAATCGGTGCAGATATATTTTGACGTGGACCCGGAATAACCCGTGTTAGAGATAATTGGCATTGGTGACGAATTGTGTTAATCCATGACAAGCAGCATGTACGCGCGCTAAATTGTAAAATATTATTGCCGAAATTTAACACTTGGAAACCAGTGCGTTTAGAGCGGGAAAAGGGTAGCCTTCTGCCTCTTGACAACGCCGTTGGTGGCTTTTCGGCCAGTTTTTTTTGCGATAGTAGCCAAATGGCGTTGCCGTTACACTGTAATCGCATCGCGGTTTCACCGTAACGGCAACGCGATTTCACCGTAACGGCAACGCGATTACAGTGTAACGGCAACACTATTTTTGCGGATTTGCCACACCGAAAAGTCTCTAAAAACATAATCCTTTAATAATCAATGGCTTATAGAAACGACCCATAATCGCGTCAATTCCACCCAAGCGACACCTTGGTTGAAAAAAAACGATTCTCAGACGACCATTTGTAAAATATTATTATCCAATTAAATTTCTTATGACGGCTTTTAGGACATGATTTTATCATTCTTGCGAAATGTCGCGCAAAAACGAAAGCGGGAA
>ERZ1031933.712-NODE-712-length-9923-cov-11.378800_pt1 | contig 9923 bp, 7 predicted proteins | sample MGYA00517880_ERZ1031933 | MGnify/ENA primary metagenome ERZ1031933 (study PRJEB33719, sample SAMN04261283) | wastewater metagenome | biome: rural village; feature: human; material: feces | host: Homo sapiens | place: El Salvador | collected 2014-01-14 ... | reverse complement strand
ATGGCTTCCAAAAAGCCTAATGAAGGGCTTAAAAAGAAACCATTGTTCATATCATCGGAGACACCGTAGGCAGCACCTCTACAGGCGACAACAAGCCTTCGGGTGGTGGCAGCACTCCTTCGGGTGGTGGCAGCACTCCTTCGGGTGGTGGCAGCACTCCTTCGGGCGGTGACTCCACGGGTGGTACCAATCCTCCAGGCGGAAAAGGCACCGAAGCAGAGTAGTTAGCAACTCTCAGTTTCTTTCCCCCAGACCCTATATCAATCACTCAGGGTCTGGGGGATTTTTTCTTTTACCACTGAAGTTTCGCAAAGTGGTTAAAGTACGGGCTGAAGGCCCAAAAACTCTTAGCCCAGGGTGTGTGGAACATAACTTCTCTAACTTCTGAACCTGCTAACCCTTCATTTTCCATATAAATGGGGATTGTACAGCGCAGAAAAACTTCGTACCTTTGCACCCGAAAACAGGAAACAACGAAAAAAAATAATACAAGAAACAAAAAAGTAAAGGTACATGTCACAAAGAATCATGATGGGCGTTGCCATGATATTGGCAGCAGCCACAGGCAAGGCAGAGAGTATTTCGGTGGATAGCAGTAAGGTGTACGACATAGACGAGGTGATCGTCGTGTCGCAACCCAAGGAGGCTTTCCGCCTGCGTCAGCAACCACTAAGCAGCACTTCTTTCGGAAACTTCGAGATGAACAGGTTGGGAGCCCGCGACCTGCGCGAGCTGTCGTCGTATATCCCCAACTTCGTAATGCCCAATTATGGCAGCCGTCTCTCGTCGGCAGTCTATGTGAGAGGCATAGGCAGCCGTGTGAACAGTCCTGCCATCGGTGTGTATGTGGACGGAATACCCGTGATGAGCAAGTCGGCTTTCAATCTGCACACCTATCAGCTGAGTCGTGTGGACGTGCTGCGAGGTCCGCAGGGCACACTCTACGGACAGAATACCGAGGGCGGACTGGTGAGACTCTATTCGCGCAATGCCTTCGACTATCAGGGCACCGACGTGAGGATAGGCTATGGCAGCCGTCGTTACAGCAATCTTGAGGCTTCGCACTATCAGCGCTTAGGAGACGACGTAGCCCTGATGGTGGGCGGATTCTACAATGCGCAGACAGGCTTCTTCCGCAATACCACCACGGGCGAGAGGGCTGACGACTACCAGGAGGCTGGCGGAAAGCTGATGCTGACCGGCAGACTGCATTTGGGATGGAAGGTGAATGTGACGGCCGACTATCAGTATGTAGATCAGAGCGCCTTCCCCTATGGATCGCTCGACCTGAATACGGGCAAGGCAGAGCAGCCTGCATCGACCTTCCCAGGCAGCTATCGCCGCAACAATCTCATCACCGGACTCACGCTGAGCTACGATGCCAACACCTTCTCGCTGGCATCCACCACGAGCTATCAGTATCTGAAAGACCACATGTACATGGACCAGGACTATCTGGAGGCTGACTATATGCGCATGATGCAGGACCAGTTGCAGAACGCCATGACACAGGAGTTCTCGCTGAAGAGCCGCAAACCCGTAGGAGGCGTGTGGCACTGGGCTGCGGGAGCCTTCTTCTCGGCACAATGGCTGAAGACCAACGGCCCCGTGTTCTTCGACTCTGCCATGACCACTCCCATAGGCAATGCCATACAGCAGCAGATGTATGGCGCCATGTTGCAGGCTATGGCCCAGCGCATGATGCGTCCCGGCATGACCCATGAACAGGCCCTCGCCCTGGCTGCACAGGTGATAGAGCAGGCTGGAGGCGTGAGCATGAACGTGGAGATGGGAGCCCCCGGAACCTACCATACACCCCAGTACAACATCGGCTTCTATCATGAGAGCAACATCGACATCACTCCGCGACTGGTACTCACCCTCGGTGCCCGCTACGACTATATGCTCACCAAGATACACTATGAGAGCATGGCATACATGAAGATGAATGCCAACGTGATGGGTACAAAGGCCACGAACACCCTGCGCTCGATGCTTGACGGCAAGGCACACGATGGCTTCGAGCAGCTGCTGCCCAAGCTGGGACTGAGCTATCGCTTAGGCTCAAAGGGAAGCAACGTGTATGCCACCCTGAGCAAAGGCTATCGCGCAGGAGGCTACAACATACAGATGTTCAGCGATATCCTGCAGACCGAACTCAACGCCAACCGCCAGCAGGCCATGAGAGGAAGCTACGACGTGCCCCATACACCGGAAGACTATGACAACGTGAACCACACCATCGCCTACAAGCCCGAGACCTCGTGGAACTATGAGGCGGGAACGCATCTCAACCTCATGGACGGCCAGTTGCATGTGGATGTGAGCACCTACTATATGAAGGTGAGAAACCAGCAACTGTCGGTGATGGCGGGCAACTATGGTTTCGGACGCATGATGGTGAATGCCGGCAAGAGCCATACCTGCGGACTGGAGCTGTCGGCCAAGGGACAGGTCGTGGACGGACACTTGGACTGGATGCTGTCGTATGGCTATACCCGTGCCGTGTTCGACGAGTATGTGGACGGTGAGGGCGATAAGGCTGTGAGCTACGAGGACAAGTACGTGCCCTATGTGCCACAGCACACCCTGGCAGCCTCGGCCGACTATCGCTTCGACGTGGAAAAGCCTTGGCTGAGAAGCGTCACCCTCGGTGCCAACGTCAACGCACAGGGCAAGACCTACTGGGACAACGCCAACACCTATGCGCAGAAGTTCTATGCCGTGGCAGGCGCACACATCGATGCCGACATGGGTAAGGTGGTGGTGAGCCTGTGGGGACGCAACCTGAGCAATACCCGCTACAACACCTTCGCCGTGGACAATGCTGCCACAGGCACCAAGCAGTACTTTGCCCAGAGAGGCAATCCCATACAGTGTGGAGTGGATGTAAGAATGCATTTTTAGAAAAAAAAGTGCGGTAAGAAAGTAACATTTTATACATAAATATTCCATAATCGCAAATTTTGTATTACCTTTGCACCGGAATTTTGATTCTTACACACTTTAACATAAAATTTTATGGGAGGCATTTTCGGGACAATATCCAAGAAAAGCTGTGTCGCAGACCTGTTCTACGGCACCGATTACAATTCACATCTCGGCACACGTCGAGGCGGTTTGGCAACATTCAGCAAGGAGAAGGGATTCGTAAGGTCCATCCACAACCTGGAGAGTTCTTACTTCCGCACCAAGTTTGAGCCATCACTCGACAAGTTCGAAGGCAGCACATCGGGTATCGGAGTCATCAGCGATACAGATGCCCAGCCACTCATCATGAACTCGCATCTTGGCAGATTCGCCATCTGTACGGTGGCCAAGATTCTGAATATAGAGGAACTTACCAAGGACCTGCTCGACAAGAACATGCACTTTGCTGAAATGTCGTCGGGCAAGACCAACCCTACGGAGCTCATCGCCTTGCTCATTATTCAAGGCAAGACCTTCAAAGAGGGTATCGAAAATGTATATCACCACATCAAGGGTTCCTGCACTATGCTCGTCCTGACCGAGGACGGCATTATCTGTGCACGCGACAGCTGGGGACGCACACCTATTATAATAGGTAAGAAGGAAGGCGCCTATGCGGCTTCGAGCGAGTCGACCTCGTTTCCTAATCTCGACTTCGAGGTGGAGTATAATGTAGGTCCGGGCGAGATTGTCAAGATCAAAGCCGACGGCATGGAGCAGATACGTCCTGCCAACAAGCGCATGCAGGTTTGCTCATTCCTCTGGGTGTACTATGGTTTCCCTACATCTACCTACGAGGGCAGAAACGTGGAGGAAGTGCGCTTCAAGAATGGTTTCAACATGGCTAAGACCGACGGAGTGGAGGTGGACTGCTGCAGCGGTATCCCCGACTCGGGCACAGGTATGGCGATGGGTTATGCTGCCGGCAAGCAAGTGCCTTACCAGCGTTGCATAGCCAAGTATACTCCCACCTGGCCACGTTCGTTCACACCTTCCAACCAGGCCATGCGCTCGTTGGTGGCCAAGATGAAACTCATCCCCAACAAGGATATGCTGAAAGGCAAGCGAGTGCTGTTCTGCGACGACAGTATCGTGCGAGGCACCCAGTTGCGCGACAATGTGAAGGTGCTCTTCGAACAGGCAGGACTCAAGGAGTGCCACATGCGTATCGCCTGTCCTCCATTGGTTTACGGTTGTCCGTTCATCAACTTCACCTCCTCCAAGAGCGACATGGAGCTGATTACACGCCGCATCATTGAGAAGTTTGAGGGCGATGCGAATAAGAACCTTGACAAATATGCCACCACAGGCTCACCTGAATATGAGCGAATGGTGGCAGAGATAGCCCGACAGTTGGGATTGACCACATTGAAGTTCAATACCATCGAGCAGCTCATAGAGGCTATCGGACTGCCCAAGTGCCAGGTGTGCACCCATTGTTTTGATGGAAGCAGCAAGCACTCACTTGAGCAGTTGGCCGACGAAGAGGAAGCTTAACAGAGCAAGAAAGAAGTCAGTCAGACAGAGCCCCAAGCGAAGGCTTGACAGGCTATGAAATATAAATCGGAGTCGGCTAAGCGAAGGCTTAACTGGCTCCGAATGTTTTTTTACTGTGTGTCAGGCGAAGGCTTGGCAGGCTCTGAAGTGGGAGCTTAGTTGAGGAAACCCAGCAAAGCTCCTGCGGCTACGGCCGAACCGATGACACCCGCCACGTTAGGTCCCATGGCATGCATGAGCAGGAAGTTGTGTCGGTCGTATTCCAAACCCAGGTTGTTGGAGATACGGGCGCTCATAGGTACGGCGCTCACTCCGGCATTTCCTATCAGTGGGTTGATCTTCTTGCCCTTTGGCAAGAACACATTCATCAGTTTGACAAACAGTATTCCGCTGGCTGAGGCGATGATGAACGCCAAGGCTCCGAGGGCAAAGATCTTTACCGTGTTGAGGGTAAGGAACTCTGAAGCCTGGGTGGAGCAGCCTACGGTAAGTCCCAAGAGCATCACTATCACGTCGTTGAGGCTGCTGCCTGCAGTCTTGGCCAGGCGTGTGGTCTTGCCACTCTCTTTCAGCAGATTGCCAAAGAAGAGCATTCCCAACAGCGGCAGACCGCTGGGCACGATGAAGGTGGTGAGCAGCAAGCCGATGATGGGGAAGAGTATCTTCTCGGTCTGACTCACCTGTCGGGCTGGCTTCATCTTGATGACACGCTCGTTCTTCGTGGTGAGCAGTCGCATCAGCGGGGGCTGGATGACTGGTACCAGTGCCATATAGGAATAGGCGCACACGGCGATGGCTCCCATGAGGTTAGGACTGAGCTTGCTCGACAGGAAGATGGCTGTAGGGCCGTCGGCACCTCCGATGATGGCGATGCCTGCTGCCTGGTTGGGCTCGAAGCCTAAAGCCAAGGCTATCATGTAGGCTCCGAAGATGCCAAACTGGGCTGCGGCTCCGATGAGAATCAACTTCGGATTGGAAATCAATGCCGAGAAGTCGGTCATGGCTCCGATGCCGAGGAAGACGAGTGGGGGATACCAGCCTTGTCGCACACCCTGATAGAAGATGTTGAGCACCGAGTTGTCTTCGTAGAGACCTATCTCCAGTCCGGCGTCGGTGCGGAAGGGAATGTTGCCCAGGATGATGCCGAGACCTATGGGCACCAGCAGCAGCGGCTCGAAGTCTTTCTTGATGGCGAGCCAGATGCAGACGATTCCCACCAATATCATGATGAGGTTTCCTGCCGTGGCATTGGCAAAGCCTGTATAGGTCAGGAACTCCTGAAAATTCTGTATGATGAAATCCATAATAGTTGTTCGTTAAGTTGGGGTTTATGTTGATGGATTCTTGGCAAGAGCAATGCTCTCTGGGGTTAAGCAATCGTTACCAAGGTGTCGCCTTCCATGACAGCATCGCCCTTGTTGACATTGATGCTTGCGACGGTGCCCGAAGTCTCAGCCTCGATGTTGTTTTGCATCTTCATGGCTTCGAGAATCACTACGGTATCTCCTGCGCTCACCTTGTCGCCCACCTTTACTTTAATGTCGTTGATGGTGCCAGGCAGTGGAGCTACCACAGGCTTGCCACCAGTGCTTGCTGAGGCTTTCTTGCTGGCAGCAGCTTCGGCATTTGCAGAGGAGGAAGAACTGCCTGTTGGGGTAGTCTTGGCACTGTCGGCAGACGATACTCCGCCCTTGTCATCAGTAGCCTCATTCGCTATGCGGAACTTCTGCTTGCCAGCCTTGACAGGTTGCTTCATCTCCACTTCGAAGGGGATGCCGTTGACGGTTACATTGGCGATATTGCCTTCTATATCTTGTATCTCTACTTCGTAGTCTACGCCTTTTACTTTATATTGGTATTTTGCCATAGTTTTATTCTTTAATATTTTTATTTTGTATCAGTAAAGCTGTTGAATTTTTCACTCTTCGTTCTTTACTCTTCGTTCTTCACTCTTCACTTATTATTGAATCTCGGTTCGTTCCATCTCGTCTGCTTGGGCTTAATGGTGATGATGCCCGGTTCGATGTCGTGCACATCCTCCAAGTATTCTTTGAGAGCCAGCGAGATGACAGCCATATAGATTTCCTTGTCGATGCCCTTGGTGGTTAGGCCTTCCTTCAGCATCACGTTGGTCTTATGACCGATCTCTGTGGTCAGCTCGATGGTCTTCTTGCCCGTCTTATATAATAAGGTGGCGTGTTTCTCTGTGGCACGTGCTATGCGCTGCTTGTGCTTCATATAGGCACCGAAGAGCCAGAAGAAGACGAAGAGCAGGGCCAGACAGGAGAAGACAATGCCCATGGAAAGGGCTGCAATGCCGAAGCCATGAGGGTCGGTCGTCTTGAGAATCTGGGGTTTGCTGAGTCCTGTGTCTTGTGGAAGATAACCCGGAGTGACATCCTTGGCAGCGCAAACCTTCCAGCTGCTGAGGGCTTTGCTGAGGGCATATGACTGGTCGGCTGCCATCCAGGGAATGCTGACAGAGTCTATCAGGTCGACAGCATTGCCGTCGTAAAGAGCTATCCAGTTGTTCTTCTCGTGGAAGGCATCCGCTATTTCCTTGAGAGGCACCAGTCCGAGTTTCAAATGGAAAGGACCATTGCCCTCGCTCAGCCATCTGAAGTGTCCCTTGCCCTTGGGAAAACAGTCGGGACACGTCTTCTCTGAGTCTTCCTGCCAGAGGTATCGGTCGTAGATGATCACACTTTTCTTGCCAGCAAGGGTTGTGCGCGGCTCATTGTTGGGTAGGGGAGACATGAGTTTGCGCCGTTCCTCGGGCGACATGTTCTTGTCGAGCACACGTCGGTCGGTGGTAAGGAACATTCCACGGATATTATAAGTAGTAAACGAGGTGTTCGACAGTTCTACCCATGCTTTGTGGGCACCATACTCGTCGACGATACTGGCTTGGTTGTTGGGCATCACCTCCGTTATGCGGATGCTTTTAGCTCCTTGTGCCCAAGTGGACAAGGTGGCAGTGACCAACAGGCTTAGTAGGATTCCAAATTTCTTCATAGGCTTTCTCTCTTTTTGAAGGTTGGTGTATCAATAGGTATTCTTACAGCCTCAAAGTTACAAAGATTTTTGGAATAAGCAACAAAAAAGGTGCACATTTTTTCTTAAATGTGCACCTCTTTTATAATTTATAAATTTTCGTTTATAAAAATTCAAATATAGTAAGTGAACTTTCTGCTGTCGGAGAGTCTTTGCTTAGCAAATGATTCGCTATGCTCCGCAGAAGAAAAGTACCACTATCTGGGCTGAGAAGATTCTGAGGAACATACTCAGCGGATAAACGGTAGAGTAACCCACGGCAGGAGCCTCCTTAGAGCAGGAAGCGTTGGCATAAGCCAGGGCTGGTGGGTCGGTATAGGTTCCGGCTATCATACCCATGATGGTGAAGTAGTTGAACTTGTACTTCAGTCGGGCTATGGTGCCCACGATAAGGATAGGAATGATGGTGATAAGGAAACCTGTGTACACATACTTGATACCGTCGCCTTGTACCACAGTGTCCCAGAAACCGGCACCAGCCTTGATGCCCACACTCGCAAGGAACAGCACAAGACCTATCTCTCGCAGCATCATGTTGGCAGAGGTGGTGGTATAGGTAACCAGTTTGAAGTGATAACCGAAACGGCCAATGAGGATGGCGATGATCAGCGGACCGCCAGCAATACCCAACTTCAGCGGAACAGGCATTCCTGGAACTGCGAAAGGCAGACTGCCGAAGATGATACCAATCATGATACCTACGAAGATGGTGGCGATGTTAGGCGCATCGAGTCGCTTTACAGAGTTACCCATCATTTCAGCCACACGGTTTACATTCTCCTCGGGACCTACAACGAGAATCTTGTCGCCCACGTGGAAGTGGTGGTTGCGGCCGGCAAAGATGTCCATTCCCTGGCGTGAGATACGGGTGACGTTGACGCCATACACACTGGAGAAGTGCATCTTGCCAAGAGTCTTACCGTTCATCTCAGGACGTGTAACGACAATGCGGCGCGACACGAAGTGTTGAACCTCATCTTTCTCGCGATCCCATTCGGCCTCTATCTCAGGACCGATGAAGGCCTTGATGGCTTCGGCGTCAGCCTCGGCGCATACAACGAGCAGCTCGTCGCCCACCTCGAAGGTAGTCTGGCTGTTAGGAATGCTCACCTCGCCATTGTGGAGCAGTCGTGAGCATACGATGTCGCGGTTCAGGAACTCGGAAACCTGTCGGAGAGTGCGTCCTGCGATATAGGTATTCTCCACACGAAGGTGCATGTTGTGCGCCTTGGCATGTGGGTTGGCTGCGTCTTCTTCGTTTAGTTTCTCCTCCTCATCTGCGGTGTTCACCTTGCAGATGTACTTGATGAGAATGGTGGCACCGATGATGCCTACCACACCGAGTGGATAAGCGCAGGCATAACCGTTGGCAATACTTGGGGCACCATTGGGGAAGACGCTGAGCAGCGCCTCGTTGGCGGCACCAAGACCTGGCGTATTGGTGACGGCTCCATAGAGTGTACCCACCATCATTGGCAAGTTGTTGGGGTTGCTGGTGTCGAAGAAGAGATAATAGCATGCGAACATCACACAGACATTGAGGAATATCGCAGCCGTCGACAACAGGTTGAGCGTCACACCGCCTTTCTTGAAGCTTTCGAAGAAGCCCGGACCTACCTGCAAACCGATCATAAAGACAAAGAGAATGAGTCCGAAGTCTTGTATGAAGGTCAGAATGTCCTTGGGAGCAGTGAAGCCTACATGTCCTGCCAGAATGCCGGCAAAGAGCACGAAGGTAACGCCAAGTGAAATGCCACCAATCTTAATCTTGCCCAAATACACGCCCACTGCTATGACAATGGCATAGAGCAGGGCGATGTGAGCCACCGATTCGGTGTTCGTAAAAAGGTTGATAATCCAATCCATTGATCTGTCTTCTAAATGAAAATATGTTTATTTTAGGATTTTTAGTTGGGGTGAATAAAAATGGAAAAATCGGGGACACGTATTAAGGGTGTCCCCGACTTGAAAGTGTTTGATATATTGTAACCTATTGAATCCAATAAATCAATACTTCGTCACAACAAAACAAGATAGATATTTCTTTGTTCATCCATCAAGAATTGTATGTGTACGAATCTCCATTCTGATGAATTACTTCTCAATAGCAGCTACGCCTGGCAATACCTTGCCCTCAATAGCCTCGAGCAGAGCGCCACCACCTGTAGAGATGTAAGAAACCTGGTCAGCCAAACCGAACTTGTTGATACAAGCTACAGAGTCACCACCACCGATGAGTGAGAATGCACCTTCCTTAGTAGCCTCAGCGATTGCGTCAGCGATAGCCTTAGAACCACCAGCGAAGTTGTCGAACTCGAATACACCTGCAGGACCGTTCCAGAGGATTGTCTTAGCACCCTTGATAGCTGCAGCGAAAGCCTTGCGAGTCTCAGGACCTGCGT
>ERZ1031933.702-NODE-702-length-10012-cov-11.118208_pt1 | contig 10012 bp, 6 predicted proteins | sample MGYA00517880_ERZ1031933 | MGnify/ENA primary metagenome ERZ1031933 (study PRJEB33719, sample SAMN04261283) | wastewater metagenome | biome: rural village; feature: human; material: feces | host: Homo sapiens | place: El Salvador | collected 2014-01-14 ... | reverse complement strand
GACAACCATGGTGTAAGAAAAAAACGGTGCATTTCAAAAGAAACACACCGTTTTACATCTTTACCTACAAGTTTTGCCCGAAATAGCAATATCAATTGTTGTCTGGATTGCTAGCCACTTAATTTTTAGCATGTATCTTAAGATATACTTCTTTTGCCCACTTATGAACAAAATAAGTAGATTCATAATCCAAATACTCTAGCAACATGTTAATTTCAGGATTATTTTTCTTATAACATACTAACACAGAGTCTCCCTCTTCTGGTGCTCTGCCATATTTTTTCTCCCATACTCCATATTCTGAATCATCTTTATATTTTATACCATTAATGACATAAGAATAATACATTTTACGTACTTTCCTAAGTGTATTAACATCATAGACAACCCCTTTTACTAAAGAATAGCCCTTTTTAAGTTCATATCTATTAGCTTCAATTTGATACATATCTAGAAAATCCATTAAAGTCACAGAAACTAAACCAATGACCAAGCATAGCCCAAAACGCCATAAGCCAGACAGCCAAAGGTGAATATTTGCATAAAACTCAATGTATCTTTTTCTCATAAATTCTTAATTTTATTATAATGGTCATGTGTACCATAATTAATATCTACACCGACTTGTTTTACCTTATTAATATCTTCAATTCTTTTAAATGTTTTCGACCTGTACGGTTGAAATTACCCAATACGCCCTGAAAGGGCAGAAGCCCCTAGCCCAGGGCATCGCCCTGGGTAATTACGGACACAAACTTGTCGCCCTGTAAGGGCAAAAGCTTTAAAATACTGGGCTATATACAAAGCTTTTGCCCTTACAGGGCGTCTTACAGATTGCTATTATACCCAGGGCGATGCCCTGGGCTAGGAGCTTTTGGGCTTTCAGCCCGTTTCAACCGTACAGTTAGAAACTTATTGTTCATTGTTTATTCAAAATTATTAGTTACAATTTGAGTGCAAAGGTAGCAATAAAACAGATATTTCACATTGCTGTATGTTGCAAATACTTTGCCAAATCAACCATGGTGTAAGAAAAAAACGGTGCATCTCAAAAAGAAACACACCGTTTTACATCTTTACCTACAAGTTTTGCCCGAAATAGCTGTATCTATTATTGTCTGGATTGACATTCACTTTACCTGCATATTACCTAATTAATCATACATCAAAAAATCTAAGTTTATAAATTTTCGGATTTTAGGATATAAAATCATCGACCACTTGTGCATAAAAAGAGGTTGAGCATCAAAATACTCAAGCAACATATTAATTTCCGGATTATTCTGCTTATAACATATTGACACCGAATCTCCCTCCTCTGGTTCCCTACCATACTTGTGTTCCCATGCCCCATAACGAGACACACCTTTATATTCCTTCCCCTTAATGCTAAAAGAATAATTTATATAATGATTACCTCTTCCCGTATGAACGTCATAGACAACTCCTTGAACCAAGGAGCATTCCTTTTTAAGTTCCTCTCGAGCATATTCATCACGATAGAACGAAGGCGAATCATATAAAAACAGTATAACCACATCAATCAAAAGAAGTAACAACGCACGCCACAAAACAGACAACCAATAACAAAACCTTTTATACAACTTTACAACAATTTTTCTCATAATATGCTTATATTTAATTATCGTTATAATAATGATCAGATGTACCAAAATATACATCAACACCAACTTGTTTTACCTTATTAATATCGGGGCACCTGCATAAACCTATGTTTAGGCATAGATGTTACCTATGTATTCTAATTACTGAGCCCACTTTAAATATAAAACTTTTACCCATTTACGTATAAGCACATACTCATGATTCAAATATTCAAGTAGCATGTTTACCTTTGGGTTATCTTTTTTATAACAAACAGACACAGAATCACCAACTATAGGGATTCTACCATATTTCTCAGACCATTCACTATAGCCAGAATTTCCGTCATATTTTTTACCATTTACCACGAAAAAATATGTCATTTCATTATACTTGCTATTTATATCAGAAACAACTCCCTTAGCTATCAAATGTTCTTTTTTAAGTTCTTCCCTATCAGCTTCCTCCTGGCACCATGAAGGAAAATATATTATAGAGTAACAGACTACAAACAAAACAAAACTCACGATAAAACGCAAGAAATTAGATACCCCAAAACGAAAGTGTTCATACATCTTATCAAATAAATGCCTCATAATACTATTTTTTGTTTATTGATTTATCAAAAAATTCATAACCAAGATTCAATGTCACCGTTTTTATTCCATTGAATAATTTAGCATTTTTATTTGCTTTAACTGTCTTTTTTCGTATTTTGCTAGCCCTTCGCCTTAAAGCCCTATTCTGCCGCTGAGTCGTTGGCTTTCTCATATTGGTTGATTTTTGTATTTCATTTTTAATATCTTTATTAGACTTTACAACAGATATAGACTTATTTGTCATTTGATTAAACTTTCCAAAGCTATATTGAGCAGAAGCTTTTCCAACATCACCTTGTGCAGAAATCATACTAGCAGAAAATTCCGTAGCTTCCTCTGCCATTCTTTTAGCAAGTTTACCAGCAAATTTACTACCGCTTCTTGCCACTACAGTCTTTCCTACGGATGCACCAATAGCAGAAGCACCACTTGAAACAAAACCAGCTACAGCAGAAAAAGCTATGGAACGACCATCCACATTCGTAAAACTATCCATGGAAAACTTACCAGACTTTACAGAATTATAAATAACCTGACTAACATAATCCGTAGCCGCCCCAACTAAAGCTCCACCCACATTTGTCCATATCTGCCCATCCTTGTCTATTCTGCTTATGGGATTTCCACCACAATAGCCATAAGGAGTTAGATCGTAATCAACCTCACCAAAAGGATCCACACTCACAAATGCACCAAGAGTTGCATCATACCATCTTGCCCCATAGTCATACCAGTCCAAACCGAACATTCTATCAAGCTCCTTGCCATTGTATTTACGACGCTGAACCTCCTGCCCTGTGCTTTCAGCCATTAACCCACCATAAGGGTAATAATGATTGACTTGCTCTATCTTTGCATTTTGGTCAACCACGACACGGCAATTACCCAAATGATCATTCAGGTAAAAATGGTAAGTAGGAGTTGCTTCCTCAAAAGAAACATATCCACCATCTACTAACAGTTGCTTCAAAACTCCATCTTCGTATATCATATTCTCTATATATTCCACTACATGCTTGTTGGCAGGACTTACCGAGGTATACTCCACCTTTCGCTTGGTTCCATTCAAGTCGTAAGAGAAGCTAATCCTGTTACCATTCTCATAAATGATTAACTGAGGCAAATTTAGCAAATTATATTCAATCTTGCTAATTTTCTTGTTGATATCCTTCACCAAGTTGCCGTTCTTATCATATTCATACTCAATTCCCGCCTTGGAGCCCTTCACAAAATTGAAGGCACCAGCATAAGTTGGATCCGCTACGGTTTCATAAACTCGTTTCAATCGATAACCATCATGATGAATAATCAATCGGTCTATAAATCCATAACTTCCTCCATCTTGAAGACCACGACGAATTAACTGAGTTATGTTTCCCGACTTATTGTACGTATAGCTCGTATCATAGTGCTTACTTCTTGTTCCTTCCTCCAAATAATTGGCTTTCAACAAACGGGAAAAGCCATCATACTCGAAATTATAGCCTCTAGCTTTTCCTCCTGTCGTCCATTCTATGCCAGAAATGTTACCATCGAAACGAGGTTGATTGCCCTGAGCATCCTCGGTATAATACAGTTTTTCATCAAATAAGTTTGATGTATGAAGGTTGGTCAGATTTGAGCGCACATCAAAGGCAAAGGTTGTCATTAGTGAAGCATTACCATTACGCTTTGTCGAACTTAGACGTCCTAACTCATCATACGCATTCTCTACCAATGATACTTTGCGGCCATTGTTCAGTTGGTGTTCCTCACTCAACAGCCTACCAGCATGGTCATACGAATAAGTATAACACTCCTCCATTTTCAACTTACCATCAACAAGATGGTTTCGTTGATGCTTCAATACATTGCCCAACAAATCATACGAAAAGAAATCATCATCCTCATACTTGTTCGTCGTTGATTTCTTTTGTATTACTCGTCCCTGTTCATCATAATAGTATGCTTCGAAGATAGCCCCACCACCCAAGATGTTTCTTGCATGACCTGTCTGCATATTTTTACTCTGGGAACAAGCCACGCCATATCCAACCTTTGGTTGCTCATATCTTAAAGAACTTGGAATGCCAAGGCACCCCACAAAACGGTAATCGTCATACATTTTCACATCCATTACATGTGGCTTCTGTAATTCTATGCCCTCTATTTTATAACCCAATGCAGCAGCATATTCTTCGGTATTATAATATATAGCACAAACTATCTGTCCAAGCAAAGGCTCAGACTGGTAATCAAAGGTATTTTTACATATACCTTTCAATGCCTCACGTCCATATCGGTCAGGAATAGAGAAACTCCACTCTCCACGTTCACGTTGGTTGCCATCTTGTGAAAAAATCATGTTGCCTGCCTTGTCATAGATATAATATATTGGCTCACATCCAGGAAGGCGCTTGTAAATACAACGGTGGAAACCATCATACCTATATTGCGTTACATATTTCCTAAACGCTTCTGTATTTGACACATGTTCCACATCCAAATATTGTCCTATATCATCTGACAAAGCGGGGGGAATGACATAACTTAAATTGCCCAGTTGATCATAGACATAATAAGTGGAAAGATACTTGTTACCAGATTGAAGACGCGACAAAATCATTTTTTCGTTCGCATCATAAAATTCCAGCACACTGTTACCTTCCTCATCTTCATGGCGCATCACCTTAAAAGGAGAATAAAAGCTTTCTTGCTCGTAAAGCTCATCACCAACAGAACGTATGCACTTACAAAACAAAGAATCATTACCAGCAATGCTTGTCAACATAGAATACTTATTATAATGACCAGCACTACGCATATCTGAGCCAGGATTAAACTCCTTGATTTTATCACCTTGTGGGGACAATTCATAAATTGTCTCCTGATAAGGAAAGGCATCAGAGTACAATTCATTAGCAATTTGCTTCAATGTTTCTCCGCCCAACATACCATTCCCAGACACAGCCACAGGTAACCAACGTTTAGAAAGACGACGTTGGTTATCATACTCCATATAGGAGACTATGCTCTTACCACCAGGAGAAGCACCAAGCTCAACCTGCAACAGCATGTCTCCAAGTCCATTGTCATAATCCACATGTTCCAACACCTTACTACCATCAGCAGAGGCATAAGTACGTGTTTTGACATAACTATAGTCTACTACCTCCTGGGCGAAAAGCGTTGAAGAGACCAAGCCCAACAGGAAAGATAACAAACATTTTAATTGCTCCATATTTTCTACTTTAAGACATTACTATAATGACATTCATATTGCTTCAACGTGCGATGATTCTCATCCGCCACAATATTATTCTTGTAATCATATTCCTCTATCAGACTTCCCAACCCATCATAGCGATAATAGACAGTTCTACCAGAAGGATCTGTCTGAGAGGTAATTCCCACCAACGGACAGTATGTGAATGAAGTAACCATGGCTTTAGAAAGACTAGGTTGTTGTCCTAAAAGAATCCATTTCTTTTCATCAAAAGCATCACTACTTTCTAAAGATTCGATATCCATTCCCAACAATGTTTGCACAGCATTTGTCACTTCACTCAAGGTTGCATTCACAATCTCAGCTATCAAATAACGATTATTGTAACCCCACAAATATACAGTATGCACCCCATCTTTGGTTATGATTTCACGCAAATGACCATTAAGGGTATAACTTATGACACTATCCATTGAGACAAAATAAGTGCTATCATTTAATGGAGAAGCACACAATGCACTTACCTCAGAAGGTAAAATTACATTTTTATTGCCTACGCAATATTCCTTGTACTCAACTTTCTCACCAGAACTATCATTTCCATATTCTGCAACAATTGTTTGAAGAGGAGTTTTTAGCATATTTCGCTCTAACATTTTCTGAACAATCGGCACACTTCCGCCCTTTACTATGGGATATGATATTGTCGTTTCTTTTTCGCCTTTCTTTATACTATTAAGTATCAAATTCGCATTATAAGCATAAGTTTCATTATTCAACAACATACCATTAGGCAAGTAACATTCTTGTCTAAGATTACTTAACTTTGAATATCCATAATAGTTTCCTTTTTCTGCCATCATTTCTCTTATAGTATGATAAAAATCATAAGTATCAACTGGCTGTCTTTGAGCATCAACATATCCTTCTACATAATTTTCAAACTCTGAGTAGCGGTAGGTTTCCCTATTTTTCACTTTAAATTCGCCATCAGTGAGTTCATATTCCGTCTTTTCCAACAACTGGTTCCACTTATATTTTTTTTCTTCACTTGCCAACACCTTTCCAAAGTACCTTGGAGCTTCAAAATAGGTAGAATCTTGATAACGCTCATCATCATAAACATAATATTTATAGGTTGTCATACCAGAACATTGCCCTATTTTACTCTCATCACTCCATACATCTCCATCATATACCGTAATATATGGATAGACTACGGCTTTTCGTCCATTCAACAAAGAACGAAAATTTAAAGCAGAGAATGTGCATTCCCAACGCCAATTTTCAGTCGGAAGATTTGTCTCATGAGGATCAAATGTAAAAAAAGGATCTGGAAATGCTTCCTGCCTTCCTTCTTTACTCAACCCTGTAAGCATATATTGTATCTTCGTAGGTTCTTGATACGCAGTAAAAGAGCTAAATGTCAAAATATTAGGATCGACAACAGGCTCTCCGAAACCACAATGAGTATCAAGGAAAGACGTATTATACTTGCAAGGCAAATTCAATTTTTCGTCCTTTATTTGACGATATGTTGGTCCATAACAATAGGACATCACATCAGCTATTTTTCCATCTGCAGTATAATTAGAAATTTTACGTATTCTAAATCCACCACCCTCATATATACGACGTTTTTTCTTGGTATGAATATACTTACCATCAGAATCATGAGCTGTAACAAACTTATGGTTTTCATATTCAAATTTAGTTTTTCCACCTGTAGGATAAGTCATTTCCACTAGCACGCCATGGGAGTATGGAGAGGAAGGACTACAATGGTCAACAACCTGATTATTCTCTTGCAGACAAATCTTAGTATAAGGATTACCAGCCTCAGCAGCATCTTTCTCCTTAATTCGATAAGCAGGATATCCATTTGTAGGCAACCATGATATACCATTTTCCACAAATGCATTCATATTTGCAATGGTAAAGTTTACAAATTGATTAGTAAGATTTCCCCAATAATCAGCTCCATTCATTCTTGAAACAGTTGAATATTTAAAAGTATATACCATCGGAGTTTGACTAGCCTCTACGCCATGTATCGTTAAACTCTTCAACAGAGCCACTGAATCTTGGGAGGACATTACCGTTTCCTTTTGGTAGGACAAATCAAAATATCTTTTTACAACAGCATTATCCTTTACCGTAATTCTTTTTAGATGATTGTAACCATGTTGATTAGAACCATATACATAATCAAAAGCTATATGAGTAGGGCCATACCATATTCCTGTCAGCAATTTCATGTCATATTTAGAAGCAGTTCCAGCTACCTTCCCATGCTTCATGATTGTTTCATCAGGTAATTCACCTGCATAATTGCCAGCATATTTATGATTATGATACAAATAAAGATATGGCGTATCTAAAACTTGCGCATAGTTAGTATTAAGTATGGTTTCATAAGTTAATAGAATAGGAATATCAGAATAAGGCAAATCAATCCTACTCAGATTCCAAGTCACAGGACGACTTACCCCACGTGTATAATCAATAACATCAAAAGTATACTTTACTCCATCTTCATCAATTATAACAAAAGATTCAAGACTTCTCTGAAAAGTAATTTTTACAGATCTACCATTTGATACTTTGTAACCGTATGCACCATTACCTAAATTTTGAATGACAAAATCAAAATTAGACCCATCTGGTAATACGACGCTAAAGTTATCATACTCCCAGTTGTTAGAATTAAGGCTATAAGCGGCATTCCCAATATATTTATTCATAAAATCTTTAGACAACTTGAAATCAAAGCAATCATCTGGCTGTGAATTTATCGTACGTGAAACACAAGAGTTTCCCTGTAAAGTCCAACCATAACCATACACATCATAATGATACCCTGCCTTGAATGGTAAAGGTTCATAACGAAGTGACATAGGGATTTTATAGCCAAAATGATCAATTTCAAATAATGGTATATTTATATCAGGAATGCCAGAAGAATTGTTCACATCAAACTCACCTACACGCTGAAATGCCAATGCCTGTGGAGAGGCTGGTATAGAAACTCGCAAAGATGGTTCACTACTAGAATTCGCATTAACCAAAGCTACTGAGTCATCCTGCAATTTTTCTTGGGCGCTAACAGGCTGTGCCATCATATATATCAATACCATGGCAACCATAATAAGCGAAAAATTAGTTATCTTCATAAAGCAAGCTATTTTATATTAAACTTTTCTAGTTTAGCTGTCTCTTCATTTATATTGACACGTAACAAATATTGTCCTGTAGGTAATCCATTACAATCAAAAGTAAGACTAACTTCAGACTCATGCACGTTTCTTCTTTTAAAAATGCGTCCCTGACTATCAGACAATACAATAGTCATCCCAACATCATGCAAACATTCATACGATAATTTTGCTTGTCGCGTTGAAACATCATAATAGAAAGCATATTGCTTGAAGTTGTCATTTTCTTTTTTATCAAGGTCCAATTTTTGCAAAGACTTTAAATCCCCATCTAGGTCCAGAAGCTCTTTTCTTATCGCCATATTCTTCTCGTCTAATGGCAAATTGACCTGTTCTTCCATCGGAAAATAGAAAAGCCTTCTAACTATGAGAGAATCATCCGAACATCTTCTTTTACTATATGCCTCAACCACAGGATAGCGGTATCCTCGTACATATAGTCTTTGAACCGTTTCTTTCTCTACATCTTTGCCCGATGTGAAATGTGCCATAATGCTGTCTTTATAAAAATAATCCCCACGCAAAAATGATTGAATTGCAGGGTAAGTCTTTGTCAAAAGAACTCTTTCTGTTTGAACAAGTCCAACACCAGACACTTCTGTACCATCAGGAAGGCACAATGTTCCCACCTTCATAAACTTTGTATGATACGTACCATACGTAGCCACAGCTAAACGATAACAATATAAACCCTTACCAAAGAATGTGCCTTGCAAGCTATCATTCAAGACAAATGGATACCTTAACAAGCACTCTGGCTGCAAATAAAACATCAGCAGTTGATTATTAACATGCCCAATCTGGTATAAGCTATCATTCTCTGAATGATAACAAAAACGATTGCCACATCTTAATCGAGTAACAGACTCTCCAAAATCTGAGATTTTCTCTGGAATGCTATCGTCCAAGACATCTGCACCTTTTAAATTCCATATATCATCACACCACACCAATTCCTTCCCTAGCATTTCGTCACCAACTCGCAATGAATTGTGTGACTGATCAACAGAAAGCAAATTATTGTTTTTTGAAACATTACTCTGAGCCATGAGGATAAAAAGATTAAAAAGTACAAAAGCTATAACCAAAAGTAATCTTTTGGTATATACCGTAATCTCAATTATTCTTTTAACATGTGTCATATAAAAATCATTTTCTAAACCAAAACACTTCTTTTTACAGTTCGGCTGCAAATTTACAAAATAGATAGAAACAAGGCTTTGGTTTATGTTCCAAAAACCTTGTTTCATGTTCCAGTACTCTTTCAAAGTCCTCAGAAAAGCATGTTTAAGACATTTCAACTACAAGTTTTGCCCGAAATAGCTGTATCTGCTGTTGTCTGGATTGATAACCACCTGCTCCAAGACAATCTCAGGGTCTATCATCAC
>ERZ1031933.678-NODE-678-length-10134-cov-25.394880_pt1 | contig 10134 bp, 7 predicted proteins | sample MGYA00517880_ERZ1031933 | MGnify/ENA primary metagenome ERZ1031933 (study PRJEB33719, sample SAMN04261283) | wastewater metagenome | biome: rural village; feature: human; material: feces | host: Homo sapiens | place: El Salvador | collected 2014-01-14 ... | reverse complement strand
TGGATTATGAATTCAATATCTCTGACTTCAATGAGCCTGGCAAGGCTTTCGGCGAGGAGGAACTGCAGGATGCCATCAAGCGTGGAGCTATCCAGATTCTCGACGATGCCACCATCGAGGCTATGAAGGCAAAACGTGCAAGAGACAAGGCTCGCGACGAGGCTGAGAGACAGAAGGAAGCTGTAGCCAGTGGTGAACAGACCGACTGGCAGGAGGCTATGAAGCAGTGGAATGAGTATTACGAAAAGTAAAAAGGTAAAAAAGTAAAAAGGTAAAAAAACATACTGATTACGACATATACTGATTACGACATATACCGATTAATAAAATATACTGATTATAAATTATTATGGCTAAAGTATTGATAAAGACATCAGAGGGCGACATCAAGGTTCGCCTCTACGACGAGACACCTCAGCATCGTGACAACTTCATCAAGTTGGCAAAGGAGGGATATTTCGATGGCACACTCTTCCACCGTGTCATCAAGGATTTCATGATCCAGGGCGGCGATCCAGACAGCAAGGGCGCTCCTAAGGGAAAAATACTGGGCACAGGCGGTCCTGACTACACCATCCCTGCCGAGTTCGTTTATCCACAACTTTTCCACAAGCGTGGTGCCTTGAGCGCTGCCCGTCTTGGCGACGAGGTGAACCCTAACCGCGAGAGCAGCGGCAGCCAGTTTTATATTGTATGGGGAAAGACCTACAAGCAGAACGAACTGAAACAAATGGAGAAGCAGATGGGCATGCAGATGGAGCAGAATATCTTCAACCAGCTTGCCAAGGAGCATCATGATGAAATTATGAACTTCCGCCGCAACCGCGACCACGAAGGCTTAATGAAACTACAGGATAAACTGGTGGATGAAACCAAGAAGCGCTGCAAGGAGCAGGGCTACCCAAAGTTTACCGAGGAGCAGCAGAAGGCTTACACTGAAGTAGGCGGAACACCTTTCCTCGATAACCAATACACCGTTTTCGGTGAAGTGGAGGAAGGACTTGACATCGTAGAGAAGATTCAGAACTGCGAAACATTGCGTGGTGATAGACCTAAGGAGGATATCAGCATGGATATCTCCGTTATAGAAGAATAAAAACAAACAAATCAAAATGAAAAAGATTCATGGAAAAATGATGAAGGGCACCACGGCCAAGAGCCTGATGATGCTCCTGGCTTTGGCAGGTTCTAACTACTGCCATGCTCAGCAAGCCACTATCGTGGTAAGCAATCCTACTTCCGCATCACGCACAGAGCTTATCTCCCTCAGCATGAACGAGGTGAAGGCGAAACTGGGCAAGGCTGCCCCTAAAAAGGGAGAGGCTTACATCGTGAAGAACAAACGAGGACAGCAGATTGGCTCGCAGATTACTCACGACGGCTTTCTGCTCATTGATACAAGCGTACGTCCTCACGGCTCTGCCACTTACTACGTGAGCATCGGAAAGCCTTACCAGCAGAAGGTTTATGCCACCGGCGCTCTCTATAAGATAAGAAAGGATGATATCGCATGGGAGAACGACAGATGCGCCTACCGCGTATATGGCCCTGCCCTGCAGAAGACCGGCGAGCGTTCCTTCGGTACCGACATCTGGGTGAAGAATACTCCGGATACCGTGGTTTACGAGCGATACATCAAGGATATGAACGGCAATATCAAGGGCGACAAGATTGATGCCAGGGTGAGAGCCTTGCAGAAGCAGCAGAAGGCAGAGAAGAACGCAGCAAAGGCAGCTGCTCTTGCCAAGCAAATCAAGGCTCTTCAGACAGAATCACGAGAGACGGATATCCTCACCTCCTTCCATCTCGACCATGGCAACGGATTGGATCCTTATCGTGTGGGCGCTACCCTGGGATTGGGTGCACCAAGCCTCATGGTGGGCAAGAACCAGATTCTGCCTTACTGCTACAAGGATTACAGGATATTGGATAACGGTCCGCTCCGCTTCACCGTAGAACTGACTTACAACCCATCTGCCGTAGGCGATATGAAGAACGTGGTGGAGCACCGCATCATCTCGCTCGACAAGGGCAGCAACTTCAACCGGATGACCGTATGGTACGACGGCTTGACCACTCCTACCGATTTCGCTACCGGTTTCCCTATCCACGAGGAAGATACCGAGAGCAAGACTTTCGCCAAGGATTACGTAAGCTATGCTGACCCTACGGACAATATCGAGGTGAACAATTCTCAAGTATATGTGGGAGTTCTCTTTCCGGAAGGCATCGACCATACCTACTATCAGCTCTTCGACAAGAAACACGATGGAGCCACCGGTCATGCCCTCGGCTTGAAGCGTGGCTTGAAGAATGGGGAGAAATACAGCTACTACTTCGGTGCAGCATGGAGCAAATATGATGTAAGAAGCTATGCCGAATGGCAAATCCGCATCAAGGATTATCTGGATGCATTGAAGAATCCGCTCCTTATTGAGGTGAAATAGGAAATATATTAAACCGCAAAAGCGATAAGCCAAGATATAAAACACGAAATAAAAAGCCGCCCTCATATCATTAGAAGAGGACGGCTTTATTGTTTTTTAAATAAAGATTATATTACTTTGTCATCTCGAAACCTACACGCATACCATCATAATTGTTGGCGATACTGCCTACGGCGCTCAATGTAGAGCTGCCCTTGAAGGCACTGAGGGCCTTGATGAGATTGAGCAACTTCTTCTGGTCGAAGAGAAGACTGATGCCATTGGTTGTCTTGGTGGCATAGCCCGAAGCACTCAGCAGAAGGCCCTTCAGCTGGATGGCATGAGTATTCTCATCAAAGGTATAGGTGCCATTCCATGCCTTGCCGTCAATCTTGGCAGAGAAAGTACCATCGGTATTAAAGGTGAAGTAGGTATTGGAACTGCTGAATCCAAACTTCTTGTAATAACCTTCCAGCTTATTCTCAACCTTGCTGGCAGCAATCTCGCCACCCGCCTTAGCCAGCAGGTTCTCTGAGGTGAAGGCGCACCCTGGCTTGCTGTACTTCCAGGTATGGCAGAGATCTGCCTGCTTGAATGTACCCGAACCGATTACATTGTTCAGGATTCCGTTGATTATACTTCCTGCATTACTGCTTGAGTTACTGCCATTACCAGCATTGCTACCACCCAGGATAGCGCCCAATACGCCTGCTACGGTTGCTGCCGAATTGACGGTAGCAGAAGTATTATTAGCGGTAGTATTGGTTGCTGCAGATACAGAAGAAGAAGTAGTAGTAGGAGCTGCAGATGCTGTAGACGCAGAAGCAGTAGATTTCTTAGCTGTCGTCTTCTTGGAAGAAGTTTTTTTAGTAGTCTTCTTGGTTGACTTCTTAGTAGTCTTCTTAGTTGACTTCTTAACCGGCATCAACTCAGAATTGGAAGCATTCAGCGCAGCTTCGTTCATAGCGCTAGCATTGCTGCCAGCTGTGCATGCAAGCACAAGGGCAGCGAAAAGAAATACCTTTTTCATTTTTACTTTCTATTTATTTGTTTAAATCTAATTCTCTTATATCATTCACTTTCTTCACTTTCATATTTCCCATCATAAATGAGGAAAAACTATTATAATAGATGAAAAACAGGAGAAAAGGTTTAATTTGTTGCATAAATGTTGCATAAAACGAACGAAATGTGACGATTTTATGTCAACGATTGCACATTTTTTTGACATAAATCAAAAAAGAACGAAAAAAAGACATATTTTATCAAAAAGTGTCCCCGAAAATGAACAGAATATCCTATCTTTGCAACGTTTTAAAAATCACAATAGGTTATGAATGATTTAATTAAGGTAAATTCAGAGAATCAGAATCAGGCAATCGACAGATGCCAGCAGATTCTTAATGAACGCCGCGAGGCGCTTGCCTCTAAGGCAAGAAGAAGAGATTAAGTCTTTTGATTTTTAGCGAACAAGAGACAAGATTCTTCTTAGAAAGAGATTATTTTCAGAATGACATTCGGTTGAGAGATTCTGCTGAATCTATTTTTCCCAACAGGGAGAAAGAATGATTCAGGGAAACAGAACCCCGAAAACTGAAAATGAGAGAGATTTTTCAGAACGACTCTTAAATTTTAAGAGGAACTGAAATTTTTGGGAAAAACAAAAGTTAAAATCCCGTTGTCGTCCATCTTGCATGGTACGTACAACGGGATTTTTTCATTTTCTATCTAATATCCAGGTATCCAAATCAGAATTACTTGTTCTTCTCGCCCTTCATGATAACCTCTACATGATTGCCACTCTTCAAGATAACATTCTTGAGGAAGTCGGAAATCTGAGTGCCATCGATTGACTTCACGAGATTCTTATAGTTGCTGTAATCATCAACCTTGTGAAGGTCGAACATACCCAAGGTCTGAATCCAGTAACCGTTGGTCTTCTCATCCACGCCAGCCTGCTTCAAGAGAATCTCCTTTACTTTCTGCAAATCGTCAGCATCAACCTTGGCAATCACCTCGTCCATACCCTTGAAGAAGCATGGGATGGCAACATCTGCCTTCTCTGGATTCAGCTGAGCCATACCGTTGATGGTGACCTGCACCTTGTTGTCTGCGTCAAAGAAAACGCCATAGATGGCACCTGCAGAATAAGCAGCACTCAACTCCTCGCGGATGCTGCGCAGATACTTCATCTCCAGGAGGCGTGCTGCCATATCTGCCAGCACACTGCTCTTCTGGGTATAAGGCATCTTGGCAAACCACATCTCGCGAGCCTGGCTCTGAGGATTCTCCATAGCCTTAGTGAATACATTGCTCACCTTGCCTGTAGCACAAGGCATTGGCTGGTTCTTGATCTTGATCTTCATACCCTGGTTAGGGAGAGATGCAATATACTGCTCGATGAGTGGGAGGAGCACCTTCTCATCATAGTTGCCTACAAAGTAGAAAGTGAAATCCTTGGCATTACTGTAGAGCTGATGCCACATTTCGAGACAGGCATCATAATCGATGCTCTGGATGTCGGAAGCCTCAGGAATACGAGCCAGTTTGCTACCCAGGTAAAGGGTGCTCTGTACTGAGTCCTGATATACAAGCCCAGGGTTATTGCTCTTGTTGGCAAGAACTGTAGTATAGGTATTCTTCATGTTGTCGAATGCCTTCTGATCCTTAGTAACATTGGTCATATTGAGATAAACCAGCTGCATCATCGTCTCAAGATCCTTAGGAGTGGTAGTACCGCTCAAACCGTGACGGAAGGTAGAGAAAGAGAAATCTACACCACATTGCTTGCCGGCAAGTGCCTTCTCCAAATCATTGCTAGAGAATTCGCCCAAACCGCTCAATCCCCATACGGCACTGGCATTCTGCGCATTGATAGGGTCATTCTGATAAGCTGCATAACCGATGTTGGCAGAAGCAGCAAACTGAATCTCATCGTCCTTGAAGTCTGTCTTCTTGATAATTACTTTGGCTCCGTTGGAGAGGGTAAGCTTCTTGAAGCCCAACTGCTTGTTCTCCTCAGTCTTCTTGATTTTGCCTGCCTTAGGTGCCTGAGCCATCAGCGGCTCCTGCTTCACATTGTCCACATAAGCCTCAAGCTTCTCGCTGCGCACCTGCTTCACGATGTCGGCAAGTTCCTGTTCGGTAGGATAAACGGCACCCTCTGCCTCGTGCATGAACACCATGCTTACAAGGTTGGTATCGGTAGTACAGATCAACTGCTTCACGGCACTGTTAACCACATCTACAGAAAGGCGTGGCACTACCATCTTATAGATCTGAGTTTCATCCTCTACAGAAGGAATTGGCTCGTTAGAGATGAAATGGTCAACATACTGAGTGGTAAACTGCTCATTCTTCATCTTGGCACGGTTCTCGTAAGTCTTGTCAACATGACTCATGAATTCGTCCTTGGCACGCTGATATTCAGAAGCCGTAAAGCCGAAGTCATGCACGCGCTTAGCTTCGCGCATCAAGGCAGCATATGCCTCCTTCACCTTGCCCGGCTTAGCCACGCCTACCACTGAGAAAGCATCCTTTGTGCTGGAAACCAGATAGTTGCCAATATCACTACCTCCCTGCAGGAATGGACAATCTGCCTCACGGGCCATCTCAGAAAAACGAGCATTGAGCATAGAGGTTGCCACATTCTTCAAGTAACCCTCAAGCAGATATGGCAAAGTACCTTTCAATGAATCAGGAGTTGTCTCGTTCTTCATCATGATGTTGATGATGTCATACTGCTGCTCCTTGTTCTTATCCACTACGTAGATGGCTGTATCGTTATCAGCTACAGGAACAGGAATCACCTTAGCAGCATCCTTAGGCACCTTAATGCCTGAGAAAAGCTCCTTGATCTTGCCCTCAATATGGTTAACGTCTACATCACCAACAACGATAATAGCCTGATTATCCGGGCGATACCACTTACGATAGTAAGCACGGAGTGTTTCAGGCTTACATCCGTCGATAACGCTCATCAAACCGATAGGCAGACGATAGCCATACTTCTCGCCTTGATAGAGTTTAGGGAGAGCACGCTCCAACATGAGCTGCTGACCTACCATACGCATGCGATACTCGTTGTGAACCACATCGCGCTCATCCTCGATGGCCTTGGTGGTAAGCGAGATGCCATTGCTCCAATCCTTCAGGATGAGCATACATGAATCTACGGCAGAAACACGGGCAGTAGGCACATCGGTGAAGTAATAAACGGTCTTGTCAACACTGGTATAAGCGTTCAGATTACGGCCATACTCCACACCGATGCTCTGCAGATAGTTCTGGAGGGTATTGTCCTTGAAGTGCTCAGTACCATTGAAGGCAAGGTGCTCAAGGAGGTGAGCCAAACCGCGCTGGTCATCGTTCTCATTAATGGAACCTACTTTCTGGGCGATATAGAAGCTGGCTACATGCTCAGGATAACTGTTGTGGCGAATGTAATAGGTCAATCCATTGTCAAGATGACCAATCTTCACATTCTTATCCACTGGGATAGGTGGCATCTGCTGCGCCATCGCTGTTCCCACAGAGAGCAGCAACAGTGCTGCTGCGAAAATTTTTCTTAATATCATTCTTCTCTGTTTATTAATAAATATGTAATTATTAGCTATTTCTGCTGCAAAATTACATAAAAATTAAAAGATTTGCAAGCATTTGGAAGATTATCTTTCCAAAAGCCTGCAATCTTAACATAAAACTAACATTGAAAGCTCTTCATCCATGAGCCACGGAAGAGGCGGATAAGAAAGAGGATGCCACGGAAGGTAAGCTCCGTAGCCATGGCTATCCAAACTCCCTCCAAGCCATAGCTCTTCGAAAGCCCATAAGCCAGGGTAAGGCGCACCAGCCACATCGTGCTCAAGTTGATGGCGGCAGGCTTCATCGTATCGCCCGCACCCACGCAAACGCTATAGGTCACGATACTCGCAGCAAAGAAAGGCTCTGCAAATGCCTCGATTCGGAGGCAGACTGTACCCAGTTCCCGAATACTCTCCACCGGTGACAGCACCCCTATCATCTCCGGCGCAAAGACATACATCACTACGCCCATCAATGCCATCACTCCCATGCCCAATCCTACCGTCATATAAGCAAAATTCTTGCAGAGATCCACGCGTCCGGCACCATGCGTCTGCCCCACAAGCGTAGATGCAGCGTCGCCGATACCGTAACCCGGCATATAACAAAGGCTCTCAGCAGTGATGGCAAACGAATGGGCAGCAATGGCAATATTGCCCAATGGTGCCACAATCATGGTGCTCACTATCTGCGCACCGCTCATCAGGATATTCTGTATGGCTATCGGGATACTTATCTTGCAGGCGTGCCTTACATATTCCTCTACCCATCTGAACGGCACCCTATCCTGACGGAAATTGAGCAGACGGTTTCTGAATGCCGAAAGATAGAGATTGGGCAAAGAGATGCTGATATACGCCAAAGCCGTACCCATCGCTGCTCCCACCACACCCATCTTCATAATATAAATGAAGAGATAATTGAAAGCCACGTCACATAGGCATATCAATACAGCCATGATGCTGGGCGTATGCATATTGCCTGCCGACTTGAGCATCATCTCGGAAATATGATACAGGAACACAAACGGCAATACTAGACTGTAAATCAGGAAATAGCGAGAGGAATTGGGAGCGATGTCCTCACCTCCACCCAGCCAATAAGGCAGATGGGAATGAATGCCTACACCGATAAGCGTAACTAAGAGGCTGAAAGCCACTCCACATATCAGGGCATGACGATATACCTGGCGAGCCTTCACCAGGTCGTTGGCACCAATGAAATGAGCTACCTGCACCGAGAAACCGGTGGCTGCTGCACTCAGCAAGCTACCTATCAACCAGGTTGTTGACTCGATAATTCCTATACTTGCCGAAGCCTCAGCGCCTAGATGCCCCACCATCGAAGCATCAATAAAGAACATCAGCACGGTAGAAATCTGTGCCAGCATGGAGGGTACACTCAAACCAGCGATGAGATTCAGCTTCTCACCGCCTGTCATCGGGCGCCCTAAGCGGATAGACTCCATCAGATAATCTGTCTTATTCTTGAATAGCATTTTTTCTTCTATTTATGAATTTACACAATCTATTTATGAGTAAAACGTAAAATCTATCAATTTATGATTTAAACGTAACCTATTTATAATTTAAACGCAAAAAAGGCGACTCCAAAAAGGAATCGCCATTTTTATTTTTTTTAATACATGTTTCGTACCTTTGTTTTTCCCAAAACTTATCTCCCACCGAAGCGGGACAGTACTGTCATTAACCTAGAATAAACAACCTATTTAACCTAACAAACTAAATACCTGTCGTCCTTGAATAAACAATCTTTCTTTACCTTAACTAACACCTAATATAAAAAACTAACAACCTTAAACCTAAAAACTAAACCTATAAAATCTATTACCTAACTAAAAACCTAAAACTTATTTTTTCTGATGCAAAGGTACAACTATTTTCTGGAACTGCAATACTTTTACCCGAAAAAATGCAGAAAACTAACATTTTTTTAATATCGACAACATTTTGTGCGCGAACACGAACACTTGTTAACACATCAAAAAGGTATGTTAACACAAAGCGTTCCTAAGAATGCCATCAGACGGCAATCCTAGGAACGCTCCTATTCTATCACCTATATATAATAAGGTGTAAATCCCCCAAAAATCCTACTCTGTAATCCATTCTCCCTTGAGTGCCTGGGCAGCAGCTCTTGAACCCGGTATTACCTGACCCGGACGATAGTAGCTGTCGAGCACTATCTCGAAGCGAAGCATGGAATAGGCAGGGATTACGCTACTCGAACTCTGGGTAGAACCATAAGCCAGCTGATATGGGATATACACCAGCCAATGATCGCCGATGTGCATATTGAGCACGGCTGTGGTAAAACCATCTATCCAGCCACTCGCCAAATTGGTTGTAACCTGAGCAGTGGCCTTGTCGTAGGTACCCTCGAAGGTCTTATCGAATACATAACCTGCAGGATAAGTATCAGTGCCCAGCAATCTGCCAAGATAGCTCACCTTCACAGAATCGGTGTACATAGGGCATCCGCTGCCCTTGCCTTCCTTCAACACGCGAACCACGATGTGATCAGCATCCTTGTAGGAAAGCGGAACATCCATACCATTCACATCCTTGTTAGGTGTCTGGTTCTGGAGCGACCATTTGCGAATCACCTTCCATTCGGTGCTGCCGTTGGCTATCTGCTGACGGGCATAAGCCAAAGTATCGTCAAAAGCCTGTTCGTTGCGCTCCTGCCAGTTGGCATACTCATCTACGGTGTTATCATCCTCGCTGCATGATGACAGGGCGAACACTGCCATCACGAGCAAGAAGAGATATTTAGAAATTCTTAATTTCATTACCAAGTTTCTTTAATACGCTAGTAATACTTACGCGTTCCTCGATGATGCTGCGGAGATCAGAGATTGCAACACGCTCCTGCTCCATGGTATCACGATAACGGAGAGTTACCTTATGATCATTTGGAGTCTCGTGGTCAACGGTAATACAGAATGGAGTACCGATGGCATCCTGACGGCGATAACGCTTACCGATGGAATCCTTAGGATCGCCATAGTGAGTGTTGAAGTGGAACTTCAACTCGTCAACAATCTCATGTGCCAACTCTGGCAAACCATACTTCTTATCCAATGGGAACACAGCACACTTAA
>ERZ1031933.666-NODE-666-length-10235-cov-8.682024_pt1 | contig 10235 bp, 9 predicted proteins | sample MGYA00517880_ERZ1031933 | MGnify/ENA primary metagenome ERZ1031933 (study PRJEB33719, sample SAMN04261283) | wastewater metagenome | biome: rural village; feature: human; material: feces | host: Homo sapiens | place: El Salvador | collected 2014-01-14 ... | reverse complement strand
TCTGTATACTGGTGAGCTTCATGCTGTCGCCCTCTTCCTCGTAATCATCGAGGTCCTGCTCATCCTCAGGCATGGTGCTCGCAAAGAGCCTCTCCATCATATACTGTAAGAATCCGTCCTCCGCAGACAGCTTTGTGCCTCTGCCGAGAGCCACCTCTCTCACCCTGTATACTGCGTATCCGTCAGGTGTATTTGCTCCTGAAAGCTGAACCTTTATGTGATTTTCGCCAAGCCACTTAAAAAGGCTCACGAAGCGCGAATCAATGCGCAGGATATCGGCACTGGTCACACCATCACCATCCTCAAACTCAAAGGATGTACGCTTTATCGGATTTGTAAACATACCGAGCGCATGATGCGCCCACTCCTTTTGCTTATTGTCTATCACAACAATCGGTTTATCGGCCGATGCCTTGGTCTCTGTCGAATGAAATGTCTCATATGTACACTCCGGATGCTCATTTGCTACCGGTGTATCGCTAAAATCAAATACTGGCATTTTTATTCCTCTCTTTTCGTAATTGTATTCTTTATCATACCCTGTCAAAGGCTATGTCTTGTACCACCTCGCCCGCGATGATAAGTCCTGCCACTGATGGTACAAATGCAAGGCTTCCGGGAATATCCCTGCGCTCTGTGCACTTGTGTTCGGCACCCGGCGGGCAGATGCAGTTGCTTCTGCAGCTTATGGACATATCCTCAATCGGTCTTGTAGGCTTCTCCTCAGAGTATACCACCTTAAGCTTTTTCACGCCACGTTTTTTAAGCTCACGGCGCATGACCTTGGCAAGAGGACACATGCTGGTCTTATATATATCAGCCACCTTAAATGCACTTGCATCCAGCTTATTTCCTGCTCCCATGCTGCTTATGATAGGGACATTTTTCTCCTGTGCCTTCATGACAAGCGCAATCTTTGCTGTGACCGTATCGACCGCATCAACTATATAATCATACTCATCAAACGGAAATTCATCAGCATTTTCCGGCAAAAAGAAGCACCTGTGCGTCACGACACTGACATCAGGATTAATATCATGAATCCTCTCCTCCATCACATCTGTCTTGTATTTTCCTATGGTCTTTCGGGTTGCAATTATCTGCCTGTTTAGGTTTGTAAGACAAACCTTGTCATCATCGATAAGGTCAATCGCTCCCACGCCGCTTCTGACTAGTGCCTCGCAGACATATCCGCCCACTCCTCCTATTCCAAATACTGCGACTCTTGCGCCCTTTAGCCTATCCATCGCCTCTTTTCCAAGCAAAAGCTGTGTTCTTGAAAACTGATTTAACATTTATTTCTCCTTTTCATCCCTGACCACGCCGACACCGGCAGAAATCAGGAGTCTTACTGTATCCTTAAGCATGCTCCAGTCAGCCTTTGACAGCTCATCGGCAGCCTTTATCATCTCAATGAGCTGCTTAAATGACATCTGGTCAAGGTTCTCAAAATTGGAGTCCGATGCAATTGAAAAAAGCACATTTACAAACTGCTTTCGCTGCGCCTCATCCATGCTGCCTATCCAGTTTCTGAGTGTCTTGTCAAGGCGCACACTGTTTTTGTCCAGCCCATCCGCCTTTATGATATGGGAGCCCATTATCTCCCATGAAAAAGCATCATGCTGCAGCGGCCCCGAATTGCGGCTTCTTACCACCTCATAATCGTCCACATGCTCAAGCAATAAGCCAACAATGGACGACTGTGGCAGAAATGTCTCTATTCTGTCAAAAATTCTTTTGTAGCCTGCTGTATATATCATCTTGTGATTGAAGCCCGGCCCATCAAAATTATATACCTTTATAATGGCATCCTGCACCTCTTTATCCACATGCATGGCCGCAAACACTGCCAGATTTCCACCTTTTGAGTGCCCGCCTATCCACAGTCTTCTTGCACCTATGCTTTTATTGTTGATATTTTCATCATTTAGGACTTTATCATTTATAGCTTTATCATCATTGCATATATATGCCGCCACCTGCTTTAAATATTTTTTCGCCTTGTTCTGTCCCGGTGTCTCATCGAGATAGCTTAGATTAAAGTTTTCCTTCCAGCCGACCACGGAATGGTCTGTACCACTGTAGGAAATGAAATATGTGCCGTCAGGCAGTTCTATCGTAACCGCAGAAAACTGCGACTCCTCTTTTTCACTTATATCGTATATATAATATCTCAAAATGCAGTCAGCATAGCGCCTTGAGTACGCCAGCTTTTGAAGCAGCCTCGCGGAGTGGCGGAAAAGATTAGGCATCTGCTCAATCTCATCATCACTGTGGTCCGCGCAGTAAAGGCTTGAAAGCTGTTTTATCGTAAGGTATGACTTCTTTGCATCCGGCATATATGGCTTCATCTGCACATAAATAAGCTGTGAAAAAATCAGTCCGTCCACCTCATTTACATGCACCTCATCAAAGCCTATATCTCCACGCCAGTCAATATAATCCATGATATCTGCCATACAATGCCCTCCTGAAATATATCTGTCTTATTCATCATAGTGATCTAGGAAGCTGTGCTTTATGCCATCCTTTTTATATGCTACAACCGTAGCCAGATTTACATTCTCCACGCTCTTAAATATATTTGCCTCGACAAAAGGATTCACCTTTTTAAGATTAGCGATGAGCTGCTTTATCTCAACACGCTTTGAGCGGTTTTCCTCATTATTGCAGGTGGTACAGGTATCTGTAAACTTGCAGGCACACTGTATGAAGTGCAGACCATTGTAATCACGCCATGCCTTGATATCGTCCTCCCTGACCAGGTAAAGAGGCCTGATAAGCTCCATGCCCTCAAAGTTTGTGCTGTGAAGCTTAGGCATCATGGTCTGTACCTGTGCGCCGTAGAGCATGCCCATGAGTATCGTCTCGATAACATCATCATAGTGATGTCCGAGCGCAATTTTGTTGCAGCCAAGCTCCTTTGCAAAAGCATACAGATGTCCTCTTCTCATCCTCGCACATAAATAGCATGGCGATTTTTCAATATCATATACAGCATCAAATATATCTGACTCAAAAATCGTGGCAGGGATGCCAAGGTTCCTGCAGTTTTCCTCGATGACATGTCTGTTTGCCTCATTGTAGCCCGGGTCCATGACGAGAAACTTCACTTCAAAATCAAACTTGTTGTGATGCTTAAGCTCCTGAAAAAGCTTTGCCATGAGCATGGAATCCTTACCTCCCGAGATACACACCGCAATCTTATCCCCCGGCTTTACAAGCTCATAAGTGTTTATCGCCTTTGTAAACTTGCGCCAGATGGATTTCTTAAATTTCTTTCTGATGCTTTGCTCCACATCTGCCTTTATATCGCGCTCTGCCACCTCATCCTCTTTCATGGCATCAAGCAGCCAGCTTATATAGCCTCCCTTTAAGCTTGCCGCATCAAAACCCTTTTCTGTGAGATACTCTGCCACATCCACACTCGTCTTACCACGGCTGCAGACTATGACAAGCTTCTTATCATGCACCACCCTCTCATCTGACTCTATTTCCTCTGCCTGAATATTGAGTGCTCCCTTTATGGCACCGTGCGCCACCTCTTCCTCACTTCTTATATCTATTATCTGATAGCTGTTACTATCCAGCTTTTTAACTTCTTCTATACTAAGCTGCATTTTATTTCTCCTATATTATTTCCGCAACGACTTTATTTCCTGAAATATCCTGTACTCATAATATGCCGTCACCACAAGGATGAGCCCTATCATAATGAGGCTGTATACATCGCGGATTGCTATTCCAAACGCATCACACACGCATGGCACCAAAAGCCCCGCAGTAAAAACAAGCTTTACAAACGTCAAAAGCCTGAGTGAATACTTTCTGATATTGCCCACACACAGCTCCGCTGCTATATGATTGAGCTTTTCCGGATAATGCTGCAGCCATGTGATTGCAATGTATACAAGCAAAAGCACAAGTATATTGGCCACAAACTTAAATACCTGTATGTGATAGCACACTCCATAATAAATCTGTAAGCCTATATACGCAAGAGCTAAAAGCGCATCTATTGCCTCAAGCACCGCCGAAGCAAAGGTCATATCTCTTTTTCTCATATAAATCTACTACCTTTCATTAACACCTTAAACACGTAAAAATAAGGTAAAACGATATTGTTTTTCTTTAAACTATCTAATTTTATCATATTATGGACTATCTTTCTAGAAAAATTGTGATATAATAATCAGGTTAAAGGAATTTTATTTAAAAATTAATAATACAACGAGGTTTAATCTAAAATGAGCAAATTAACAATACCAAAGAACTATTCTTCGGCACTGAATCTTCACGATACACAGCTTGCCATCAAGACTGTTAAGGATTTCTTCCAAGGCATGCTCGCACAGCGTCTTTCCCTGACACGTGTTTCAGCACCGCTTTTCGTTGATCCTACCACAGGCTTAAACGATAACTTAAACGGATATGAAAGACCTGTTACCTTCGGCATCCTTGAGCAGGGTGACAAGGAGGCTGAGGTCGTTCACTCCCTTGCCAAGTGGAAGAGATATGCATTAAAGAAATACGGCTTCTCTCTCGGCGAGGGCATCTACACAGATATGAATGCCATAAGACGTGATGAGGAGACTGACAATATCCACTCTATATTTGTTGACCAGTGGGACTGGGAAAAGGTCATCCGCAAGGAGGACAGAAACTTAGACTTCCTTAAGGAAACAGTAAAGACAGTATACAAATGTCTGCGCAAGACCGAGCAGTACATGGCTATACAGTACGACTACATAGATTTGATTCTGCCAAAGGATATCACCTTTATCACCACATCAGAGCTTGAGGAAATGTTCCCGGACAATACTCCAAAGGAGCGCGAGTATTATTTTGCAAAGGCAAAGGGTGCAATCTGTGTAATGCAGATTGGTGACAAGCTTGCAAACGGAGAGCCTCACGACGGACGTGCCCCTGACTATGACGACTGGGCTTTAAACGCTGATATCATCGTATACTATCCTGTTCTTGATATCGCACTTGAGCTTTCATCAATGGGTATACGTGTAGATGAAAAAGCTCTAAAGGAGCAGCTTGATAAGGCCGGATGTCCTGAGCGTGCTAAGCTTCCATTCCAGAAGGCTATCCTCAACAAGGAGCTTCCTTACACTATCGGAGGCGGAATCGGACAGTCACGAATCTGTATGTTCTTCCTCAGAAAGGCTCATATCGGTGAGGTACAGAGCTCACTGTGGCCTGAGGAGACAATTAAGGCATGTGAGGAGCATGGTATTCAATTGCTATAATCTGCATACCATACTTTACTGTTTGTTATTAAAAACCTGCTGTGTCAGACAAGCATGACACAGCAGGTTTTTTATTTCTTATTTTTTAATTTTTCCATATGCATCACAAACATCAGCATAAATGCATGTATTGCTGCTATTATCTACACAAACATCCTCCATGCAGCCCTGATCTGCGAACTCAGCCTCTCAAACTGCCAGTGGGTATTGCTCTTTATGATACTGTTTGGATCATTTATAGTAAAGCCCTCATCATCATAGCCTGTGATCACCATAAAATGTCCATTGTCTGTGAAATCTCCCGGACCGACATTTACGACTATCAGATTGCCCTCATCAAGCCTTTCTTTAAATGTATCCTCATCCACCTTTATAGTCTTTGCATTTACCCCGTAGTGCCTGCAGCCCTTGCTCATAAGATTCCATGCACTTCCGGAGCCATCCACACTGTAGCCGGCCTCCTTTGCATACTCTGCCACCGCAAGAGGGGATGCCTGTGCATCATGTGTCAGATATAATACAACCATCGAAAGTGCAGTCGGACCGCAGCCACTCGCCGCAAAATAATTGCCACTGTACTTTTCATAGCCCCATCTCTTATCCCACTGCTGCAAAAGAGGTACTGTATCCTGCGAGGCCTCTGCAGTCAGATCAATGTCATGCTTTTTCGAATGCTCCTTAGGATACTCATATATAAAGTCAATTGCCTCATCATTTTTCTTTGCAAGCTCCTTTAACTGTCCCGGGTACTTTGCACTGTGAAGTATTTCATCAAGCTTAGTTTCCTTGTCCGGCTCGCTGCTTTGCTCCGCAGCGTTTACATCAGCCTCTGAGCTGTTTTGATTTTTTTCTGAATCCATTTTAGATGCGGTAAGTGAATTATTATTCTTCTGCACATCAACATTCCCCGATTGCGTCTTATTATCAGCGCTTACTACAGCATCAGCTACAGGAACCAAAAGCTGCATGCCGCACGCCAGAAATGTTGTTATGATTATCGCGGCGCAAAGGACTATCGCACCTATTTTCATACGCCTGTCGCGGCGCCTTGCACGTTTTATGCTTCCCTGCTTTCTATGAGTTTTCTTATGTGTCTTTCCCATTGTTTCCCTCTTACTTATCCCAGCTTATCAACCTCATCCATCCAGATACGTCCACACGCATCAGAAGGCATCCTTAGGTCTCCTCTCGGTGAGACCGCCACTGTTCCTACCTTTGGTCCATCCGGCAGACATGAGCGCTTGAACTGCTGTGCGAAAAATCTGCGATAGAAGTTCTTAAGCCATTTGAGAATAAACTCATCATCATATTTTCCTTCAAATGCTATCCTTGCAAGGCGGTAAACCTTGGCAGGAGCATAGCCGCAGCGCAGCATATTGTAAAGGAAGAAGTCATGCAGCTCATAAGGGCCCACAAGATCCTCTGTCTTCTGTGAAATCTTACCGTTTTCAGGTGGTAAAAGCTCAGGAGAAACAGGTGTATCAAGCACATCAAGAAGTGTACTTTCCAGCAAATTGCTGCCGCAGGTATCTGCATAGTATTTTACCAGATGGCGCACCAGAGTCTTTGGAACCGAAGCATTTACCGCATACATGGACATATGGTCTCCGTTGTAGGTAGCCCAGCCGAGTGCCAGCTCTGACAAATCTCCTGTACCTATAACCATTCCGTTTTCCTTGTTTGCGATATCCATAAGTATCTGTGTGCGCTCGCGTGCCTGTCCATTCTCGTAGGTGACATCATGCACAGACGGATCCTGTCCGATATCCCTGAAATGTATATTTACAGCATCCTTTATATCCACCTCGATAAATGTAGCTCCAAGGCATTTAATGAGATTTACCGCATTGTCATATGTGCGGTCTGTTGTTCCAAAGCCCGGCATAGTAACTGCCGCTATATCCTTGTGATCCCTTCCCAAAAGGTCAAATGCTCTTACCGTGACAAGCAGTGCCAGTGTGGAGTCGAGTCCTCCTGAAATACCGATAACTGCTGTCTTGCAGTTGGTATGCTCTAATCTCTTTTTAAGCCCCATAGCCTGAATCATAAGAATCTCATCACAGCGTCTGTCCCTGTCTGTCTTGTCTGCAGGAACAAAAGGAGCCGGGTTTACATAGCGGCTAAGAATGGTATCCTTTACCTCAAGATCAAACTCAGCCCATCTGTGATCATCCTCGACAACAAATGTTGTCATCCTGCGCCTCTCAGTCTCTATTCTTTCTACATCAAACTCGCTGTATATAGTCTCATTTGTAAAGCGCTTTGACTCGGCAAGCACATTTCCGTTTTCACAGATGAGATTGTGTCCTGAATAGACCACATCCTGTGTGGACTCACCGTCTCCCGCTGACGCATAAATATATCCACAGATTAATCTGGCAGACTGTCCGCTCACAAGCTCCCTCCTGTATATTGCCTTGCCTGTCACCTCATCTGATGCAGACAGATTTACAATCACAGTGGCACCCGACATCGCGTGTCTGATGCTCGGCGGGTTCGGAGTCCAAAGATCCTCACAAAGCTCCACCGCTATCTTAAGCTTTGGCAGCTGCTTGCAGCTAAAAATAAAATCAGTATCTACAGACACCTGCTGGCCATTTTTCAGTGTGACATATGTGCTTAAGTTTTCTCCCGATGCAAAATGCCTTGCCTCATAAAACTCATTGTAATTTGGCAGAAATGTCTTTGGCACCATGGCAAGCACCTCTCCGCGCGATACAACTGCCGCCATATTATAGAGCATGCCGTTTATCTCATATGGAAGCCCTATGAAAAATATGCCGTCAAGGCTCCTGCTGTAATCAGCTATTTCTATAAGCTCATCCTCTGCTGCAGCAATGAGCTTATCCTGCCAGAAAAGATCCTGACAGGTGTATCCGGTAATGCAAAGCTCCGGGAAAACAACCACCTTTGCCCCATTATCAGTGCACTCCTTCATAAGAGCTTTAATAAGCTGTCCGTTGTATACAGTATCAGCTACCTTTACCTTTGGTGTCGCTGCAGCGACCTTTATATATCCGTCCTTCAATTAGCGCATCTCCTTCAACTCATCCACCGTAAACTCATATGCCTTATTACAGAACTGGCACTTTACCTCAATGCTCTCGCCATCTGCGATAATGGAATCAAGATCCTTTTTGCTAAGTGTGGAAAGTGCTCTGCTCACACGCTCCTTTGAGCAGTCACAGTGAAAGCGTGTCTCAGTCGTATCTGTGATTTCAAGCCCGAAATCCCCTAAAATTTCCTCAAGTATCTGCTCCGGAGTCAGTCCCCTGTCAAGCATCTGTGTCACAGAATCAATCTCTGTGATTTTCTTTTCAAGCCTGTCCACAACCTCATCCGGTGTAAACGGCATAAGCTGAATGATAAATCCACCTGCCTGCTTTACGCTCTGGTCCTTATCCACCAGCACGCCAAGACCAACCGCTGACGGAATCTGCTCAGATGTGGCAAAATAATAGGTCAGATCCTCAGCTATCTCACCTGTTTTAAGCTCACACTGACCTGAATACGGCTCCTTCAAGCCCATATCCTTTATGACTGTAAGTATACCAAGATCAAGTGCTCCACCCACATCAAGCTTGCCTGCCGCATTGAGTGGCAGCTCAACCTGTGGATTCATGGCAAAGCCCTTTACATTGCCGTGCGAATCTGCTGTGACGGTAAGCCCCTTTGCAGGTCCGCTGCACTGTATCTGAAGAGTTATGATATCCTTATCGCCCTTCATCATAGCTCCCATCATGGCTCCTGCTGAAAGAAGCCTGCCAAGCGCTGCAGTCATGACAGGTGTTGTCATGTGATCCTCTCTGGCAGTCTCTACCATCTCCCTTGATGTTACAGCAAACGCCCTGATATTGGCATCCGCCGCTGTTGCTCTTACTATATAATCTGACATAATTTACCTCTCATTATCTAATTCTATGCTTTATGTGCAATTACAGTGACCTTCTCACTGTCACACTTCACCTGATCGTCTGTGTACGCATCATACACCGCATCAAACACAAGTCCCGACTGCTCAAGAAGCTCCTTAAGCTCTGAAATCTCATAGCATCTCTGGAAATGAGTTTCCTCAAACTTCTTGTAGATATCATCCTCATCCTCTGACTGCTCCTTTATAAAAAGTGTCAGGTCATACTCGTTTATTTTCTCATCGGCATCATAATAATTGTCCCATATAAAGCTGCCCTCATCACGGTTTTCAGCTATGGTATTATCAGCCATGAGCACCTCATATTTGTATGGAGTATTGATATCAAATATAAAAATGCCACCCTCTTTAAGACTTTCGCTCACGCAGAAAAAAACTGCCTGCAGATCCTCAGGCTCAAGAATGTAATTGATGCTGTCACATGCGCTTACGACGGCACTCACCTTTTCTCCCGGTTCAAACTCTCTCATATCCTGCATCAGATAAAGGATTCTGTCATCCTCTCTCTCAAGCGCCATATCAAGCATGTCAAAAGAATTGTCAATGCCTATCATATCATAGCCTGCATCTGCAAGAAGCGTGGTAAGCTTTCCCGTACCACAGCCTAAGTCCACGACATATCCACTGTCTATGCCATTTGCACGCAGTTTTTCGACAATATATCTGCCCCACACCTCATATGGCACATTGTCCATGAACATGTCATACACCCGGGCAAAACTCGTGTATGCTTCCATAATTACCTCATTTCATGTTTCTATTTACCGTAACTATTCAGAACCATCCCACGCACATTCGCAAAACCGCACGATGCTCGTGCTTTCCCGCTGCTTTGCAGCTAATTTTGCTCATATGTGTGGGGGTGGCTCTATTCGAGCCACCTTGAGAACAAGAAAACCTGCTGCTTACATGCGAGCATGACGCATCAGCTTTTTTGTTCTCAGTGGTTCTGAATAGTTACTATTGATTATATAATAACAATTAAATGTCTCAAAATCAAGGTTGATATAAGGCGCAAAAACCATTATACTAAGCATATGATTGAT
>ERZ1031933.659-NODE-659-length-10315-cov-6.989669_pt1 | contig 10315 bp, 6 predicted proteins | sample MGYA00517880_ERZ1031933 | MGnify/ENA primary metagenome ERZ1031933 (study PRJEB33719, sample SAMN04261283) | wastewater metagenome | biome: rural village; feature: human; material: feces | host: Homo sapiens | place: El Salvador | collected 2014-01-14 ... | reverse complement strand
GCTTGCCCTGCTTTATCTCCATCACGCCCTCTATTGTAACGTGATCCTTTGCTGTGGCATATACTGTGGCACCGATAAGTGCGAGAGGATATTTGCCCCCTGCCTTTACATTGTCCGCTCCACAGCAGATCTGGAATGTGCCATGTGCTCCGGCATTTACCTGACACAGGCTCAGGTGTGTCTCAGGAATCGGCTCACATTTTTCTACAAGGCCGACTACTACGTTTGAGATATCCTTTCCCACCTCATATGATTCCTCAACCTCGAAACCACATGAGAATAATTTTTCCTCTAACTCCTTTGGTGTTACATCTATATCTACATAATCTTTTAACCAGCTAAGTGGTGTTAACATAATTTTTGCCTCCTGTTATATATTCAAGAAATGAATCTAGTTGTCATCAATCTGGTCTAATACCCTAAGGTCTGACTCGAATAAAAGCTTGATGTTGTTAATTCCGTATTTGAGCATTGCAATACGCTCAAGACCGATACCAAATGCAAAACCACTATACTCATTTGTGTCTATGCCACAGCCCTCAAGCACCTTTTTATTTACCACGCCTGCACCAAGCACCTCAATCCAGCCTGTGCCCTTGCATAAAGAGCAGCCCTTGCCGTGGCACTGGAAACAGCTTACATCAACCTCTACAGACGGCTCTGTAAATGGGAAGTATGAAGGACGAAGACGTGTTGTGACATTCTTTCCGAACATCTTCTTTACAAGCTGGTCAAGCATACCCTTTAAATCGCACAGTGTGATGCCCTTATCTACCACAAGACCCTCCATCTGTGTGAACATAGGAGAATGTGTTGCATCATCATCCGAACGGAAAACCTTACCCGGTGAAACAACCTTGATAGGCGGCTTCTTTGCTTCCATAACGTGAATCTGTCCTGCTGAGGTCTGTGTACGAAGTAGGAACTCAGGTGATAAGTAGAATGTATCCTGCATATCACGCGCCGGATGATCCTTTGGAGTATTTAAAGCTGTAAAATTATAGTAATCATTCTCGATTTCTGTACCCTCGTAAACCTCAAAGCCCATAGATGTGAAAATCTCTGAGAGCTGGTCCTTTACCTGTGTTACTGGATGAAGATTACCCTTTTTGCTTCTCTTTGCAGGCATAGTGACATCTATTTTCTCGCTCTCATACTTGCGCTTAAGTGCCTCTGCCTCAAATTTCTTAACCTTCTCATCAAGAAGCTTCTCAACTGCCTCACGTGTCTCATTGACCCACTGGCCTACCTTTGGTCTCTCATCAGGAGCAACATCCTTCATGCCCTTTAAGACAGCTGTGAGCTCACCCTTTTTTCCAAGAATTGCAGCACGCACATCATTTAATTTTTCAAGACCGTCAGCCTTATCAATTTCAGTAAGTGCTTTTTCTCTGATCTGTTGAATTTTGTCTCTCATCGAATTTCACCTCATAATATTTTTCTTAATTTGCATAAACTCGTAACTTCAAGCTTGAATTCGCCGTTTATGCGATAAAAAACGCCCCTGCATGGCTATTAAACCATGCAGGGACGAAAATTCCGCGATACCACCCTGATTTCCATTGAAGAAATATCCAATGGACTCTCATTGATATGTGTAACGTACATAACACGTCATGAACTACTGTGCTTCATCCATGCAGCTTCAGTGTGAACTTCAATCAATAGCCTTTTTGTAAGACTGCTTTCAGCCGATGACAATCTCTCTCTGGTCAAAGTACTATAATCTACTATGCACCTTCATTGCTTTTATTATATATAGCTGCGACATATATATCGCAAATGCTTATGTCTTAATAACACATAAGACATTTTAGCACAATCTCTATATTTTGCAAGTAAAAATTTTTATATTTTATTTATATCATATTCGCGTTAGGGACATTTTTGAGTTATAGCAAATATTCTTTTTTTATTCATTTCGAATAATATTCACTTTTCAATGTTCATCACCAGCTGTGCTGGATATAATCACTCAGAATTCCGAGAGATTATTTCAGTGTACAAAAAAGGCAATGGATGTGCTCCATTGCCTTCGTTTCTTGCATAGTAATACTTTTTTGTAAATTGTCAACCTCTTTGTTCCAGCATTTTCCTGATTTCATCTGCATGACGAATGCATGCAAATGTGCCGATATACCGCCACAGGTTTGCATTTGCTCCACGTGTGGATGAAAATCCATAGTTTCTTGCAAACGAAATTGTTCTGCATCCAAACAAGAGATTAATAAGGCCTGACCTGATCCGAAATTTCTCTGGATTGATAAACTGCCATCTAATCAGATAATATCTGCCGTTTCTTCTCACAACCGTTCCCCGTGTTGTGATGTAATAACGCCGCGATGTATAATGTGCAATTACCTGTATCCATTCAAATAAAACGATAGCTGTCATCAGACAATCCAGCCATATTAATGTATATCCCCAATAGGTAAGGACCGCAAATACAATGATTGTAAATAAAAGCGTTCCCTCTCCTCCAAGCAGATATGCCGGCATAAAAGGCCTCCCTTCCCAAAGAATCTCATCTTCTTTAGGCGGTTCTTTTGAACTAATCACCCCATCTGTTAATTCATTTTCCATAATAACCTCCATTTTTTTACTATTCTGCTGATGCTTCTGTAACTTCCTCACCAGTAGTGGTTTCTTCTTCCGCATCTGCAACTTCTGACTCCTGTGTTGTTTCTTCTACAACCGCTTCAATTTGCGGCTTCTGTGTTGTTTCTTCTACAACCGCTTCAATTTGTGGCTTCTGTGTTGTTGCTTCCGGAGTATCTTCGGTTGTTTGTTCCTCTGTCACAGCAGTTTCTTTTTCGTAATCTTTTTCAATATCCTGATACTGTGGAATTGCAAATGCTCTGCCTGATCCGGAACCTGTACCGGTCACATCCGCATCCTGTCCTACATCTCTAGGATCTTTTTCATATGAGAATTCGTTAAACAACGTAATTCTTCCTGTTGTAGAATTGTAATCAAATACATGCCATAATGTACCTTCTTTATCGGTTGGAACATGAATGGTATACTTTAGTGTATTTCCGTCATAAATCTGTACCGTTGCCCCGGAATTAGAAAGTTCCTTACTGTTGTTGCTGCTTCTGTTTGTAAAATCATGTACATAGTAATGATAGATACCATTTTCTTTTTCTGTAATAGTTACAGTCTCTGGTCCATAGCTTGTCACATCATCCACATCAAGATTTGCATTATCTGCATTTTTATACCAATAGAACACATGGAATTTACTATTTCCCTTTGGTCCTACCATATGAGAATCCAAATCTCTTGGGTATTCGCCCCAGCTTAATACCACACGAAGTCTTTCTCCTGTGATGATTTCTCCTGCAACCGGGTTGATGGTAACATTCTGCTGTGTTAAGTCATTGTTAATCAATGTCACATTACGTGTATTCTTTTCAAAACCGTCTTTTGTAACTTCAAGAAGATATTTACCTCTTGCTGCGTTGAAGCTATAGTTACCATTCGCATCTGTTGTCACTTCATCAATCACCTGATTGATTCCTGCAAAATTACCCATGAAATACTGTGTCTTTACAGTTACGGTTGCACCTTCAACAGGACGACCTGTCAGTGCATTGATGATGGTACCGGAGCATCCGATTGTTCCTTCCTGTCCGTCATCTGCATTGGAAATCATAAGCTGTGTTTCAAGCGTTGTGGTCTCTCCGCCAATGACATCAAACTGCTGCTCATATGGGCGGTATCCGGAAGCGGATACTCGAATCTTATAAGTACCTGCCGGAAGTGAGATACCAACAAATTTTCCATATGCATCTGCATAAGTGGTATCTTTGATTCTGTTTCCTTTGTATACCTGAATCTTCGCACGCTGAACCGGTATAGAAGTGTTATCGGCACGCACTACATTTCCCTGATAATTTCCATATCCACGTGTACATTCAGCTACACGTCCAGTTTCTTCAAAATGAAGATTCTTCTTTAAGATAGAATTATCTGAATTAAAGATTTCTCTTTCCAATCTCAGATTCAGGGCATCTGGTCCAATCTGTGCATAGATGGTTGTGTAAAGGTACAATATTGCATCCAGACAGAATTCCGGTGGTGCTGTAAGCAGATTCACATTGCTAAGTGAACCATCTACTGCTTCTCCGGCTTCAATACCAACTGAAATCAGGTCAATGCCTAAAAATTCAGCTCCCGGCTGCACATCTACACCAATCTTTGCAGATCCATTTGCCTTAAGATCCGGTCCTTCCGTGCTGATACGGGATACCGAACGAATTCCATTGCCATCAGAGTACTGTACACCAAGCTTGCTGTTGACGGTATAAGAAATAGAAAATCCGCCTTCCACTGAGTAAGTCAGGTAAATTTCGCCTGATGCATTAAAACCGTATCCCAGAGGTACGTTAAAATCACCCAGCTTAATTTTGTCTGCTTCTTCTGAAGGAGAAGATACATATTCTTTTTTATATGCACACTCAATATCAACAGAACTGTTAAGTGCCAGATATGCCTCATCAATATTTACAATATGCGCGGATGGACTTGCTACAAACCGATATTCCAGATTCTTCATATCCAGTCCAACTGTAACTGTTGAAGTCTTTCCGTTTTGCATCTCAATATTCAGACTGACTTTTTTCTTACCAAATAATGAAACAGAACCGCTTGCTGCTGCACGTGCTCTTGCATATGCCAGCTCTGTATTTTCAATTGTCACACCCTCTGCCGGTGTAAATGTACCGGATTCAGACTCTGTTCCTTCCATATCAAAGTCTTTTACAACCTCAGAAAGCTCCGGCTCTGTGTAGTGAATCAGTGTATTCTCACCATTTACTTCAATGGATGCAATCTTAATTGCAATGTCCTGTGTTGCATCTTCTTCGTGGCGCAATACATGTACTTCTCCTGCTGCCCAGTCAAAAGCATACTCTGTTCCCGGGATGAGAACGGTCATTGCATCCTGATTCACTTCATATGTAGCATATGTTTCTGTCACACCGTCTGCATAATTTACAACCGGATTACCGGAACCACCTGCAGAACTGCCTGCGATAATTGCTTCAATGACAGATTTTGCATTACGAAGTGCCTTTTCTGTAATCACTGCATTTGGCTGGAATGCCTCATCAATCAGTTTGATGATTCCAAGATCAACTGCTTTTACATCTTCATTTACATATGCAAGTTCTGCCGCATCTGTCCACGCTGGTGCATCTGTTTCCGAAAGCTGGTAGCCCAGTGCTCTTACTGCAGTATACGCAATAAATTCTCTGGTAGCTACCTGTTTTGGATTTACATATACCATGTTGTCGCCGTCTGGCTGTGCATCCAGAACACCGCACTGGATTGCTGCTTCCAAGACAGACGGTTCATCTGCATTTTCAGAATCATCAAATGAGAACTGTACATCTGTAAGTGCAGGCTGCTCAAGTACCTGCATCAGATAGGAAATCCATTCTTCTCTTGTAATGGTGGTGCTTTCCACATCCTCCTCATAAGGCAGATAAGAAACTTCTGCTGATAATGTAATCTTCTGTCCATCCACCGTTACATCCTGGCTAACGGTAAATGTCTTCTTTTCTGCTGTCTCTGTGGCAGAAGCCATGGTTACACCTGATTCAAATACGGCAGCAGTCACAAGTACCATACAAAGGAACTTGGAAAGGAAGGATTTGCCCTTCTTATTCTTTGTACCAATTCCAAGTATGCCTGCTACACAAAGAACAAATACTGCAATCCAGAGAACCATATTCTGGTTATCACCTGTATTTGTGGTATCTTCTGCCTTCTTTGTATCTACTTCTTCTTTTGCCTTTTTCGGAGCGATTGTGGTCTCTTCTTCTGTCTTTGCTGCTCCCTTAGCTTCGTCTACAGTGGCCTCATCTGTTGTCTCTTCTACAGCAGCTGTGTTTTTTAACTCTACAGCTAACTGTACGGATTCACCTGCTGCAAGTGAATCTACTTTCATCTCTCCCTGCTGACTCTCATCCGCCAGTTCATAGCCTTCCGGCACAAGTGCCTTTAATTCTACACCTTCTACTGCATAAGCATTCTCATTGGTCACAGTAAGTGTGGCCTGAATGTTTTCTGCCTGTGTGTAGGACTCTGCCCCCGTAGTCAACGTTGCCCTTAAGCCTTCCTGAGATGCCTCTGCTGCAAAGATCGTTGACGGCAGCATTACTGCAAATATGCATAGCACCGCCAAAAAGCCAGAAATCTTCTTGGTTTTCATACCTTCCATTCTTCCTGTGTTTTTAATATATAACCACTAAAATTATATAAAAATTCATGTTATCAGTCAAGCTTTATATAAATTCACATCTAGACGTAAAAATTTTTCTATTTTATTTATATTTTGATTTATATTTTATTTCTAAGCCCCTTAGGATAATGGTTTTTAACCTGTGTGCCATTCACCTTGCCCCATCCGGCAGGATAGCCGTCCACACATACAAGCACCCAGCCTTTTTTACACTTATCTGCCTGCTCTTTCGTCAACATGATCGACAGTCCATTAAAAAATCCGTTTGTCTGCGGATCGTCACATGTAAGCACCACTGTGTTTTCTGCCTCGCTCTTTTTAAGAGCCAGTGCAAGCGAATGTGACGGCTCGAAACGGTTCTTCTTGAACTCTCCTATGTGAAGTCCGGCTCTTTGTATTTTGAGGCCTTTTAAATCGACATCTATATCCGGCAGACGATAAAGCTGGTCACCAAACATCACAAGCTTTCCGTTTCTGATCCATTCTGCCATATCGTCTGTAAGTATTGCATCAAGAAATTCATTCAATAGTTCCATGTTTTCTTTTCCGCCTGAGCTTTTGCTTTTCTTATTGTCTTTTTTACCGGAAGATTTTCTTTTTTCCAGTGAATCTTTTGCTATGGATCCTGTTCTATCCTGTGTGGATACAGTCTCTTCTAACAGAAGTTCTCCACGTCTTACAAGCTTTGCAACAAAATGTCCCTCACCATCCTGCTTATGAGGCCAGAAACGTTCCATCTTCACGACTGTAAAATCAGTATGCTCCTTCAAAAAATACTCAATAACGTCCTCATTTTCCTCCTGCGAGAATGTGCAGGTACTGTAGACTATCGTTCCACCGGCTTTAAGCATAGCCGCTGCATTGTCAAGTATCTCCTTCTGGCGTGCGGCACATATCTCCACATTTTGTGGACTCCACTCATTTACAGCCTCAGGGAGCTTTCTGAACATTCCCTCACCGGAGCATGGTGCATCCACCTGTATCGCATGGAAAAAATTCGGAAAATGTGCTGCAAGCGCAAAGCTGTCCTCGTTTGTAACAATTGCGTTTTTTATTCCCATGCGCTCTATATTCTGTGATAATATCCTGCTTCTTTGTGTGTTAATCTCATTTGACACCAAAAGCCCGCTGTCTCCTAAATAAGTGGCAAGCTGTGTGCTCTTTCCTCCGGGTGCTGCGCATAGGTCAAGCACTCTCATGCCCGGCTTTGGGGCTAAAAGAGCAGCCGCCGACATTGCGCTTGGTTCCTGTATGTAGTAAAGCCCCATCTCGTGATACGGATGCTTCCCGGGGCGTTTTTCCTCGTCATAATAGTAAGCATCGTTCGCCCACGTAACTTTTTTGTCCATCGGTATGCCGAGCTTATCCATTATTCCGGCAATTTCTTCTTCAACGCTTTTATTTTTTCCGACTTTAAGTGTATTAAAGCGAAGCGCCTGAAAACGGTTATTTCCATAGCTGTATAAGAACTCCTCCCACTCATTGCCAAGAAAGGCCTTCATCTTTTTTTCAAACTCTATCGGTAAATTCATTGTCAAATCCTCTTGTTCTCTAAATGTATCCTGCTACCACACACATACTCATGTGTCTAAGTACTTCGATATTACCACATTTCTACTATCCATGCTATTAATTTTTTAAGCTGCTTATATCCACAACTGTCACATCCTTGTAATAATATCCGATTATATCCTTATAGCTGCTTCCTGCCTTTGCCAGCCTGTCTGCACCATACTGGCTGAAGCCTATTCCATGTCCAAAGCCTCCTCCGGACAGTGTATAGTGACCATTTGCGCCGGCACTCACACTAAAGCAGGCGCTTGGTATCATCGACAGATTCTCCCTCACAGAGCCATCGTTTAATGTAACTTTTTTCTGATAATGCCCTAACGCCTTTCTTATATCATTCTCCGCCGTATAGGTCTGCGATTTGTTTCCATAATTTATTGTGAGCGAAAGTACATAACCGGCATCCGACGTCTTATCGACAGAAATACCTGTTGCTGTGCCGTACTGAGGATCATTGTATGCCGATAAATCAAGCTCCGAGGTCCATCTGTAGTATGGCGAATTGTCATCCACCGACTCCACCTTGTGTATGAAATCCGGTGTACTCGAAGACCACACCTCCATATCCTCGGTTTTTCCGGCAGACGTAGAAAAATAATAACATGTTATTAAGCTTCCTCCACATGAGACAACCTGCCCTGCCGTAGCTTTTACAGCCTCATCGGTCGACTGCTTTGTTTCTGAAGCGTTATAGACCTGAAAAGCCGTGGTATTGTCAATATTTGCTCCGTATAGCGCATACTGTGTATTTTTCATCTGTGAATATACAAAGGTTCTTGCGCAAACAGCCTGAGCCTTAAGCGCCTCTGCATCAAATGTAGACGGCATCTCCGACGGCAGCACATAGCGCACATATGTCTCCACATCGACTGTATTCACCGCCACAATACCTTCCTCTGTCCCGATAAACTCAAAGGAGCCCGGATAGCTTTTACCGTTTATGCTGACATAATTGTCCGCTGAGCTCACCTTTATCTTACCTTTCTGTGCATTTGCCATATATGCACCCACATCGTCAATAGCATTGCTTCCGCAGTCAGCATCATCCACATAAAGGTTAGCTGCGGCAGCTGCCGCAATTGTTGGGAATGCATCCTTTCCATCGTTTTTTATAAGCACTCTTATGTATGTAAGGTCAGGTACCTGTCTTCTGACAATGGCACATATCCTGCCGGAATCAAGTATGTAAGAAAGTGTTTCACTTCCGATTATCAGGTCAGAAACCGCTATTTCCTTAGGCGCTGCTCCTGTCTCATCATACACAGGCAACTCGCTTGACTGCATTGGAATGTCACCCTGCCCTGCAATCTGCATGGTACCGTCTCCGTACGAAAGCATCACACCTGATATATCATCCGGCTTTACCTGTATCTTTTTCACCTTCGAACCACTGATTTCAATATCACAGACCCCTGTAAAGTTCTCTTCCATGGTACCCTTTGCTCTGTATAGATCTCCATCACATATGAAAATCAGCCTTCCATCGTCATTTGACACAATATATGCATTCTCATACACCATATCCTTCGTCACAGCCCTCGCCTGTTTTACAAGTGTCCCTTTTTCCTTTTGCGCCATAACAATTGCAAAAACAATAACCACGCATACCATGGTTATCGCAAGCATTATCCAGACCATCTGATTCGGCTTTTGCCGTCTTCGTCTTCTATTTGCCAAATTTCTGTTCTCCTTAACACCCAAATAGTGGTTACTGCTCAAAAAATGGGAGCTGCAAAAACAGCTCCCTTTATCATCTGTACTTAAGAATCCTTTGTGCTTTAAAAATCTTTTGTATCTCATAAATCTTTTGTGCGTCCGGAGTTCTTTTGTACATTATTATTCTTTTGTAAGAACCCAAAATGCCGGTCCTGTAATTTAGACTCCTAGCGCTCTTGCTAGGTGGGTAACCGCAGTCTGCCTTCTGCCTTCCGCTGCATAATGACGGCCTGACATCCAACAGCTCATATAGGAATCCCGTTTAAAGTAAATGTAGGTTCTAAATACACAGGGTTGTCGAACATCTCAGGTATCTTTGTAAATTTATTATACTTTATTATGTCTCATGTTGCAATGCAAAATTCATGTTAGAATTTAACAAATTTTTCTCTGGCATTTCGTAACATATTTGAAAACCAGATAATTACTGCGACGAATATAATCATCTCCACATATGACCAGTACGGTATCTTTTTGAGGCAATCCGAAACTATCGCAACTATACTGATAACAAAAATCACAATGCCGAATACAAGTGACTTTGGATAAATATAAGCTATATATCCGGCCGTATCCTTTATCTTTTTCATCTCATCCTCAGCCACAAAGGTACTTTCAATTTTGCCGCTTTTCTTCATTCGCAGTGACACAAATATTATGTAAATTCCTAATATCAGCGTGACCGCATCTATTATAATAAAATAGTTCATGCTTCTTTCTCCTGTATTTTTATTTATTATTCCTAAATAGTTATCACGGATCTTATATATACAAAAAATA
>ERZ1031933.654-NODE-654-length-10354-cov-7.842412_pt1 | contig 10354 bp, 7 predicted proteins | sample MGYA00517880_ERZ1031933 | MGnify/ENA primary metagenome ERZ1031933 (study PRJEB33719, sample SAMN04261283) | wastewater metagenome | biome: rural village; feature: human; material: feces | host: Homo sapiens | place: El Salvador | collected 2014-01-14 ... | reverse complement strand
GATTTGCAATGCTGTTGCAATGCAAATAGAAAGGAAATTACAGCTAATGATAGAACAAAAGGAGCATTTTCACGGCAGTGACCTTGAAAAAATAGAAAAAATATACGGTATAAAGAAAGAAAATATTGTGAGCTTTGCAGCGAATGTCAACCCACTCGGTGAATCCGGTAAACTAAAGACTGCGTTGTCTGAGCGCATTGATGCAATCACAAAATACCCCGACAGGGAGTATACTTCTCTCAGAAAGGCTATCGGCAGCTACTGCAAGTGCGATTACAATCACATAACAGTCGGAAACGGATGCACGGAGCTCATCTCACTTTTCATTCAGATTACAGCTCCTAAAAAAACACTTCTGCTTGGTCCGACTTACTCTGAGTACGAGCGTGATTTAAGGATAAACGGCAGTGATATCTCCTACTATTTTCTTAAGGAAAAGGATGATTTTAAGATTAATTCAGATGAATTCATCTCTGCAATCACAGCTGATACCGACCTTGTCATCATCTGTAATCCCAACAATCCGACCGGCAGTCTTATCGCACCGGATAAGCTCAAAACAATTTTAACCCACTGTAAAGAGACAAATACTTATGTGATGATAGACGAGACATATATAGAGTTTGTGCCGGATGTTAATGAGCTTTCAGCAATACCTCTGACTGAATTGTTTGACAATGTGATTATTTTACGCGGCACATCCAAGTTTTTTGCCACTCCGGGACTTCGTCTGGGCTATGCCATCACATCAAATTCACAAATTCTTACAGACATAAACACAAACAAAAATCCGTGGATGATTAACTCTCTCGCCGTTGTTGCAGGCGAAACCATGTTTTTGGATGAAGAATATATAGATAAAACAAGAAGCTTGATACTTTCGGAGAAAATCAGATGCAGGCAATTGATTGAAGAATCACACAAATTCAAGCTTTATCCATCCTACAGCAACTTCTATCTGCTTAAGATACTTGATGAAGGTGTGGATGCACATATGCTATTTGAGCGCGCCATAAGGCAGGGCATGATGATAAGGGACTGCTCTACATTTCCCGGACTCGAGGAGCACTTCATACGATTTTGTATAATGAAGCCAGAGGACAACACAAGGCTTATTAATTGCCTTACACAATGATGCTAAATGCCTTTATATAAACATAACATATAACCAAAAAGCCTCCGGAAGGATTTAATCCAGCCGGAGGCTTTTTTTATAAAGCAAAACATAGAATATGCTTTAAGGTCTATATTATTTTGCAGATAAGAACTCATCAATACCCTTTGCTGCTGCTTTTCCTGCACCCATGGCAAGAATAACCGTTGCAGCACCTGTTACGGCATCTCCACCTGCGAATACACCCTCTTTTGAGGTTGCACCTGTATCCTCAGTTGCTACAATACACTTTCTCTTATTTGTATCGAGACCTATTGTTGTAGAGGAAATAAGTGGATTTGGTGATGTACCAAGTGACATAATCACTGTATCGCACTCCATCTCATACTCAGAGCCGGCAATCTCAACAGGACTTCTACGTCCTGATGCATCAGGCTCTCCAAGCTCCATCTTGATAAGCTTAACACCCTTAACCCAGCCATTCTCATCAACAAGAATCTCTGTAGGGTTCTCAAGGAGATCAAAGATAACTCCCTCTTCCTTAGCATGATGTACTTCCTCTTTACGTGCAGGAAGCTCTGCCTCACTACGTCTGTATACAATGTGTGTCTCTGCACCGAGACGAAGAGCTGTTCTGGCTGCGTCCATGGCTACGTTTCCACCACCGACAACTACAACCTTTTTACCTTTTGAGATAGGAGTCTCATAACCATCTTTAAAAGCTTTCATGAGGTTATTTCTTGTAAGGAACTCATTAGCAGAAAATACACCGTTGGCCTGCTCTCCAGGGATTCCCATAAATCTTGGAAGTCCTGCTCCCGAACCGATAAATACAGCCTCAAAGCCTTCTTCCTCCATAAGTTCGTCAATCTTAACTGACTTTCCGATAACTACATTTGTCTCGATTTTAACACCAAGTGCCTTGACATTCTCTACTTCTGCCGCAACAACCTTGTCCTTTGGAAGACGAAACTCCGGTATTCCGTAGCTTAATACTCCGCCGGCAGCGTGAAGTGCCTCAAAAATAGTTACATCATAGCCAAGCTTTGCAAGGTCTCCGGCACATGTAAGTCCTGCAGGACCTGAACCGATAACAGCAACCTTTTTGCCGTTTTTCTCTGCGGCTGTCTTTGGCTTGATGCCATTCTCTCTTGCTGTATCAGCAACAAATCTCTCAAGCTTTCCGATTGAGACAGGATCACCCTTGAAGCCTCTGATACACTTGCCCTCACACTGGCTCTCCTGTGGGCATACACGTCCACATACAGCGGGAAGTGCTGATGACTCTGAAATAATCTCATAAGCCTTTGTGAAATCACCATTTTTAACCTGCTCAACAAATGCAGGAATATTGATAGAAACAGGGCAGCCCTTCATACACTGTGCATTTTTACAGTTTAAGCATCTGCTTGCCTCTGCCATTGCCTCTTCTTTATTGTAGCCGTAGCAAACCTCTTCAAAGTTTGTGGCACGAACCTTAGGATCCTGCTCTCTGACAGGTACTCTCTTTAATACATCGACTTCCATTATTTGTCACCTCCGCAGTTTCCGCAGCCACCGTGATGTGTTGTGCCCTCTTCATAGGCAAGCTTAGCTCTGCCTTCCTCAGTCTTATATTGCTGCTGTCTCTTCATAGCCTGATCGAAATCAACAAGATGTCCGTCGAACTCAGGTCCGTCAACACATGCGAACTTAACCTTTCCATCCACGATCAGACGGCATGCACCACACATACCTGTTCCATCAACCATGATTGGGTTCATTGAAACAATTGTAGGAATCTCAAGCTTCTTTGTGAGCAGACATGTGAATTTCATCATAATCATAGGTCCGATAGCTACACAGCAGTCATATGTATTGCCGGCATCAACAAGTGCCTGAAGCTGCTGGCTGCCGTTGCCGTGGAAGCCGTATGAGCCATCATCTGTACAAACATAGAGATTCTTTGCAACAGCTTTCATCTCATCCTCAAAGAAAAGGATATCCTTATTTCTAAAGCCCATGATGACATCAGCATCCACACCATGCTCTTTAAGCCACTTAACCTGTGGATATACAGGAGCTGTACCAAGACCTCCTGCGATAAATACGATGTGCTTTTTCTTTGTCTCCTCGAGGTTATCCTCCTGACAAAGCTCTGATGGACAGCCGAGTGGTCCGACGAAATCCTCTAATGAATCCCCCTCATTAAGAGCCATCATTCTCTCTGTTCCTGCACCGATAGTCTGTACTACGATAGTAACAGTCTCTTTTTCCCTGTCATAATCACAGATGGTAAGTGGGATTCTCTCTCCTACCTCATCTGTCTTTGCGATGATAAACTGACCAGGCAGACACTCTTTTGCAACTCGTGGTGCCTTTATATCCATAAGGATAATATTGTCAGCCAATTTTTCTTTTCGAACTATTGGATACATAGTCTTCCTCCTAGTTAAATCTTATCCCATTACATATGTAATCTGATACTCATTTATTTCATACTTTTTTAATTTTAAATGAAATGATATAATTTTTCAATATATTTCTTTAGATATTCCATAAAAATATGTTATATGCTTATGAAATTGTGTTATCTTCTGACATTCGTCCGGTACTTTATATCAAAAACAGGAACCAATTCATGCAAAAAATGAACCGGTTCCTGTATTTATCAGCCTTTATGAGAAATATACAAGCTCATCCTGCGGCTTCTCGGCAGGCTCGATGGAAACCGGATAAAGCACCGGTCCCTTTCCCTTGTACTCTCTTGCAAACTCCACATGCACCCTTGCGGTGATGGTAATCCACGATTTGTGAGGAATACTGCTCTCATCCTCATACTTGCACTTAAAGCCTATAAAGGTCACGTCCTCTATACAGCAGGTCATCGCAAACCTGCCCGGTACCATAACACCCTTTCTAAGCTTATCAGGATTGTATACAAGAGCAAGAAATTTGACAACCTTGCCGTCATACTTCTTGTAATTCTCCATGGCATCCATATACCAGATGGCATAGTCTGCATCTGAGAGCTCAATCACATCCTGATTTATATCAAACGGCAGTTCCTCCGGACGCTCATCAATAGTACCGTCCTTGCGTTCGTAGACTATCTGGGCTTTGCGGTTGATATTCTTTATGGTACGCCTTAGGTGTCCTCTGTCTGTATCATCGTCCGTCCTGTTAAATATGACAACATCACTCGCAAATACCTGTTCCTGCATCATCGCGCGCATATTGTTCATATAAAGGTCAAATGTAGTGGAATCAACTGTGGCGAGCGACTGCACGATAACCCAGCCCTTTGGCAGCTCGGCCTCTATTATTTTATCAATGCCCCATGTGCCGTTGTACTCGATAAACACCTGTTCAGGCAAATACTGCATGTTGAGCTCATTCAGCTTTGCAGCTGTGAACTCATCCTCCGAGTCGATCTCTGCAACCTGGATATTGGCAGCCTTTAGCTTATCCATATCATACTCCACATCACCATCCTCGCACATAATGATAAGCCCCTTTGAGCCATTAGCGAAATCATTCTCGAAAATGGTATCCTTAATCAGTGAAGTCTTGCCACTGTCCATGAATCCGGTAAATAAATATACTGGAATCTCTTCAGCCATTTTGTTAGTTCCTTTCTGATTATTGTGTAACTATGTTAAATACATTTAAGCAAGTCCGAAGAGCTCTTCAAGCTCATGCTCGTGGATATCTGTTCCGATAACAACTATACGTCCTGTATAGTCAGGCTCGCCATCACGAATCTCGTACTCGCCCGGAACCATATCAAAGTAAATCCACTTGCCGTCTGTGCCCTCTACCATGCCCTTTGAACGAAGAATCTTGTCATCTTCCACAAACTGCTTAAGGATTTCTTCGAGCTTAGCGCGCTCAAACTTGTGAGGTGTCTCCTTGCCCCAGCTTGTAAATACATCATCAGCATGATGATGTCCGTGCTCATGATCATGGTCATGACAGCCGCAAGTGCAGCCCTCGCCATGCTCGTGATGATGCTCGTGCTCGTCATGGTCGTGGTGATGCTCGTGTTCATCGTGGTCGTGATGGTGCTCATACTCATCATGGTCGTGGTGATGTTCATGCTCATCATGGTCGTGGTGATGCTCATGCTCATCATGGTCATGGTGATGATGATGCTCTGCCTCATCCTGTGCATGACGTGCCTCAGCAAGCACCTTCATCTCGAGATTGTCCTGCCCTTCCATAGTCTTAAGAATCTGCTCTCCTTTAATAGCATCCCAATCAGTAGTGATAACTGAAGCCTTTGGATTTAAAGCCTGAATCTGCTTTACACAAAACTCAAGCTGCTCAGGTGTAGCATTCTGGCTGCGGCTTAAGATAACTGTTGTGGCATACTCTATCTGGTTGTTGAAAAACTCACCGAAAGCCTTCATCTGCTTGCTTGCCTTAAGTGCATTTACCACTGTAACAAGTGCATTGAGCTTGACCGGCTGCTCTTTTTCGATATCTATAACCGATTTCATGACATCTGATAATTTGCCTACGCCGGAAGGCTCGATTAAGATACGGTCCGGATGATACTTAGTAATAACCTCATTTAAGTTCTTACCAAAATCACCTACCAGTGAACAGCAGATACAGCCTGAGTTCATCTCAGTAATCTGAATGCCGGCATCCTTTAAAAAGCCACCGTCTATACCAACCTCACCGAACTCATTCTCTATGAGAACTATCTGCTCACCCTTAAAAGCCTCATCTATCATTTTCTTGATAAATGTAGTCTTTCCAGCTCCAAGGAAACCTGAAATAATGTCAATTTTTGTCATTGTAATTCACTCCTTTTCTTTTCACTAAGTCCTATTTTACTAGCAATAATACAAATATGCAAATTAAATTTTTATTATTAAATTATGTTGACACATAACAAAAGAACTACCGCACGCGGTAGTCCTCTCTAATACATTAATTGTATTTTCTTTTTCTAGCTGCTTCAGATTTCTTCTTACGCTTTACGCTTGGTTTCTCGTAATGCTCACGCTTACGGATTTCCTGCTGGATGCCTGCTTTTGCACAGTTTCTCTTGAATCTGCGTAATGCGCTATCTAAAGTCTCGTTTTCTTTAACTATTACACTAGACATAACCTAAAACCTAACCTCCCTCCAGTTGTGTATTGTGCATCAACTGTTAGGTATCTATACTTAATTGCACTAACATGTATTTTATCAAAATATCCGGATTTGTCAAGATAAATCCGGATATTTTTTCAAGAAATTATTATTTTAATTATATCAGGTAAAACATCACTCCAAAATGATTCTAATCAAGCTTGATAAAGATTGATGTTTCCTTTTTCAGTGAATCTGCAATCTCATAGTTTTCATCCATCTTGTGTGAGATATTGTCCATATCCTCAACAATAAGCTGTGTACTGTCAGCCGCTGAAACCACTCCGTTCACACCCTCATTTATAGCATGTGAAATGGTGTTGATTGAAGAAGAAATCTCAAGCATGGACTGCTTCAGTGAATCAGTCTTCTCCTTGAAATCAGTCATGGTACCCTCAATGAATGAAGCCTTGTCGTTGTACTCCACACCGGACTCAACAAATCTCTCAAACTCAGGAAGGATTGAATCATTCATATAGCTGACAAGACCATTGGCGTTGTCGGCAAGATTGTTAACCGCATTGGTAACCACTGCATTGATACGCTGGATATTGTTGGCTGCCTCCTGGCTGGCCGCAGCAAGCTGACTGATTTCACTGGCTACAACCGCAAAGCCTCTACCTGCCTCTCCTGCTCTGGCTGCCTCAATTGAAGCATTTAATGCCAGCAGATTGGTTTGACTTGCAATGTTTAAAATATCATTGGTAAGAGAATTGACCTGCTTAACGCTGTTGCTATCCTCAATAGCCTTTTGCAGTACTTCAAGTATCTCTGAAACCTTCCTGTCTGTTGTCTCCATGTTAGTACGCGCAACAGACTCCATCGACTGTGCATGAACCTTCATATCCTTGGTGTATCCGGTCAGTTCCTCTGTCTTTTCTGCAATAATTTCAACCTCTTTTGCCACATTATCTGTATTTGCATTGATAACAGATGCATTTTCAGAGATATCCTGCATGGTCGCAGACAGCTCCTCTGTTAAAGCTGAAAGATCAGACACACTGCTGTTGCTTGTCTGAACACTCTGACGTACATCATCAACAACTCTCTCCATTCTGGCTGAGTTGGTGACAACAGCCTTGAATATAGCCTGCAGCTTTGTCATAAAGACATTGATGCCCTTACCTACAGCGTCAACCTCTGCATTGTTGATAGGAGTAACCCTCTGTGTCAGATCGCCCTTTTTGTTATCGATATTGACTATAATACCATTGATTTCCTTCTGTGTACGAAGCAGAGGCTTGATAACCATCGTGATGACCGCAAAAACAACAAACAGTAATGCAATTATACTTACAATAATAGTAAGCGTACAGGTGACAACAGATGCGTGATAAGTACTTTCAAGACTCTTTCGCTCCTCCTGTGTAACGGAATTGACATGCTCACGCATTGATGATATAGCTTTTTCAATATTTTTAGTATATTTAGCAATGGAGCCATTTGCCGTTTTATACGCTTCCTCGTTTTTACCCGCGGCAGAATATGCCATTACATTGCCGCATTCCTTGACCAGGCTTGTGTAGTTATCGCAGATAATCTTGTAACTTCTCTTAGTCTCCAGAGTTACATAAGGATTGTAATCATCAAGGAGCTGCTTTAGCTTGTCCTCGTGATTTCTCACCTCACTTACAATATCAATCATTGATGATAGATCTGTCGATATAATATGAGACAGTGCCAGTGTATGAATATTCACGGTCTCCATCTCAATATCATTAAGCATCTCCGTGCCAACCATTGAGGTGTCCACAATCTGAGAAGCCGCATCATTTACCTTTGATAAATTTTTAAGAGATAAACCACTTGAAATAACACTTACAAAGCCTACAATAAAAACAGGAATAAGTATCAATTTTGTACTTAACTTTTTCTTTCCCTTGACCTTTGGTTTGTTATTAACCTTTTGAGGTTTTTTTGCTTTGAGATTTTTTTTGACCTTCGGTGCTTTAGCAGGCTTTGGCACTTTTACTTTCGCCTTTTTTTGTTTTACTGTGCTGTCTTTAACAGCAGCTTTACTTTTTTTTGCATCTAATTTCATGTTACATACCCCTCTATTCAGCGACAGATTGTATTATCCCGGCAACAAGATTATCCATTATCTCCTGAAGAGCTGTATTATCAGGATTACCGGCCGCCATTTTTTCTCCAAACTCCGTCGCCGCATCCCAGTAAGAATTTCCAACTCTTTGGAGCTTTCCGTACTGTGCCTGATCCATAACAGCCATAATAGCAGGAACCTTTTTGACCGCATCATCTGCGGCTGCCGCTTTATTGGCAGGGCCTACATTCTTCATCTCAAAGCGGAGCTTCTGGTTATCCTCGTTTGTAAACCACTGGGCAAGCTTATTTGCCCACTCAGGATACTTGGTGTATGCATTTACAGCCATATATTTATAGCCTTTAAACGATGACATCTGAATCTGCTGTCCGGCACATGTGTATGTAGGCAGCTTTACAGCACCATAATCATCTCCCCATAATTCCTTGATTTTTGCTGCATTCCAGCATCCGCTGACACCGGCAATAACACTTCCGTCCTGTACTCCTGCAATAAAATCGTCCTGTACACAGTTCTTAAAGCCGGGCTTTGCAGCAATATCAAGCATAGCCTGTGCTATATCAACACCCTTGATGCTTGTGATGATAGAATTCCAGTTGCAGTGGTTTGTCACACCATCATCATTCACGCCAAAATCAAGCCCTGTATTTCCAAAAAATGAATACAGATACCAGCCTGAGCTCCAGTCCATAGTCACGTACTTACCATTGGCCCCTGCAATATCGAGCATGCCATCAAGCGTAGCCACATCGCTGTCTGAGAAATAATTCTTATTGTAATACATAAAATATCCATTGTCAGCGGTCAGCGGATATCCATATAATTTGCCATCGATAGTGGCAGCCTCAACCGCACCTTCATCGTCAGCCTTTTTAACGGCATCCACATCCTCTATCTCATAAAGAGCGCCTCCCGCTGCCATAGAAGTTATCTGGTCATCCGCTATAGGGAATACATCCGCACCATTATGCACATTTGATAATATATTATCTCTGGCATCAGAATCCTCTGACTCCTCGATAATTATATTAAAATCAGTTCCTTTATTAGCCTCCTTGAAGCTTTCAATCAACTGTGTAGTAATATCCACATCATCCTTCGAACACCAGACGTGCATCTTTACTTCCTTATCCTTCGCTTTATCCGAAGACTCCTCCGTCGTACCCACCTGAGTATTGTCATGTGATTTATTTGATACTCCACATCCTGTAAGTAATGAAACCCCCATGGCCGCCACAAGTGTTGCAGCTATTAACCTCTTCATACATATTCATCCTTTCAGTTTAATCTCAATTTATAATTTAGTACAATTTTACCATACTTTCACAAAAAAAAATAGGTCTAATTTGATTTTTTTAACAAATTTAGACCTATTTTTTAAAAGATGCATTTTAAAGCACTATATAAGCTTTTTTGTTACTTAATCATACCTGAAAGTGCGTCCTTTACTGAAGCAATAGCATCAGGAATACCTGCCGGGTTCTTTCCACCGGCCTGAGCCATGTTAGGGCGTCCACCGCCGCCACCGCCTACCTTTGAGGCGATTGCCTTGATTAAGTTTCCTGCATGCGCACCGCTCTTTATGGCAGCGTCTGTTGCCATGGCAACAAGATTTACCTTGCCTTCATTTGAAGAAGCAAGCACGATAACTCCCTCGCCAAGCTTTTCCTTGAGGGAATCGCCAAGATCACGCAGTCCGTTCATATCAACGCCGTCAACACTTGTTGCAAGAAGCTTGATGCCGTTTACATCAACTACCTGATCCATAACATCGCCGAGCGCATCCTTTGCTGCCTTGCTCTTAAGAGACTCATTCTCACTCTGAAGTGCCTTCATCTCAGCCATCAGGTGCTCAAGTCTCTCTTTGAGGTTGGCAGGAGTTGATTTAACAACCTTAGCCGCCTCCTCAAGCTCTTTTTCCATATTGCTGTAATAAGCGAATACATTGTCGCCTGTGATAGCCTCGATACGTCTTACGCCTGCAGCTACACCGCTCTCTGAAAGAATCTTGAATACCTTGATATCAGATGTATTCTTTACATGTGTACCACCGC
>ERZ1031933.648-NODE-648-length-10402-cov-6.280468_pt1 | contig 10402 bp, 6 predicted proteins | sample MGYA00517880_ERZ1031933 | MGnify/ENA primary metagenome ERZ1031933 (study PRJEB33719, sample SAMN04261283) | wastewater metagenome | biome: rural village; feature: human; material: feces | host: Homo sapiens | place: El Salvador | collected 2014-01-14 ... | reverse complement strand
CGCCCAGACTTCTCCTCCGATCAGACTGACGGTCTTATACCTCCCCATAATGATTCCAATTCCTGAACTATCCATAAAATCTGTCCTGTCAAAGTCAAAGATCACATATCTGATATGATTTCTGCTGATCACTGCATCCGCTTCTTTCCTGATTTCATCTGCATTATGATGGTCTACCTCTCTTGGAAGATAGATCGTCAGACAATTTTCCTCTACCTGATATCTCATATATTTTCATGCCTCCTGCTTTTCTCATTTTCCGTTTAATTACCTGAATCCGTACGCTAAAAAAGGATATGCTTCTTCGCATATCCTTTTCCTTCGTAATCTTATTCGTTATCCTCTGTATTGTCAGAATTATCGTAATCTCCATTATCCTGAGAATTATCATAGCTATTGGAGTCATCGGAATTTTCTGAGTCCTCTGATACTGAACTACTATCTGAACTTGTATCTGAACTACTATCTGAACTACTATCTGAACTTGTATCTGCACTGGCATCTCCATTCAGAATTGCAAGCTGCTTTTTCGCATCCTCAATATATCTGGAATTATTATAAGTATCTACCATCTTCTGATACCAGGTCTTTGCATTCTCTGTATCACCTTTTCCCTGATAAGCCTGTGCCAGACGATAAATAGCCTGTCCATCATTATAACTTTCGTCCATCTTCACAACCTTCGTCAGGTACTCAATCGCCTGATCATAGTCCTCTGATTCCAGTGAATCTACACCGGCTGCATATCTTCTCCTGCATGCTGTTGGGAAAATAGAATCAGAAAGTGTATCATACATCTCTTTTCCACTGTCTCCAAGAGAATCTCTTGTAATCTCAAGCAGCGCGTCTGCCATATCCGTATAACTATATTTTCCGGAACGGCTCTGACTTGAAACCTGAAGCAGTTTCTCATAGCTGTCAGATGTTGCCTTTGCCTGATCAACTGCTTTCTGTGCCTCGTCTCCGGCTGTTCGATACTGATCCAGTGTTCTTGTCTGGGCACTCACCTGTGCTTCCAGTGTGTTGATTTGTTCACTGTATGCACGCATCTGATTATTCAACTTCTCCGAGCGGTTCTGATTCACCGCCGGAGCAACAAGAAACCAGATCAAAGCAGCACCAAGAACCATTCCGATCAATATATTGGCAAATGCAAGCTGCTGTGCCATATCCCGGATCTTAGAACGTTTCGGCTGAATGATCGTCTCATTTCCAAGACTGTATTCTACTGTCGCACTTTTTGGTTTCCGGAAACTTCTCTCTGCATTCTTCCCATATCTGCCACGCTGTTTTGTAACTTCTTGCAAATAGGTCAGTGTCAGTTCATTTGTTGTATCTAATTTCTTTGCTTCTATAAGAATCTGTCTTGCCTTTGTATTCTGATTCATCTGTATATAGATCAGAGCCAGAAGCTGATACGCCTTCAGAAATGTCGGATGAGACGCGATCACCTGTTTCAACTGGATGATCGCAAGATCTTCCCCGTTCTGCTGACAGTAAACCAGACACTGGTTAAACTTCTTAATTGCCTGATTCAGTGATTCTAATTCATTCGCTGAATTCTGTACTTTTTTAATATAATAATCTGCAATATTATCTCTTGGGCACAGATTCTTACTGATGATCCACTCCACAAGAGCTTCTGAAACTTCCCCTATGCCATAATACACAAGACCTAAAAGATTCCGCGCCGCAATATTCTCCCTGTTATACTGCAGGCTCTGCTGCAAGGAAACAATTGCCCCGGACATATCTCTCACCTGGGCTTTGCGCAGTCCATCATTGTACCAGGAATTTGACTGATACATGATCTTCTTTGTGTAATCCATTTATACCCACCACTATCTTTCTATCTTCTCACCGTTTTTTCTTTCTTTGCCATAACCTCTTTTACGATATCCTGCATATCTGTCAGATCTTCCTTGTAAACAGCTTCCTCAATCTGGTCCACCTCGAGACTTGGCTTGAATTTTCTGAGTTCTTCTTCATAATTAAGCATCTGCAATCAAACCTCCCCACATCCGCTTAAAGATTCCTGTATAATCTCTTTGATCATTCCTGTCAGGTAAAGAGACCCGAGACAATATACCGTTCTTCTCCCCTGAATCCGCAATACATACTGCATTGCCTCTTTGACAGATTCAATCACAGTCACCGGCTGTTCTGTATATTTCCGGAACAGTTCACCCAGAATGTGTGCGTCTGTCGCACGATCTCCGTCGATCAATGTTACTACATATTCTTCCGCATCAGCATGTTTACATAGATACGAAATCATTTCTTCATATTCTTTATCTTTTACCGCCGAAAATAAAATAATATTTCCATCTGGATTCTTCGGAACACTTCTTGCAAATGCCTGAATGGCACTTACATTATGTGCTCCGTCAACGTATACTTTTGGAAGAATCTCTTCCATTCTTCCTGCCCATTTCACCCTGGCAAGTGCTGTTCTCCACTCTTGTGGATGACCGTTTTCTTTGAAAAGATAACGCATCACTTCCATCGCAAGCAGTGCATTCCCCGGCTGATAGGTTCCAATATTATTTAATTTCCACGTGGTAGTTCCATAATAAGCACTTGCGCAGGAAAATGCAATATGTTTATCTTCAATTCCAAGAATTTCGTACGCATCTTTCCCTATTTTTTTACAGAAACAGCCTTCTTTTTCTGCTGTTTTTTCAATTACAGAATCACTTCCCGGTGCTGTCTGTGCAAAGAACACCGGAACTTCCGGCCGGATGATTCCTGCTTTCTCTCCCGCAATCTGTTCCACTGTATCACCAAGATATTCCATATGATCCAGACCGATCGATGTGATCACGCAGGCGACCGGTTCTACAGAACTTGTTGCATCCAGCCGACCTCCAAGTCCTGTCTCAAGGACAATGTATTCCATTCCTGCTCTGTCATAAGCTTTCATCGCCATTGCAAATAAGAATTCGAAAAATGTCGGATGCTCCAATCCTGCATCCTGCATCCTGCGGACAGCCTGCATGGTCTCTTCAAATACTTCGCAGAAATCCTCATCACTGATCTGCTTTCCGTTCAGAACAATCCGTTCATTCATTTTCACCAGATGCGGTGAAGTAAACAATCCGGTGCTTTTTCCTTCTGCCCTGAGCATTGCATCCAGATAAGCGCATACAGAACCTTTTCCATTCGTTCCCGCTACATGGATGATCTTCTTGCCATTCTGCGGATTTCCCAGAAACAGAAGCATCTCTCTGGTATGATCCAGAGAGTGCTTTCTTGTAAATCTTGGAATTTCTTCTATATAGGTTACGATTTCCTTATAGGTCATTTTTTCTTTTCTTCCTTTTGTTCTACAAAGGCCTGTCTTCCATTCTCAACATCCGTATCCTGGTCTGTCACTTCTACAAGCTGGCCTCCTGTATATTCATAAGTCTTCGATGTACGGAAGATTGTATTGCTTGAACCGCACTGCGCAACCATGATCTGATCGCCATCTTTGATTTCTGACTCTTTCAGATCCAGTCTTGTATTGTTCAGGAATTTTGTTGTCTGCTTCTCTCCGTTGATATAAACCTTACTTTGTTTTGTAAAGTTCTCTCCGTAAATGCTATAAGTTCCTTTCAGCTGCTCCACAACACTGGTGATCGTCGCATCCTTTACCCCCATGACCATATGTCCTTCTGTGATTGGAGCTCCACTGTCCTTGTATACATACTGTTTTCCGTACATGATATCATACTGGAGCAATTCCAGATCAGCAAGATAATTCTTTGTCTGTCTTCTCTGCTGATGGTAATTGAAAATAGTTCCTGTATGAATATCCAAACGATCAAAGACTTCTGCCATAATCTGGTAAGCAGCGATATTCCCATCTTTCTTTTCCAGTCCAATATTGTCCCAGATAACATAATTCGTATTGTACAGATATTTTCCTTTCAGGTCTTTTGCTTCCAGACCAAGTGTCGGGAGATGGTCTCCGTAGAATACGAGCACTGTCGGTTCCCCTCTCTGCTCGATTGCATCGATCAGCTGTCCAACGAATTTGTCCATCTCATGGACTTCATTTACATAGTACTCCCATGCATTTCTCTTGCCTTCATCTTCCACTCCGGTTACATTGATCTCCGGATTTTCCAAGGTCGGCTCTGTCGGATAATCTCCATGTCCCTGCACACTGATCGTACATACAAAGTCTGTTCCGTCTGTTGTGTCCAAAGACTCCATGATGTTCGGAACAAGAATATCGTCTGTCGCCCATCCCTTCGGAGTCGTCTTTAAGATATTCATGAATTCCTTACTTGTATAATGGTCGAATCCCATGTTGTTGTATACTTTGGCACGACTGTAGAAATTACCGCCGTTGTTGTGAAGTGCCTCTGCACCATATCCAAGGGATGAAAGCGCACTTGCCGCACTCTCAAGAGGTGTCGTCTTCACATAAGTCTTGTATGGATACTCTCCCGGTCCGAAGAAACGCATATTCATTCCGGTAAGCACCTCGAACTCTGTATTCGCTGTACCTGCTCCGACAGATGGAACTTTAAAATATCCGGAAGAATAGTCAGCATAAAGCTTTCTGAGATTTGGGATCGGATCCTCGGAAAATCGCAGCCATTCTACCTCTGTCGGATCAAAATAAGATTCCAGCTGGACAAACATGATATTCGGCAGTTCCTCTTTTGAACGGCTTGTCTCACTCACGTTAAGACATCCATCCTTGTTGATCTCTGCCATCGTCTCTTCACTGTAACCGGCCGGCTGATTGATTCCTGTATTAAATAAGCTTGCTGCGAAGCAATATGGGAATCCATAGTCTTCGTAAGCAAATGCGATATTTCCAAAATAATTTGAGATCACTCGCTTGTCGATTGCAACATCAGTAAGTCCTACATAGGCAAATCCGGATGCCACAACAGCGATCACTGCAATAATGCGGTGCATCTTTCCAGTATACTGCCCACCGCGGCGCCACATGGAAATCACCCACAAAACAACAGCTGCGATTCCAATGGTAAGCATCACGATCTCAAAGCCATTAAAGTAATTACTTGTCAGTTCCAAGGCATCTGACAGAACTTTCAAGTCCTGTGCATTGAACGGTGTCACTCGCTTCAGGAGCAGATATCCGTTACATGCTCCCAGAAACAGCCAGAATACACTAAGAAGAATTCTGACAAATACACGTCTGCGGAACAGATAAACAATCATAAATGTTGCAAAAATTAAAAACGCGTTAAACAGAAACACGAGCGGTGTTCCTGTCATGTAGCTCCATGCTTCAAAAAAGGAATGCCTTGAGATCACCTCAATCAAAAAATTTAAAACACAGGCCAGCAGATAATGAAGGACGAGTGAAAATCTGTTCATCCACTTATAAACCGGCTGCATCTTTTTCGCAAATTTACTGTTTCTTCTCTGTTCCAGGATTCTCTGGCGTCTTGCTTTTTTCTCCTGATAGTGTCTCTTGATATCTTCCGGTTTCAGATTTTTGACCTTTGTAAAAAATCCTTTGATATCTGGTTTTTTAATATGAATCCGCTTCATCTATAACCTCTTTCTTATAGGCAAAATGCACGGCATGGGATCTTAGCTCCTTTCTGCCGTGCGACTTTTTGCCGTCTAATACCTGATACTGTGTCTAAACTGCTGTTTACAGTTTCCTGCTTTTTTGCAGCTTTTCTCCCCCCACAGTTATCTGAGACTATCGATTCTCTCTTTTACCTGCTCAAGCATCTTTGTATATTTCTCAAGTTTATCACGCTCAGCCTGAACTTTATCTGCAGGTGCTTTGCTTGTGAATCTTTCATTTGCAAGCATTCCCTGTGCTCTCTTTATCTCGCTGTTGAGTCTCTCTTCCTCTTTCTTCAGTCTTTCTCTCTCCTGCTCGAAGTCTACAAGGTCTTCCAGCGGCAGGTAAACTGTTGCTCCCGGAACAACGATAGATACTGCATCATCAGCAACATCTTTCTTCTCATAGTGAAGAATAATATCGTTTGCCAGCATCAACGGTTTTACAGATTCCTTTAATACTTCAAGTGCTGTAAGCAGTTTTGAATCACTGCTGATAATATAAACCTTTGTACGTTTGTTATTCGGAACATTCATCTCAGCACGCATATTTCTGATTCCGCGTGTGATTGCTTTTACATGCTCCATAACTTCTGTAGCATATGGGAATTCCCAATCTTCTCTGTATACCGGCCAGCTTGACATCATCAGTGACTCTTCCTCCGGTACAAGTGCTCCGTAGATCTCTTCTGTGATAAATGGCATAAATGGATGAAGAAGCTTCAGTGCCTGTCCAAGTACTGTCTTAAGTACCCACAGAGCACAGTTTGCGGACTGTGAATCTTCCTCCGCATGGTAGATACGATATTTTGCGATCTCTACATACCAGTCACAGAACTCATCCCAGATAAAGTCATGAACTTTCTGAACTGCGATACCGAGTTCGAACTTATCCATGTTCTCTGTCATTTCTTTTGTCAGACTGTTTACCTTGGAAAGGATCCATCTGTCTGCTGGTTTCAGCAGGAAGTCTTCCGGTTCTTCTACAACGTTCTTCTCCATGTTCATCATGATAAATCTTGATGCATTCCATACTTTGTTTGCAAAATTACGGCTTGCCTCAACACGCTCGTTGTAAAAACGCATATCGTTACCAGGTGCATTTCCTGTGATCAGTGTCAGTCTCAGGGCATCTGCACCGTACTTGTCGATGATCTCAAGCGGATCGATACCATTTCCAAGAGACTTACTCATCTTACGTCCCTGAGAGTCTCTTACAAGACCGTGGATCAGTACTGTGTTAAACGGAGCTTTTCCTGTATGCTCATATCCTGAGAATACCATACGGATTACCCAGAAGAAGATGATATCATATCCAGTTACAAGAACATCTGTCGGATAGAAGTAATCAAGGTCTTCTGTCTTCTCCGGCCATCCAAGTGTGGAGAACGGCCACAGTGCGGAAGAGAACCATGTATCCAGTGTATCCTCATCCTGTGTGAAATGTGTACATCCACAGTGTGGGCATTTCTCCGGCGCTTCTTTCGCAACTACGAATTCACCGCACTCATCACAGTAATAAGCCGGAATTCTGTGTCCCCACCAGATCTGACGGGAGATACACCAGTCTTTGATGTTCTCAAGCCAGTGAAGGTAAATCTTGTCAAAACGCTCCGGTACGAAACGAAGTTCACCAGTCTTCAGTGCGTTGATCGCCGGTTTTGCAAGCTCATCCATCTTTACAAACCACTGCTGTTTGATCAGCGGCTCAACGGTTGTACCACAACGGTCATGTGTTCCTACTGCATGCATGTGAGGAACAACCTTTACAAGGTATCCCTGCTCATCCAGATCTGCTACGATTGCTTTTCTCGCCTCGTAACGATCCATTCCTGCGTATCTTCCACCCTTCTCGTTGATTGTTGCATCATCATTCATGATGTTGATCTCAGGAAGGTTATGACGCTTTCCTACCTCGAAGTCATTCGGGTCATGTGCCGGTGTGATCTTAACAGCACCTGTTCCGAATTCTTTGTCTACATAATAATCTGCAACGATCGGAATCTCACGATTTACAAGCGGAAGGATTGCCATCTTTCCTACGATATCTTTGTATCTCTCATCATCCGGGTGAACGGCGATTGCTGTATCTCCAAGCAGTGTCTCCGGACGTGTTGTTGCAATCTCAAGGAAACGGTCTGTTCCGGCGATCGGGTACTTAATATGCCAGAAGTTTCCGTCCTGATCCTCATGCTCTACCTCTGCGTCTGACAGAGATGTCTTACATTTCGGACACCAGTTGATGATTCTGGAACCTTTGTAAATATATCCCTTGTTGTATAAGTTGATGAATACTTCTTCTACAGCCTTAGAACATCCCTCGTCCATTGTGAAACGCTCTCTGTCCCAGTCACAGGAAATACCAAGCTTCTTCAGCTGGTTCTCGATTGTTCCTGCATATTCTTCTTTCCACTGCCATGTTCTCTCAAGGAATCCCTCACGTCCGAGTTCTTTCTTGTCGATTCCCTCTTCTTTGAGCTGATTTGTAACCTTAACCTCTGTAGAGATTGCTGCATGGTCTGTTCCCGGAATCCACAGTGCGTTATATCCTTCCATTCTCTTGTAACGGATCAGGATATCCTGCAGTGTATTGTCAAGTGCATGTCCCATATGCAGCTTTCCTGTAATATTCGGAGGCGGCATTACTGTTGTAAATGGTTTCTTACTTCTGTCTACTTCAGCATGAAAATACTTGTTCTCACACCATCTCTCATAGAGTTTCTCTTCGATCTGTTTCGGATCGTAAGTCTTTGCGAGTTCTTTGCTCATGATTGTTCTCCTTTTTCCACATATTATGTTAATTTTGTAGTTGTTTTCCACAATCTCATTGTTTTAAAAGTGGATATCTCTTTCTTCTATAACTAGAAAACGCCCTCTACTTCACGTAAAGGGCGAAAATCTCGCGGTACCACCTTATTTATATATGTAAGAACTTGTTACCGTTTGTATTAACCTTGTTCTTTACATATACATCTCTTCGTTCTGTAACGTGAACGACTCCGGGAACTCCTATCCAACCTCTTCGACCTTTCAGAATTCCGGCTCCGAAGCTACCTTCCATCATCCTTTTTCCAAACCGTCTCACAGCCAGATCCTCTTAGCGATCTGAACGGTTCTCTCTGTGGGAAGTAATGATGTACTCCTCTTCTTCAACACCTGTATCTTTACATAGTTGTTAAATACTTTTTAACTGTTACTACTATAGCTGTCAAAGGCTGATTTGTCAAGGGATTTCCCTTTCTTTAAGAAATCTTAAAATATCATAACCACCGCCGGAAGTCCAGCCATATCTTCTTAGCCTTGCTCTTTTAGAAGTAAATGCTGCAACATCCCTGCAATATCATACCCGTAGTTCTCTCCTGTCGCCCAACCGGCTCCTTCCGGGTTCTCTTTCTGTCCCAGCCATTGTACATAAGGTGCGGAAGCTTTTTTCACATATTCATAACGGTTATCCACGCAAGTCTGATTCAGCGGTTCATCTGTCGCATAGGCCTTCAGATGCTGGATCTGTGCCCGCACTCCTGTTCTGACATCCGGATAAGAATTTCCAGGCACTCCTCCCCCGGTTGTTCCTATTCCGGCAAAATTAAACTGTTCAATACTTACATCTCCACCAAACTGAAGAAAGCCGGTCTCTTTCATTGCCTGGGTAAATGCAACCTCTGCCCGGATGTCTTCTGCCTCTGCTTCTTCACAGTAGATCTGGCAGAATGTTTCTATGGTATCTGCTCCACCTTTTTCCAGTTCTTCCGACGGATATTTGTATCCCGATTGATTGAAATAATCTGCAAGTTCATCCACCGTAACAACACTCTCCCCCATGACCGGATACTGTCCGGCCGGAGAACACATCTGTGCTGTTATTGCTGCGCTGTCAGTCTGTACAACTTCTTCTATCGAATCTGTTGCCTCTTCCGCAACTGCTTCCTTTTCGTTTTGCATGTCAGAATCTGATTTCTGTTCTACTTCTGACTGTTTCATAACATTATTTTTCTGGTTCTGAGGAATCATTCCGTTTCTTCCTGCCATTGCCAGAATCACTACCAGAAAAACTCCCATTGCTGCTTCTATATAAATAGGTGATTTCATTTCGCGCTTCCTGTCCATTTCCCAGGTATTTGATATAGTATATACAACAATTCTTTCAGATAACACTCAATTAATAAATAGGTACCGTTACCCGAGAACTTTAAAAATATGCCTAAAAAAAGAAGCAAAAGAGAGTGTAAAAAAAGAAGCTACAATACGCAGCTTCTTTTTACTTCTTTTTTATGCTTATTATTTCCACAATTTCTTGTAGATTTCAATAACATCTTCCTTATTTGGTACTCTCGGGTTTGTTGCTGTACATCCATCCTCGAGTGCGGCATCTGCCATACTGTCGATTGCATTGAAGTACTCTTCCTCTGAGATTGTACCCATCTGAGAGATTGACAGCGGAATATCCATCTCTTTTAACATAAACTGTACCCAGTTTACAAGGGATCTGACTGTCATAATCTCATTGTAGCTGCTCAGTCCAAGGATCTGAGCTACAGTTGCATAACGCTTAACAGCCGGAAGATATTCTTTCTGACTCTTACTATGTTTATTGATATCACTGTTGAATTCAATGATATGTGGAAGAAGCATTGCGTTCGCACGTCCGTGTGGGATGTGGAACTTTGCACCTAACTGATGAGCCATTCCATGGTTCAGTCCGAGAGATGCTGAGTTGAATGCCAATCCTGCCAGACAGGATGCAGAATGCATCTTCTGACGTGCATGAGTATCATTTCCATCCAGATATGCTCTGAGAAGGAATACTCCAACCAACTCGATCGATTTCTCTGCAAGTGCTGTTGAGAAATCACTTCTA
>ERZ1031933.645-NODE-645-length-10405-cov-5.296908_pt1 | contig 10405 bp, 17 predicted proteins | sample MGYA00517880_ERZ1031933 | MGnify/ENA primary metagenome ERZ1031933 (study PRJEB33719, sample SAMN04261283) | wastewater metagenome | biome: rural village; feature: human; material: feces | host: Homo sapiens | place: El Salvador | collected 2014-01-14 ... | reverse complement strand
ACCACCTTCATCAGCTCGTCCTCTCCCATCACTCTAGATGCACCTGCGCTCATGAACAAATATCAATAAAACATTTGCTGATGCAATACTTTTATGTATTTTTGCAAGTGAAAACACTGTGTTAGCAGTGTGTCACATAATAAAACAAGTTGCAAATATAACCACAATTATGCTAAACACAAAATTCAACAGAGACAAAAATGCCATCATCGTGAGGCGTGTAGCATTGGTGGACACGCTTCGGGCGATTAACCATCACACGGAATGTAATTTCAAGCGTGACGAGTTAACGAGTTCTGAATTTTCACTAAAGGCGACAATCAACAGATTAAACAAGACTCTTGGCACAGCCGAGTTCAGCTATTCGTTAGACCCGTTAGACGGCTCATTTTGGATTAGGCGTTTGTAAGAACGCACTTCAACCACTTAAATTAAAAAGTATCTAACAATTAAAATTTCAGTATTATGGACGAACAATTAGTTATCATAGACCCCAAGACCGGCAAGGAAGTCACCAATCTCACCGCGAGGGACATCGACAAGGAGCTTCTCATTAGTTTTTCATTGCCTGATTGAAGGAGGCCGCTTATGAATGTCAATAACGATTGGGTTCCTGTTCCGAGGGACTTCTTCAAGTTTTTCAAGCTGACCAAGAACAAGCATTGTCTTCAGCTCTACCTGTTCGTCTTGCTCAATGCCCAGCGCACTGAGACCATCAACCCGGACGGCACGCCGTCGAGGGCTGGCGACTATACCAAGTGTTCAAGGTGGCTGTATGAGTTTTTGGGCATGACCCGTTGCCAGTTCCGTAGGGCATTGAAGGAGCTGTCCGACAATTTCCTTGTCTACTTCAAGGGCACCAAGGGCCGTGACATGACTTTCACCATTCGCAACTACGGTCAATACCAATGTAGCAATTTCCCCCAAGGCTGGGTCAAGCTATACAGGGAGGTGAGCATCTACGAATGGTTCATGGACGGCAATGTCGCCGCAGTGTATCTAAGCCTGTTACTTCGTGCCAACATTGACAAGAAGTTCTCGCTTAGGGACGTGACCACTGAGGTAGGCTTGGACATTAAGACCGTGTTGAATTGCATGAAGACGCTCCGCCGCAATGGTGTGTTGCGGTACAACAAGACCAGGAGCAAGGACGTGTATTCGATAGCATTTTCATGTGGCGGCAAGTCACTTCCTTACAACACTCCAGACACCCCCATTGATGCCCCAAAAACAGCACATTTAGGAGCCAAATGCGAACCAGTGACGGAAAATGGCGTGATTGAAGAAGCCGAGTACGAGGAACTGCAAGAAAAAAGCGACGCAACTAACGCAAAGTCAACGGCTTGCGAAAATAAAGAGCCAATTCAGAGCCAAAAGATAACCAAAGAAAAAACATTAAATATCTCGAAAAATCCCGTGGAAGAAGCAGAAAAATCGACGCAAAATCCACGCATAACCGACACAGAACCTACACATAGTAAGAATAAGAGTAAGATTAATATTAAGAATAATAAAAGAATATTTACATCTATGCGTGCGTGCGCGTGCGAGGAGGAGGGCGAGGCCGATGAAGCCACGAGAGAATCTGGTTACGTCAAGGCTTTGAAGTCGAACCTTTCTTGGCAGGGTCTGGTGATGAAAAAGCTCTCCATGGAGGAAGAAGGCACATCCGGTGTCATGGACTTGCTTGACCAGTTCAACCTTGACAACCAGTGTACGTTCACGTATCACGCGTCACTTAACGATTTCGCTCGTCACTTCATTCGTTGGGCCTTGATAATGCGTCGAAACGAGCCGCCGGAGCCAGCGCGCAAGGTGCAAGGCGCGTGCTACAGTCCTTCTTCCACCTATTCGGACATTCCCTTTTGGGACAAAGACAGGCAACGGGAGTTCATGTCACATCGCAGGATGGCAAATGCCGCTCGCTTGGCCGACAAAATACTTCACAACGAGCCTAACATGGCCTGTGACGAGATACTTAACTGGTAAACGCTTATGGTTGACATGATGGAAGTTTCGCCGGGTACTGTCGCCCGACGCAGCGAACAGCTCTCCTTGTGGAGGGAGTCCACGAACCTTGGCAGACGGTTGACGAGGATTGCGCCCACCATAGAGCAGTTCCGCAACATTTTCACCCCGTCGGCAGCTTTCAAGCTATGCCTTGACGCGGACAAGTGCTTGACGGGCGACTATCCCACCCTTGGCTTCATTAGGCGGTTTTACGACAACATGATGGCCCCGGTGTCATGGCTCGTCCCACATCTGACCATCCTGTCCGAATACTCCGGCGCGGAGCGGAAGCTCACTGACGGCCAGCTCTACGGCTGCGCCCAGGCAATATCACGTGAGTTCTGTTACTTAAAAGTCACGGAGCTGATGCTATTCTTTGAGAATTACAAGAACGGTCTCTACGGCAAGTTCTACGGATGCGTAGACCCCATGTCTATCATGGTAAGCCTTCGGGAGTTCACGCGATGGCGTTCCGTCCGCTTGGATGAGATAGAGAGCGAGCGTGTCGTTGAGAAGGCGCACAGGGAGCGCATTGCGTGGATAGCCAGTCATAAAGTATTGACAAACAAAGAGAAATCAGAGATATGATAGACAAGAAGACCATACTCAGCGTGACCCATGGCGGTTTGGATGTCTTCAAGCGTTATTTTGGAGCCGACTGCGAGAAGAAGCTTTTTCGCAACCCATACCGCGAAGACAGGAAGGCCTCGTGTCACCTTTACCTCCACGAAGGGCATGACGGGTTGTCCCGTTTTATTCTCCATGACTTTGGTGACCGTTCATGGTGCGGCGACTGCTTTGCCGTGGCCGCGAAGGTTCACGGCATGGAGAGAAGTCCGTTTAGCGATGTCATCGACATGATAAATCGGGACCTGTCGTTGAATTGTCAAGAGCCGTTTGTCTCTTCACGCGTTCCGATGAGTGAGGTCGCAGACTGGAAGCGCAAGGAGAAGAGTCGAGCCATCGAGACATTCACTGCCAACTACAGGAGTTTCACCTGTTCCGAGTTGAAATACTGGGCGCAATACGGCATCTTCATGGAGACGCTTTCCAAGTACCATGTCAGCAGCGTAGTGGACATTTGTTTCAAGCGTAAGGACGGTTCATCTTTCTACCTGTTCTCCACCAAGCTGACCCCATGCTTCACCTATGGCTTCGCCGAAGGCAGGGGCATCAAGGTATACCGACCAAAGAGCGACGTGCGCTTCATGTATGCCGGTGAGCTGCCACGTCCCTACGTGTTTGGCATTGAACAATTGCCCGACCATGGCGATACCGTGTATGTCACTGGCGGCGAGAAAGACGTGATGTCCCTTTCCGCCCATGGCTTTTCCGCCATATCGTTCAATAGCGAGACTGCGGACATTCCAAGAGCGATACTGGACGTTCTCGCCTCACGCTTCAATAAGATAGTCTTGTTGTACGACATGGACGAGACAGGCGTGAGGGAGTCGCGTCGTATGCTTTGGCGTTATGGCGATGACTACGCCCTTTACAGGATGGCGTTGCCATTGTCGGGCACAAAGAGCGAAAAAGACATCAGTGACTGGTTCCGGCTTGGGCACAAGGCTGATGAGCTGTCAACTTACAACATCAAGAGAAAATAAAGGGGAAAAGATATGCAAAGAGACATGAGACAACTCATAGGATGTTTCCAAAACGACGTTTCCATCCATCCATTGGACATGGACGAGGAGAAAAAGCTCATCCAAAGTGGCATAGATAATCCGAGGCGCGTGAAAGGATTGGTTGGCGTGACCCTGTCCTTCTCCTCCCACAGGCTTGACGGCATAGGCTTTCGGAACGAGAGCAAGGGGGTGGAATTTTATTCAAGGGAGCTTGGCAGTCCGTTGACAATTGGGAAGAAGGACATAGTGAGGATAGCCGCGCATGAAGGAATGTCCGATGGTTGTCATGTCTTCAACGACATGCTTGACTACATAACGTTCTCGACATCAGCGTCCCGTCTCCTGTTTTCATTCAACCGTGACTATGACTGCCTGATTCTCAATCACGCGAAGAACTTCAACCACTTGGTTTCCATGACGGACATCTACGGAGCAGTAGTGTCTTTCATGCCCACCACCGAGTATGGCCGTACATTGTCAAAGACCCTTGGGTCAAGGTGCAAGAGCCGATTCTATGACATTTCCCTCTACTACAAGGGTTACGTCACGTTTCGGGACATGGTGAGGATGGTGTCTCATGGAACCACATACAACAACTTTATTTTACAATGACACGGGATATGATGAGTCTTGATATATTCATAATAGCGTTTTTCGTCGCCATGTTCTCGTTCATCGTGGCTATCTACTACGAGGTAAAACATACGTACAAGGACGATGACCTATGGAAGAAATAGACCAAAGCAGATATGAAAGAAGATTACTTTACATTCACGTATGCCCAGGACGACCTGCTGCCTTGGGATGAAAACTGGAGGAGCTGTAGCTTGAAGGAAGCCAAGGAAAAGGTATTTTCCGACACGAAGAAGCGGTATGGCTATCACCCAAGGGCCAATGCCAAGTTTTTCCGAAAGATAGCTTTCCTTATCAAGGGCAACATCACGCTTGACGCGCTAAGGGCCATGGGTATCGAGATGAAACGCCGTTGGGGAATAGAGTGCATCCAGATTTCCATTCGTCGCGACATCAACGAGGCGGACATGATGTTTTGCTGGTATAATGAGAGCACGGGGTGCTCCAAGTACATGTCAAGCAAGGACATGAAAAACATCATAGTCTTCATTCTCCGTTACCTCCACCTTCCGCGTCCGATGTTGGCGGACACGTGGTTAAGATATTTCCTGATACAGGAATATGACGACAACCATGACGTTTTCCGCAAGGCCATTGACCTTGTGTCGCGAAAAGACATTGACGGAAAGAGCTATGACGTTATACATGATGCCCTTTCTTACGCTGAGATGATGAGCAGGGGAATCGTGAAATGAATCAACACAGATAATCACATAACAAGAAATCCCACAAACAGTTGAAAATTATGGAAAAGAAAACAAGAATCATCAGTGTGGCCAACCACAAGGGTGGCGTTGGCAAGACCACGACGACGGCAAGCGTCGGCACCGTGTTGGCGACCATGGGTTACAAGGTACTTCTAATCGACATGGATCCGCAGTCTAACCTCACGAGCAGTTTGATGTGCGTTGACACGGACGCTCTTGAAAGCACCGTAAGCGACGCGCTTGTGGGCTATCCCACATTGCCGCTGCCGGTATATTCCTCCACGGAGTTCTCCACAGAGGGTCATGTTCACGACAGCCTGTATCTCGTGCCGTCGAGTCTCAGCCTCGCAGGGGCGGAGTTGCAGCTGACAAGTGTCATGGCGAGAGAGTACATTCTGTCACGCCTTTTGTCCAAGGTGTCAGCGGAATATGACTATGTTCTCATCGACTGTCCGCCTTCTCTTGGGTTGCTCACCATCAACGCCCTCACGGCATCGCAATATGTCATCGTGCCCATGGTGGCAGAGGTGTTGCCCTTCAAGGGACTGGAGATGATACACAACACCATTGCAAGCGTCAAGGAGCGTCTGAACCCCACGTTGCAAGAGCTTGGCATCCTCATTACCCGATACGAGCGCAGCAACATCAGCAAAGACATAGAGGCTAAGCTTAGGGACAGTCTCGGCGGTCTCGTCTTTGACACCAAGATACGCAAGAATATCACCATAGCCCAGGCACCCCTTGAAAATGTCAACATCGTTGACTATGACCCCAAGAGCAACGGGGCCGCGGACTACGAGTCGTTCACCAGAGAGTTGGTCAACAAGTTTACGGATTAAAAAAAACGAGAATCATGGCAAGACAAATAAGCAAGACATCACTGGATAAGCTTTTCGGGGGACTTGATACCCGAAAAGGCAGCCGACCAAAGTCAACTGGCAAGGAAGAACTGGCCGGAGGACACGCCACACCGACACAAACGGCCTCCAAGTCTTTCAAGTCAAACTTCTGCACGCGCCTTGACGGGGACGTTTACGACAAGATAAGGTCAATATCACACGACAACGGTTGGTCAATCCGTTCAATAGTGGAATATTCCCTGGAGGCATTCGTGACCGCATACGAGAAGAAGAAAGGCCCGGTATGTCCACGGAAAGTCAATGAAGACATCAACGAAGTATTAGGTTAACGTTACGTATAAGTTCATTAACGTCTTAATCAAAACATGCCATCTAAGAGTAGAGGCTATAGATTTTTTTCTTCCTGCGTCGTGAGACGCGGGACAGTTTTAACCCTATTAATTTGGCGTATGGATATGGAAGACAAGAAATTCACAGACAGGATAGTCAGGAACCTCACCGCGGAAGAGCTGAAAAGTCTTTACGCACGTTTGGAAGATGAGCAAACCCCTCATTCGCTGACAGTTCATGAGGGCATCTTCGGCATGAGGGAGATAGAACTGCGCATGGAAGAAGAGGACATATCCCATTTTGAGCATCTATTGTATTCAATATCATACGGCTTACAGCAAAAATCATCAAAAACAAATTGAATATGGAAAACAAGTTAATCAAAGGCATTTTTTTCACGAGCGACTTGGCCGCAATGAGCGAGATTGAGGATTCACTGGAAGCGTACCTGCGAGGTTACGACTTGAATGACGAGGACGTGGAAGACTACATCAAGTCACGCTGTCCCGATGAAGACACGGCGAGTCGCATACGAGAATTCAAATACGTTCCGGGCAACGACAGATGCTATTCATCCAAGACCGTTGACAAGTTGGAGGAGTGCGTAAGGCTATTGAGGTTGGCAGGAATATATGCCAGCCACATTGACAGGCTTCTTGCCGGGGAAGAAGATGAGCAGGGCTTCCTTACGAGCCTTGCCGTCGAGCTTAAAGGCGGCGAAGGAACAGTCGCGGACAGGATTTGATAAATTACGCACACATGAAAGTTTGCATAGCGGAAAAGCCCAGTGTGGCAAGCAGCATAGCCAACGTCCTTGGAGCCACGTCGAGGAAAGACGGCTATTTTGAGGGCAACGGCTGGCAAGTGACATGGGCATACGGTCACCTGTGCCAGATAAAGTACCCGGAAGAGATAGACAGTCGTTGGAAATACTGGTCTCTTGACAACCTGCCAATGTTGCCGATGACCTATGACATAAGGCTCATTGCAGGTAAGGACACGTCACGGCAATTCAATGTCATCAAACGCTTGTACAGCCATGCCGAGTTGATAGTCAACGCAGGTGATGCCGGTCAAGAGGGAGAGCTCATCCAGCGATGGATAATGCAGCTCGCAGGAGTTCACTGCCCGGTGAAGCGGCTTTGGATAAGTTCTCTTACAGAAGAAGCCATAAGGGACGGTTTTAACGATTTACGACCGCAGGAAGAGTACGACAACCTGTTTCAAGCAGGATTGGCCCGTGCCGAAGGCGACTGGCTTCTTGGAATGAACGCGACACGCCTATATACCAAGAAATTCGCAGGGAAAGGCACGGTCTTGTCCATTGGCCGTGTCCAGACCCCTACCTTGTCGATGATAGTGAGTCGCGACAGGGAGATAGAGAATTTCAAGCCGTCCCCTTACTGGGTTTTGACAACCCGTTACAAGGGCGTTGACTTCACGAGTGTCGCAGGTAAATACGCGATACGCGAGAAGGCCGACATTGCCCTTGCCATATCAGAAAGGAACCCGTTTGTCGTGGATTCCGTGATGAAAAAGGAGGTACAGGAGCGACCTCCACAGCTCTATGACCTCACGGCCTTGCAGGTGGACTGCAACAAGCGTTACGGCATGAGTGCGGCGATGACGTTGGCTACTCTCCAAAAGTTGTACGAGGCCAAGCTAACGACATATCCGAGAGTTGACACGAGGTATCTCACCCATGACATATACCCTAAATGCGGAGACATTCTTGAAAGGCTGTCCATGTTTGGTTATTCGGAGGCCACAGGCCCATTGTCGGGAGCGCAACCCCTTCGCAGGAGCGACCGCGTCTTCGACGACTCCAAGGTGTCAGACCACCATGCCTTGATACCCACAGGTGTTAAGCCTGGCACGCTAAGTGACAACGAGCGTAAGGTTTACGACCTTATCGTCAATAGCTTCATCGCCGTGTTCTACCCCAATAGCGTCTTCGCACAGACCGTAGTCACCGGCCACGCAGGTGAAGAGAAATTCAAGGCGACAGGCAAGGTGGCGGTCAGCCGTGGATGGCGCGATGTCTTGAAGGGCACGGAAGAAGACAAAAACGACAAGGCAAGCTCTGGCATGATGCCTGATTTCACGAGTGGTGAAAGCGGCGAGCATCACCCAATGCTACAGCGGAAAATGACGACACCCCCTAAGCGATACACGGAGGCTACATTATTGCAAGCGATGGAGACGGCTGGTAAATTCGTGGAGGATGAGACACTAAGAGCCGCGATGAAGGAGAACGGCATAGGTCGTCCCTCCTCACGTGCAGGGATCATTGAGACACTTTTATCGAAGAACAGGCAATACGTGGTGAGAGACAAGAAAAGCCTCGTGTCAACATCCATTGGGAGGCGGCTTATAGACACCATAGACGAAAGGATGTTGAAAGACCCGGCGACGACAGGCTTATGGGAGAAAAAACTGAGGCTTATTGAGAAAGGCGAGTTCTCCCTTGACAAGTTCATGGAAGCGTTGTCACGACAAGTGGTTGACATAACCACACGGGTAAAAGGTCAATCAAGCAATGGCCCCATAGGTGAGCGGCAGGAAGTGCCAGACTACAAGGCAATGACAAGTACGCGTCGCAGACAGCAAGGCTCAGCCCTTGTAGGGAAGCGATGTCCTCAATGTGGCAAGGGCATTATCATCAGAGGCAAGTACAGTTATTTTTGTAGCAATCACGCCAACGGTTGTGACTTTACCAAGCCATTAAAATAACAGTTAAAAACAGACATTATGAGGAAGTCAATCATAATCATGACAATAAGCGTCTTTCTGTCTTTTTTGTGTTCAAGTTGTCAAGGGGACAATGACAATGCCGTGGCCGGGAAAGTGTATGAAGACGGCTCCGTCAGAATAGACACCCTTACTATCAGAGGGCACCTGTATTTTCTTATATCAGGCGGCATGTCGGCCCCCCACCTTCAGCACGAGGCATCATGTGAGATGCGTGACTATGGAAGAGTGTTGGAAGACAAGGATGTCTTTGTCTTTTCAAGAAGGAACAGGTCAACATCAACGCGTGAGTCAGCGGTCAAGGCATTACCGTTGTTAAGAAAAAGAATAGACGTTCAAAATTAAAAGAAGGATATGGTTAAAAGGGAAATCGTATTGGCCGTGTCGGAAGACACAGGCATGTTGAAGTCGGACGTGAAGAAAGTAATAGAATCCTTATTTCGTCAAATCATGGATTGCGCATGCAAGGATGAAGAAGTCATCTTCCGTGGGTTCGGCACTTTCCGCGCCACCAAGCGCAAGAAAACAAAAGCACGTGACATACGTAGGGGCATAGAGATAACATGCCCGGAGAGGATGACGTTGAAGTTTTTTGCCGTTGATTCGTTGGTCAAGAGAATCAACGAAGCGATTGGTGCTCAAAGTGATGGAAAATAATTCTCATGGCTATAAAGTTCATTAAAGGCAGCCTACTGGATAGTCAAAGCCAGACCCTTGTATGTCCCGTCAACTGTGTTGGCGTTATGGACGAGGGCTTGGCCTTGTCATTTAAGCTTGCCTATCCAAGCATGTATGAAAGGTACAAGTATTATTGTGACAAGTCCCTTTTGCGTCCCGGTATGCTGTGGCTGTACGGTTCAAGGCGGCGCAAGGTCTTGTGCTTTCCTACCCGACTTGAATCCGAGGGCCAGGCAGACAGCAAGGAGTTGGAAAACATAGAAAGCGGCTTGGCAAAATTTTGCGCGACATACAAAGACAAGGGCATAACTTCTGTGGCCTTCCCATTGTTAGGCTTCGTAGACGGGGGTCAACTATGGGAATCAACGTCAATGGATTTGCTGGAGGCGTATCTTCACACCGTCGACATCCCTGTCGAGCTATATGTTCATAGTCTTACTGTGCCATGCGACTTGCGTGTCAAGACCAAGCTTCTCGAAGATATGGGCTTTGATGTTGTCAGCATTGAGAAAGACGCTATCCATTGACGTAGTTACTCAATAAGCCTTTTTTTAAGAATCGAAGACATCCCTGGCCGTTTTCTCCGGACTTGACGTGAGGAAAACGGTCTTTGATGTGTCTCAGATACCTGTCGCTGACATGAAGCAGCTCAGCGGCTTCTTTCGTTGTCAACCACTCGTCCTGTTCCTCTTTCGCGAGTTTTTTCTTGTTAGAGAGTTTCTTTATGACGGCGTTTGCGATGTCATCTATTAGCTGCGCTCTTTCCTTTTTCGTTATATCCATATTCGTGCATATCATATCGTTATAT
>ERZ1031933.643-NODE-643-length-10415-cov-10.385039_pt1 | contig 10415 bp, 4 predicted proteins | sample MGYA00517880_ERZ1031933 | MGnify/ENA primary metagenome ERZ1031933 (study PRJEB33719, sample SAMN04261283) | wastewater metagenome | biome: rural village; feature: human; material: feces | host: Homo sapiens | place: El Salvador | collected 2014-01-14 ... | reverse complement strand
AGTTTTAGTAAGTATGTGATAGGATCTGTTGTGAAACAGGTCCTATTTTTTTTTGCCAAGCGGTCTTCAATACCAAAAGAGGATGTGTCATGAACTGATGACACATCCTCGATTTCTTTCTAGCTACGATGTTTATCTTCTGCCGCATAGGCATAGGAAGCGGAATCTTCCTCTGGCAGTTTATATGGAATAACTCCATCAGCTCCTTCCACAACCTGCCCGTTGCTTTCAAGTTCTGCGATGCAGGAACCTGTAGCAAAGAAATACATGGTGATGATGATGTTGATGGCAGCATCTATCTCCTGCTCTGAAGCTGTTGGAGAAATGTGAGCCTCCTTGTTGCGCCATTCCTTGATGATCAGCAGATATTGGTAGAGAGTCTGATACTCCGATTTCTCTTTATATTTCAGTTTCCATAATGGGCGTATGGCATGAATCACATCCTTCCATGTCACTGGGTCGCCTTCAAAGCGTGGAGCCACCTCCTTGTTCTCCATCAGATAATAGAGCTTCTTGAGATAAGCTTCAAACTTGGTAACTAACAGATTGAAAGCCACATGCTTATCAACAATTGTGACTTTCTTGCCATAGAGATTGGCGAAGGCTCTGTTGATAAACAGTCCTACGCCATCGAGCGATGCAAGCGTCTTGGTGCCCAGCACGTAGAACACGCTGTTGAGCACTTCTTCCTGAGGTCGCATCTGTTCTGCCACACCCGAAAGGGTAGAGTGGAGGATGTTGCGGATGCTGATTCGTATATGGTCGATATCCAGCTCTTTAGCTTCCCCGTCAGTATTCTCGGCAGGATCCTCGGCAGCAGGGCTTGCTTCCTCGTCTGTAGGCGTTGTTTCCTCGGTGGTTGGTGGGGTTGCACCATTGTCCATCGTAACGTCGTCGTGGAGCCACGCCAGCAGAATGCGCTCGCGAGCTGCAGGGTCCAGAATGAACTTGCGCAATATCTGGTCGGCCTTTGGCATTACCAGGAACGGAGGACAGGCTGAGCCGGTGATGCGCACCAGAAATTCACGGGTCTTCTGCAGGTCGAGCGTGAGCTTCAGATTTTCAAACCGGTTGAACTCGTTCAGATTCTGTTCGTTCACGTTGCTGCTCATGATGTTGATGAGCTGGCTCTCGTTTACTCCGGTGGCTTCGCCCAGATTCATGATTTGCTTCTTCAGCTCGCTTATCTGATATTCGGCAATATAGTCGTTGATGGTCTTTCCCTGTTCCAGATGCAGGTCGCCGCTCTGTATGTCGTGCAGGATGATGAGCGCCGTGCGCTGGTCTTTCTGCGAGAGCGTGGCAAAGGTCTTGCACAGTTCCTCGAATGCCTCCTTGGTCATTTCACTTCCCGGACCTTCCGTATAGAGGTTCTTGATGAACTTCTGGAATTTCGAGTCGATGTAGTCTGCATTGATGGTTCCCGTGCCCGTCTCCGTGATGTACGTGTCGATGGTGTATTCCCATGCTTCCTTTGGGTCGCCACCTTCGCCACCTCCTTCAAAGAGCTCACGATAGCGCTGCAGCAGAATCTGATAAGTCTGCTCGTCCAGTTCCATCTTCACCTTTGTATAGGTGTTGCCGTGCTGGAATTCATATTCGCTCTTTTCCCATACGAAGCCTTGCAGCTTGGCAGCCTCCAGCAGATGGATCATCTCGCTGAAGCATTTGGCAAACATATTCCTGGATTCACGGCCGTCGGGCAGCTTTTCGAAGTGCATGATCTTGTGCGAATGGAAGATGTCGCGGATGGTGAGGAAGCGCTGGTTGATGTTGGAAAGATTCTTCTCCAGCTTATCCACAAACACACCTAATGGACGGTCCACATACACCTCTAATGCATCGTTGATGTTCTGCTCCATGGTGTAGGGCTTGGTGTAGTACTTGATGGTGCCGAATGGCTTGTCGGGACCAAACAGGCGGTTGGTGCGTGAGAATGCCTGGATAATGTCCACATACTTCATCACCTTATCCACATAGAGCGTATTGATCCATTTCGAGTCGTAGCCCGTAAGCATCTGGGTCACCACTATCAGCAGGTCTATCTGCTGACTGTGGTCGTTTTCTATACCGATGTACGGCTTCTTGTGGGCAAGTCGCTTCGCCACGTCCTTCTTGTACTTGGCGTAGTTGGCAAGCTGATAGTTCGTGCCATATTTAGCATTATAGTCGGTAAGCATCTCCTTGATTGCATCCTCGCGCACAATGCCGCCGTCGCTGTTGTCGATGTTGCTGTCGAAAACAGCCACTACGTTCACCGACGGATGATACTTTCTGAATAGCTTGTAGTAGGCGATGGCTTCCGGAATGTTCTTGGTGGCGAGCATGGCGTGGAACTTGCCGTTCTTGCTCAGTTTCTCGCGGCTCTTCATGATGTCGTTGGCCACGGCTATGTGGTGCTTGTCGCATTCGTAGATGTCTCTCGGCAGATAAGCCTCTATGCCCTTCACCGGCTTGCCGTTCTCGGTGTAGGTTTCCTGCATCTTGAGCTGGTTGACAAAGCGGTCGTAGATTTTCCCGAACTCCTCGTTCTCGCTGATGAGCTTCAGATATTCTTCCGTAGTTTTGGGAGTTGTGGGATTGAAGGGATTCTCCTCCTTCAGTCTGAGGTCTATTTGATGGAACGCCACCAGTTCGCGTAGTTCGTCATCGTCGTAGGTCTTCACCATGTAAGGGTCAAAGCCGAGCACATTGCCGTCGGGTATTCCGCTGGCGATGGTGTATTTATGGAGCATGTCGCCGAAGAGGGTCTCCGTGGTGATTTCATGCTTGGCATTTTCCTCAAACACCGGTGTGCCTGTAAAGCCGAAGAGCAGAGCCCTCGGGAAGATGTGCTTGATGCTGACGAGCATGTCGCCGAATACGCTGCGGTGGCACTCGTCGATGATGAATACGAGGCGCTTCTGACCGATGCTGTTGAGCAGTTCCTGGGTGATGGTTCCGCCGCCCGAGATGGAGGCTCCCTCTTTCAGATTGCTCATCTTCTGGATGGAGGTTACGATGAGGCGGTCGTCGTTGTCGGTGCTCTTCAGCTTGGCGAGCAGCACCGAGGAATCTACGGTGTCCTGAATCTCGTCGCCCTCGCCGGCAAAGCCGCGGTATTCGTCGAGCGACTGCAGGGCGAGTTCTATGCGGTCGAGCAGGAACACCACCTTGTCAGCATCGCCGCTTTCTGCTATCAGCTGCGCACTCTTGAAAGATGACATGGTCTTGCCCGAACCCGTAGTGTGCCAGATGAATCCGCCACGGTGCAGATGGTCGTCCCAGTTGGTTTTCTTCACCACGTCGCTTATCTTGCTCACGGCAAAATACTGGTAGCTGCGTAGCACCTTCAGGGTCTTGTCCTTGTCGTCGGCAATGGTGTAGAATCCCACCATTTGATGGGCCATAGGGATGGAGAGCAGATTGGTAGCCACCTGCTTCCAGTCGCTCATGATGGTATTGTTGAAGTCTTCCCAATGGAAGTAGAACTGCTTCTGAAACCGGTCTTCCGTGCCTGGGTTGGCAAAGTAGAGGGTTTCTTCGGGCGTCATGGCTACATAGATCTGCACCATCGAGAAGATGCCGTTCTGGAAGATGCCCTCGTGTACGTATCTCTTGATCTGATAGCAAGCCTGACTTACGTCTATCTTGCTTCGCTTCAGTTCGATGTGGATCACGGGCATTCCGTTGATCAGGAGCATCATGTCTCCCCGTCGGTCGCCCAGCATCGAGTCGGCAGTCTTGAATTTAGGCTGTCTTACTATCTGGTAGCGGCTTTGTCCGGAAGAGATTTCCATGGGGTCGAAAATCTTCAGATACACTTCCTTGCCGAAGTTGTTGGTGTCGGCTTCATTGTCGCGCTTGATGCAAACCTGCTTGCCGTTGATGAATCGGTTCATCTCGTAGGGTGAACTTTTCATGTTCACCTGGTCCATCACCTGCTTCATTTCCGAGGCGGTAAGTGGGTAGTTGCCCAACTTGTCTATCTCCCGGTTGTTGTCGTAGATAATGTCAGCCCAGTTCTGCACCAGTTGCTCTTCGGTAGGGTTTTTGATCACTTCGTTCCAGCCGTGGTCGAGGAGATGATGGGTCAGCGCCTCTTCAAAGGCGAGTTCCTTGATGAACCCTTGTATATTGTCTGCCATAATTTTCTGATGTTTTATTTGTTGTTTGGTTTATCTTTTTAAGTCCCAATGCTCAGTCAATGATTTTGTATTTAATGCGACATTTTCCGTATTTACTGCGACATTTACTGCGTTTACTGCGACATTTACTGCGACATTTCTACATTTACTGCGACATTTCTCTTACTGTCGAAGGTCTGGTCTTCTTTTCTGCTTCTTATTTCATCTATTGTCATGATGTTATATTCTTTAAGTATTATACGAACATTTTGTCAAGACACGCAGACTTGATCTGCTTCAGCTTCTCCAGGCGCTGAGACTGGAGGGAGATTTGGCGGTCGAGAGAGGTGAAGTAGGAGGCAATGGCTTGCTGCTCGGCGAGAGAAGGGTGAGGTACGGATAATTCCATATAATTTTTAAAAGATATGTTTAATAAACCATCCATTCTTGCAGTTGATGAAACCAATCTCTTTAAATCCTTATCTTTTGTACCACTATTCAAGTAGTATGCATAAAATGAATCATTATCATTTGTGAGTCTAAATGAATGATATACGAAAGGAATCCTTGCTTCTTCAACTAGGAGATTAAAGCAGCTTCCAAAATTTCTTGTTTTTGAATATCCGTGATTATACGAGAGTTCTCCTTTCTTCAATAGTGTGTAATTAGCCAAGCTGCTTCCTGCGTTATTATCTGAATATTTCTCACTCTGATTAATAAATCCATTTAATGCAGATATCATCATGACTGGTGCTGTTGAATTAATAGGTGCCTTTCTTTTTACTTGTTCAGAAATGTCTCCTAATTTTAACCATGTCCATTCCCCCTCAAACCCCTTGAATCTTATTTTAGGCACAGTTTCCCCTTCCTGCGGGAACATAGCCTGCAGGCTTGCCGCCTTCATCTGCTTTAATGAGGCAAGACGGGAGGTGGAGGCGGAAATCTGAGAGTCGAGAGTGGTGAAGTATTTACCTATGGCTTTCTGTTCATCTTTAGCTGATGGAACAACGAACTTTGTAGTTGATACTAAATTCCAATCCGCTCTTGGCATCTTTGAGCCAGATGAAATATTTGCAACCTTCAGAAATGATTCAGAATTAACCAATGTATAAAGGTATTTTTCATCTAATCCTTTTGAGCGAAGAACCCAAAAATCGCCTATAGCCACTCCATTAAAATCCGCTAAGATAATATTCTTAAGATAAGGACGTAATTTACCAAAAAGAATATCACCTTCATAGAATAACTTTCCATACTTATGACATTCTTTCTGATAAATGTTTTTATTAAAACAACCTTCTCCCGAAGCAATATCTTCAAATTCAACTCCAGGAAGCATTCCTGCTTGTCCTGAGGCTGAGATTCGTTCAACCATCTCGGAAAATAGAGTTGCCTTCCATTCCCCCTCAAACCCTTTAAATCTTATTTTTGGTTCTATCATATTATTCAATCTTTTTGTTCATAATAATAAGAATAGTCGAGACCTTTCATAAAGGTTTCTCTATTGTTTACTACCAGACGTACTGGTTAGTGGTATTAACATTTTTACTCCCAACTAACAACCCACTTGCCATACTTGTTACTTCCAGCACGTGAAAGAATGTTGGCAGACTTTAGAGTTGCAATATGCTTTCTTACCATGCGTTCGGACATGCCAAGAGCTTCTGCTGCCATTTTTGCCGATGCTCCGTCGTTATTGCTTAGATAGTTGAGCACATTCCATGCAGAGTCCGAAATGTCAGGATGTTTATCGTGAACTTTATCGTGAACTTTATCATGAACTTTATCATGAACTTTATCGTGAACTTTATCGTGAACTTTATCGTGAACTTCATGCAATTCTTCACCTTGATGTCTCTTTAGAGTCTCAAGAATCTCCGACAGCATAAAGTCGATGAAAACGCCAGAGTCAGCAGCTTGCGTGCTTGCTGTTATTGCATCATAATATGCCTGCTGGTTAGAGAAAACCATGTTCTCCACAGGCAGATGTTCGAACAGTGGATGTAGCTTACCAAGAATAAGCGATTGCCACAGTCTGCCCATACGGCCATTGCCATCGGCAAAGGGATGTATGAATTCAAACTCGTAGTGGAACACACAAGAGCGTATAAGCAGATGATCCTTGCTTTGGTTTAGCCATGCAAACAAATCTTTCATCAGATACGGCACTCTGTCGGCAGGTGGCGCCATGTGAACAAGTCCATGTTCGGAAAACACTCCCACACCTCTATGCCGGTATTTTCCAGGATAGTCGATAATTGCTTCCATCATCTGTGCATGAGCCTTTAGCAAGTCTTCTTCCTTGAATGCGTCAAGGTGAGGATACATTTCGTATGTCTTTATGGCATTCTTCACCTCTTGTATTTCCTTGATTGGCGCAATGATGTTTTTGCCGTTGATGATATCGCGCACCTCATCCTCTGTCAGCTTGTTGCCCTCTATGGCAAGCGAGCTGTGGATGGTGCGTATCCTGTTTGCCTTGCGCAGATGTAGAGCGTCTTTTTGTTCAAGTCGTATGGCGTAACGCTCTATCAGACCTGAAATCTCAGCAATCTTATTGATTGCTTCTGCACTTATTGTAAATGGTGGCGTGTACATAATCCAATTCCTCCTTACTCTTTTACCAGTTCCTTCAGTCCCTTGATGGCAAATTCATCGCCCGTGAGCTGATCTACCAACTCAGCCAATTCGCTTGTAGCCACAGCCATGTCGTCGTTGATCTGCTTGTAGCTTACGGCGTATTTCTCGCTGAGGGCAAGGGCGGCTGATTCCAGGTCGGCAAGCACTGAGCGCAGGGTGCTGTCGATGCCTTCGCAGATAGGGTCAATCCACTTCATGTGAAGCAGCTGGGCTACTTCCTCATCCGTAAGATTCTGGATAGCCTCGATGGTCTTTTCTTCCAAAGCCAGTTTGTCGGCCTTACTCTGCTTGTCGGCCTTCGACTGCTCATTCCACAGTGCCACCATCTGCTTCAGCTTATCCTTTGTCTCAGGCTCTACATCTGCCTTAGGCTTGGCGTCGGCTGTAATCTTCTTCTTGTCGAGGGCATTGTCCTTCTCGCTGTCGCAATAAGCCTCCATTTCTTCCTCGGTGAAACTGTCGCGCAACTCATCGAGTTCTCCATTGATGGCTTCCACCCTCGACTGTAGATTGGCGATGGCTTGCAGTTCTGTCTGGAACTTCATCTGCTGCACCATGCTGAAAGGAATGATGCGACCCTTCAGTCCATCAGGCACTTCCACCTCCTCATCGTTCTTCTTCTTCACCAATTTATATACGGTTTCCACCTCGCGCACAGCACGGATGCCTTCTTCCTGAATGGTCTCGATGTCGATGATGATAGACTGCCAGTGGTCTGCCAAAGCCTGATAAACGGCGTAGCGGTCGATGAGCGGAACAGGGTTGAGGCGGCGGAAAATATCGGTAGAAATCTCGTCCTGAGCCTGCAGTTCACGCACTTCCATCACATGGTCTATCAGCTGCTGATGGAGCCTGTCGGCGAATCCGCCGAATGCCTGGGCAAACTGCATCTTGAAGTTTCTTACATCCTCATTCTGCTCAATGGCAGTCTTCACATCCTCCACCTTCAGGGCAGAATAAGGCTTGTCAGCTTCGGGCTGGAACAGGGCACTGCGCAGCGAAGGTAGCGTGTCCCAATACTTCTGCATCGCATCGATTTCGGCATTAGGAATACCGCCAAACATGGTGGCGTAGATGTCGAAAGGCTGGGCTGCCTCGCTCGAATCCACGTAGCGTGGAATGTTGAGATTATAGCCGTTCTCTCTTATTTCCTCACGGCTCACCTTGCGGGAGAAGCCAGGAATATTCTTGCGGTCGCGCACGGTGTCGGCTATCTTCTTGATGTCGCAGGCGCGGAGCTTGTTCTGCTTGCCGTCCTTGACGAATCCCTTGCTTGCGTCGATAATGAGCACGTCGTCATTATCACGATGCTGCTTGAGCACCATCACGAGGGTAGGAATGCCTGTGCCGAAGAAGATGTTGGCTGGCAGACCGATGATGGCGTCGATGTTGTTCTTCTCGATGAGGCGGGTGCGGATCTGTTCCTCCTCGCCGCCACGGAACAATACGCCGTGGGGCAGCACGATGGTGAGGATGCCGTCTGGTTTCAGGTGGTGGAGCTCGTGGAGCAGGAAGGCATAGTCGGCCTTCGACTTAGGCGCCACGCCATAGTCCTTGAAGCGGGCGTCGGTCTCGCGGTCTTTCGGGTCCCAGTGCTGGGAGTAGGGTGGGTTGCTCACCACTGCATCCACGTAGAGCGGCTGACCAATCTCGCTGCCGGAGTTGATGATAGGCCAGTCTTCTGCGAGCGAGTCGGCGCAGCGGGTGTTGATGTTGCCCGGCTGGATTCCACGCATCACGAGGTTCATGCGGGTGAGGTTGTAGGTGTTCTCTATCAGCTCCTGCGCATAGTATTTCACCCGGTTCTTGTCGGCAATATGGCGACCTACAGACTTACCGATGGTGATGAGCAGCGAACCGGAACCTGATGTAGGGTCGTAGATTTCTATCTGATGCTTGTCCTTATGATGCTCGGCTACGATTTCCGACATGAGGATGGCCACCTCGTGAGGTGTATAGAATTCGCCAGCCTTCTTGCCGGCATTGGCAGCAAAATTGCCAATCAGATATTCATATACATAGCCCAGCACGTCATAGTCTTGCGAACCGTCGGTAGGAATATCCCTGATCAGCTTGATGAGGTCTTTCAGGGCGCGGGTCTGGCTTGCAGGGTTTTCGCCCAGCTTGCTCAGTCCTGCCTGCAGACCCTTGAAGATGCCGTTATATACAGCCTTGTAGTTGGGACTAATCAGACGGTCGAAAGAGTTCAGCGCCACCGACATATCGGCAACGGTAAAGGTGCTGTTGGGCTGCAGCCATGTGGAGAAGAGGTTCTTGTATTCGATGAAATAGCCTATGTTGTTCTTGCAGTATTCGATGATGACTTTTGAGTTCTCGTCATCATAGTTTTCTACAAGGCTCTCCAGTGCAGCCTGCTTCTCTTCATCAGAAGCCCCCTTCATATCCTTCAGGATATAGTTCACCTCATTGTCTGACAGAAACTTATAGAAGATGAGTCCGAGGATATAGTCTTTATATTCGTTAGCATCAATCTTCGAACGCATCTTGTTTGCCGATGCCCATATCTTGTTTGCGAGTTGTTGTTTGTTCATATTTTATATATATTAATTCTATTCAATATGCAAAAATAAGATTTTTTCTTGGAAAAACAAACATTTTTCATAAAAATAACACATCTTAAGGCAAAAAATATCTAGCCTTAAGGCAAAAAATATCTAGCCTTAAGGCAAAATATATTTTCCCTTAAGGCAAAATATTCCTAGCCTTAAGGCTAAATAAAATAAGCCTTCAGGAGATGCCGCTTTCTTACGGCTCCTGAAGGCTTCTGATTCCTATTTCTTTACCAAATTCTGAAGTTTTCTGATTCCTATTTCTTCTCCAATTCCTGAAGGCTCTCCATCTTCTTCGACTCCAGGAATTCGTAGATGCCGCACAGGTGCTCGCGAACCCTGCCATGACCGAATTCATATACCTTGCTCACCAATCCATCCAGGAAGTCACGGTCGTGACTCACCACGATGAGCGTGCCGTCGAAATCGAGAAGCGCCTGCTTCAGCACATCCTTCGTCTTCAAATCCAGATGGTTGGTAGGCTCATCGAGAATCAGCAGATTCACCGGCTCCAGCAACAGCTTCAGAATGGCAAGACGGGTTCTTTCGCCACCTGACAATACCTTCACCTTCTTGGTAGAATCCTCACCGCCAAACATAAAGGCTCCCAGCAAATCGCGAATCTTGTTTCTTATTTCGCCCTTCGCCACATCATCAATGGTCTGGAACACCGTGAGTTCGCCATCCAGCAAAGATGCCTGGTTCTGGGCGAAATAGCCTATCTGCACGTTATGCCCCAACTCCAGCTTGCCCTCGTTCTGCAGCTGACCCATGATGCATTTCACCAGCGTAGACTTACCCTCGCCATTTCTGCCCACGAAGGCGATCTTGTCGCCACGCTCCACGGTGAGGTTCACGCCGCTGAATATCTGCTTGCCGTCGAACGACATCGCCACGTCGCTCATCTGCACCGGATAGGCGCCGCTTCTCGGACTCGGCGGGAACTTCAGTCTCAGTCGGCTGGTATCCTCCTCATCCACCTCGATGAGTTCCAGCTTTTCGAGCATCTTCACGCGGCTCTGCACCTGGAAGGTCTTGGAGTAGGTGCCCTTGAACCGCTCGATGAAATCCTTGGTCTCGGCTATCATCTTCTGCTGCT
>ERZ1031933.605-NODE-605-length-10669-cov-64.823629_pt1 | contig 10669 bp, 7 predicted proteins | sample MGYA00517880_ERZ1031933 | MGnify/ENA primary metagenome ERZ1031933 (study PRJEB33719, sample SAMN04261283) | wastewater metagenome | biome: rural village; feature: human; material: feces | host: Homo sapiens | place: El Salvador | collected 2014-01-14 ... | reverse complement strand
CAACAAAAATAAGAGTCTTTCTATCCAGATAGGAAGACTCTTTTAGATTAATAAAAACATTAAGACTATATGGCAACAATTGCAGTAGATTTCGATGGTACAATCGTAACCCACGAGTACCCGAAGATTGGTACAGAGCTACCTTTCGCCACAGAAACATTAAAGATGTTGATTAGAGACCACCACAAGCTTATTCTATGGAGCGTACGCGAAGGAAAGCTCCTGGACGAGGCAGTAGAATGGTGTAGAGAAAGAGGAGTTGAATTCTGGGCTGTAAATAAGGATTATCCTGAAGAGAGTCTGGAGAACAATAACCACTTCTCACGCAAGCTCAAAGCCGACTGGTTTATCGATGACCGAGGTATTGGCGGTTTGCCAGACTGGGGGGAGATTTATCAGATTATCACCAACCATACAAGCTATCGCAGAGTACTGAAGCAGAAGTTCGGCGAACAGCAGGAAGCTCCTAAAAAGAAACATTGGTGGAGCCGCGGATAAAGTGTTCTCCAAAAGGATATCCTAGTAAATACGATAAAAGATATCCTGATGATACGATAAAAGATATCCCAATAAATAAAAAAGGTGTATTGCTCTTTGGCAATACACCTTTTTTTATTTATTGGAATGAATTTACTAGTCTGAATTAGAAGAACAAGTAGCGGTTATCAACTACATGAGCGTTCAGATAAAGCTCGTTCATGAAGTTACCAGCATACTGCATAGCCTTCTGACGGCACTTCTGCTCGTATGTCTTAGCATCGAACTTAACAGGACGGTTAGTCTTGTTAGTAACCTGGAAGAGATAAACACCAGCGTTACCCTTCACAGCATGAGCAGAGAAAGCACCCTTCTTAGTACCTGCAACAGCACCAGAGAGAGCTGGCTCGCTAGCGCCAGTAGCTGCGATGAATACAGGAGCAGCGAAAGTAATCTGGTTTACAGAAGAAACCTTACCACCCTTAGCCTTAGCAGCTGCGATGTTCTTAACACCATTCAACTTAGCCTCTATCATCTCAGCCTTCTTATCCTTGAGCACCTCTGCCTTAACAGTCTCCTTGACAACTGCATCATTCAAATCACGATAACCGATATGATGAATCTTATCAAGAACTACAACCAGCAGGTGGTTGTTGTCACCACACTCATAGAGAGGTGAAATCTCACCTTCCTTGCTATCGAAGATCCACTTCAAAGCCTCACGGGTAGAATGGATGTTTGCTACATAGTGAACAGAAGTTGTAATATCCTTCAAGTCCTGAACCTTGTAACCTTCCTTAGCTGCATTCTTCAAGAGATCCTCTGACTTAGGATTAGCACTTACGAAGCTAGAGAACTTGTTGTAAGCTGTACGGTAAGTACCCTGAGAGAAGTCGATAGGCTTCTTGATAACGGCTGCAGTATACTTGCTGACCATTGCCTTGCGGTCGAGAACCTGAAGAACTACATAACCCTGACCCAGCTGAAGCTGGTTCAAAGAATTGATAGCTGCAGTATTCAATGTATTGATGAATGTCTTGTTGTCCTTATCCATAGACTGGGCATACTCATACTGCTTGGTAGTCATCCAAGCCTTGTCACCAGTCTGGCCATACTTCTTAGCAATAGCCTCGAAATCAGCACCACCGGCAAGAGCGCCCTGAATAGAATCTGCCTTAGTCTTAGCCTCAGCTACTGAGTTAGCAGCAACCTGAATAACACGATACTGTACAGAATCTGGCAATTCCTGCTTAGCTACCAACTTAACGATGTTCAATGTATTGTCACCGGCATTAGCCTTAACAGCAGAAGTAGAACCTACAGCCATAGAATCGAGCTGAGCAGCGATATCACGTGGGAAAGCATCCTTTGAAACAGGAATACCAAGATAAGCTACAGTAGAAGCTGACTTACGTACAACCTCTGTAGGATCTGCAGCAGCAGCCAACTGTGAGTGATAACCTGCGAATTCCTTGTTAAGAGCAGCACGGTCTGCATTTGAAGCCTGAACCTCGATGTCAACGAACTTGATGTCGCGGCTCTCAACAGGCTGCTTGAAGCGTGCCTTGATCTCATCATACTTAGCCTTCAGATCGCTTTCAGAAATCTTTACCTTATCATCCTGAATGTCAGAGTAAGGGAAAGCAGCCAACTGAATCTGGCTCTCTTCATTCTCCTCCTTGAAAGCCATCTTAGCCTCTACAGGATTTGACAGGAAGCAACCGGCGAGAAGAGCCTGATACTTCTGAGCCAAAGTCTGCTGGCGGAGAGTCTTCTCGATGAATGACCAGTAGTTGTAAATCTTGGTATACTGATCCATCATCTGTGCGTTAGCAGATGGGTTAGCCTTCTGTGCCTTGTAGTCTGCCAAGAACTTCTGGAGAGAAGATGCGTCGAAACGACCAGTCTGCTGATTAACGAAAGGAGTCTGCTGAAGCATAGGGTTAGTACCTGTCTTCAAGATGTCCTGAAGCTCTTCGTCGGTCACAGTGAGCCCCAACTTGCTAGCTTCCTTAGCGATAATCTGGTTCTGGATGTAGGTATTCCATACCATATCCTTCACCTGATTCATCTGCTCTTCAGGAAGATTTTCCTGACCCTGTTGCATTTTAATAACTTCTGAATACTCATCAACGAGCTTCTGGAAATCCTGCACGCTGATTTTTTCGCCCAAAACCTCACCAATCTGCTGGCGCTCATTATTCTTTGCTGAATCGCAAGAGCGGAAAGCTTCCTCGGCAATAAAGGCGAAAAGGCCGAAACTGATGATACAAACCAGTATCACGCCTCTTTTTCTAATTGTTCCTAATGCTGCCATTACGTTTTAATTATTATTATTATTTTTATTTTTTCCTAAGTTTAGATTGAACCACTTTTGATGCTAGTAGCCAATTGTCTGCAAAAATACAAAAATAATACGAGAAAAGGGAATTTTTTGCTATCTTTTTTGACTATTACCTCAAAAAAAGCAAAAAATTCCCTTTTCCCGCTCAGCTATTTGATGATGTGGAGTTTAACAAGCTCTATTTTACGGGATGTTGACTTGATAATCTTGAACTCAAAGTTATCAAACTTAATCACCTCGTTGAGTTTAGGAAAACTCTGATATTCATGCAATATCAAACCGCCTACAGTCATATATTCATCACTTTCCGGCAGTTCAAAACCAAACATATCGTTCACCTTGTCAATCTCCAGTCGTGCAGAAAGGAGATAGTCACCATCATCGGTTTTCTTAGCTACATATTTGGCTGAATCGTGCTCATCTTCTATATCTCCGAAGATTTCCTCCACGATATCTTCCAGACTCACCAAACCGCTAGTACCGCCAAACTCATCTACAACGATACCTAAAGACTTCTTCTGCTGCAAAAAAGTCTGCATCAGTTTCTGCGCCTGCATCGTTTCCGGCACAAAAGGAAGTGTACGGATATGATCCTGCCAACGTGAAGGATGATGGAACAGTTCGGAACTGTGAATATATCCCGCAATATGGTCTATATCCTCTTCATATACAATGATTTTCGAATTACCGCTCTCTATGAATTTCTGCTGCAGTTCTTCGAGAGAAGTATCCATTTCAACAGCCTGAATCTCAGTACGGGGCACCATACAGTCGCGTACTTTAGTATCGGAGAAATCAAGGGCATTCTGAAAAATCTTCACCTCGTCATTAATTTCATCTTCATTGGTAGCATTATCGATACTTGACTGCACAAGATAATCAAGGTCTACCTTAGAAAAGCCTTCATCTGTCCCCTCTGCATCCATCTTCATACCTATCAGACGCAGCAGGCACTTACTCAAGAAAGTACTGAACTTGCTGATAGGCCACAATACCACATAGCACAGATAAGCTATTGGACTGAAAATAGAAAGCAAGCGGTTCGGATTAGACTTGAAAAGCGTCTTTGGCAGAAACTCACCTGTAAAGAGTACTATCAGCGTAGACAGAATGGTATCTGCAGGCACCGTAAAGGCTGCATCAAAACCTGCGAAAATCGTATTGTCGAAAAGACGGGCTATCAGGATACCATAAACTACAAGGGCTATATTGTTGCCCACGAGCATGGTACTGACAAAGCCATTCGGATGATTATAAAACAAAGATAACAGTCGTTGCGTAAGGCCGTTTTTCTCCTTATCCATCTCCGCCAACATACGGTTGGAAGAGACGAAGGCAATCTCCATTCCGCTGAAGAATGCTGAGAAGACCATCGTAATGAGAATGCCTACGACTAAACTCATATCCACCTGTTCATTCATTATATCTTTTTCTTTTTAATTAGTGCATGATAGGAATCGTAGTGGCTCTGACTGGTGTAGCCGGCTGACGGAAGTTATTCTTGACAGAATCAGGCTGGCTGCTCAACGTATCGGCACCACCACCTCCTGTCAGGTCTCCCTTTTCAAAGCTACCCTTCGAATTGCTCACATAATAGCGCGTCATCTTTTCATCACTCCAGAAATGAGAACCCTGTAGCGTTCTTTCAGGAGTAACAAGTTTACTGAATACGTTACTAGACAATTCGTGCTTATTCTGATCCCAGGTAAGTTGCTCACTATTGAAGCGCAAACCATCTTTGGTTAGGATGCTCACCCTACCATAAAGTTTCCATATCTTCTGCTGATCATAATAATAAGCTGTATCACACTGGATATAACTATTAATATGGAATTTCTCATCAAACTGCTCCAGCAAAAGTCCCTTATCAAAGATCCACAAAGATGGATTCTTGCTGGTATTCACCTCCCACCGTTCTGTTACGATGCGATATTTCATAACTCCCGAGTCGCTTACCAATGTATTTACACCATACGACGTCATCATCGCCACCGAGTCTTGCGGACGGATGGCGGGCGCAGTATGTTCTACCTGGTTCTGGCAACCAGCCAAAATCAGGAACATCAGGATACCGACAACATAAGAGCCTTTTATTCTATACATTATTATATAGAGATTCTATACATTATTATATATAAGTGGAAGATTAATCCATCTTCCACTTCTTAAACCAATCCTCGTTGAATGTGAATCCGATATTGATACGGAAAGAATTTTCCTTAATCAGATCCTTAGCCGAACTCTTCACCCACTGACCGCTGATATTCAGCATAGAGCGGTTGTTGTAAGAGTTCATGATAGGAATACCGAAACCGGCACTTACAGAGATTTCCTTCGGACCATCAACACCATTCATCTTATAATAAGGTGTGGCGTAGCTGGCACCTACACGATACTGAACACGCTTGAAGAAAGCACGGCTGCGCTCTCCATAGCAATACTGGGCACCGAGATTGAACTTGCTTCTATCCTTGTAGATACCATTTTTCAAGGCGTAGTTGGTTCCATCGAAACTAGGATACCCCAAGCTACCCCACTTCTGCAGACTGTAATCAAAGCCTACCTTCCACTGGTTGTTATGATTCCACATCACACCCGCACCAATCATGGTAGGCAACTTGTATGCCTTGCCGATAGAGTAAGCGGTGGTATCGGTAACACCGTTCTGGGTATCATTAGAAATGATTTTCATATCAGCAGAAGCTCCCAGACCATGTTCTGGTGAGAAGGTGACACCCACGGTAGCCCAATCTTTCTTTGAGAACTGATGGGTATACTGTACACCGAAATCAACCTTATAGCTGTTCACCTGCATAGAATAGTAACGGGTAAGGGTCTTGTAATAAGAATTGCTGTAGCTGTTTGATACACTTCTGTCTATACTACCCCAGAGATATGAGAAGTTGGCACCTACGGCCAAGCCCTTGACCGGTTCCCAACCAGCGCCGATGTATGCCTGATGCAAACCACCATCGCCGGAATAAGTATTAGTATAGTAAGCTTCCTTGTCAGCATTCACCCATTCTGATGCAGAATAATTATAGCCAACATTGGTAAAAGGAATGATACCGAAGCTCATACCTACATGTGGCAGCAAGCGGAAGCCTGCAACAACATACTCAAAATTTGAGTTGTTGGCATTCTTCTTCACACCATTCTCTTCAAAATTTGTCACCTGACCAGAGATGCCGGCATCAAGGATGAAAGTCATAGAATCAATCGAAGCATAAGATGCAGGGTTGAGATAGTTCACCTGATTATGCTCATGAAAGCCAAGACCGACTCCATTCATACCGCGATTAAAACCAGAAGTCTGGTCCGACAAGATGCCAAGACCATACTGGCTGTATGGCGAATTAGTACCACTTTGGGCATTAACCATAAGGGCTGAACCCAACAATAGGGTTGCTAAAAAAAGCTTTCTCATTCTTTAATAATCATTCAAAATTATATTCAGAGTGCAAAAGTATTAAAAAAAATCTAGAAAAAAGAAGGATAATTGAAAATAATAAGGTATTTTTGCATCGTGAAACGTTTTAAGCATATTTTTAGTGCCATTTTAGCAGTAATTTTAATCAATTTAACTACTGAAGTGGCTGCACAGGATTTTTCAAGAGACAAGGACTCTGATATTTCTGTGCAGAACAGTCGTGTCAATGAAGAAGCTACTGCGTGGCTCGATTCTGTTGACATTTCTCTCCTGACTTGCGGACCAGGTCAGGAGGTGTGGTCGTATTATGGACATACCGCTCTCCGCATCCAGAACAAAGCTATGGGAACGGATGTTGCCGTTAACTGGGGTATGTTCAGTTTTAACCAAAGTTGCTTCGTACTCCGTTTTGTTTTCGGACTCACCGACTATCAGATTGGCATCTACCCGATGAGCGACTTCATTGCCGAATATGCACGTGAAGGCAGATGGGTAAGACAGCAGCGCCTCCGTCTCTCCCGTACAGAGAAACTGGGAATTCTGAGAAGCATCGACAAGAATGCACAGCCGGAGAACCGCGTATACCGCTACAATTTCTTCTATGACAACTGTACGACCCGGGCACGCGAGATGATTCTCTCCAACATTGGAAACCAGAGTACCAACTTTAAAGATATCCCTACCCCTTCTACCTACAGGGAAGAGATTCACAAGCTCAACGGACAGCACCGCTGGGCAAGATTCGGCAATGACCTTCTTTTGGGTTGTCAGGCAGACCGCCCTATCACACAAAGAGAATGGGAATTCTTGCCAGACAATCTGAGCAAAGACTTTGCCACAGAAGGAAGAACCGACTTTATTGATGCATCTCAGACGGCAGACGGCAAGACCAATGCAACAAGTGCCAGCGGCTATATTACTCTGGTAGATGAAACATCCGATATTATCCCAGCCCAGGCACAAATAACAGACGATGCTCCTGTTACACCACAAATGATAGCCATAGCTCTGGCAATCATCATCATAGGAACAACGGTAAGAGAATGTGTAAAAAAGAAAAACTACTGGTGGTTTGATGCCATCCTGCTTGTTCTGACAGGATTACCGGGACTGATTCTCTTTACCATGATCTTCTCGCAGCATCCTACTGTACAGATAAATTTCCAGATTCTGATACTGAATCCGCTCAACCTCATCTTTGCCTGGAAGACTGTCAAGAGGATGAAAGCAGGTCGTCAGTATTGGTATTTCGAACTTCTGGGATGGCTTCTGCTCATTGCCCTGTTCATGCAGATATGGCAGAACTATGCTGAGGGTATGAGTATTTTGGCACTTTCTTTGCTAGCGAGATACTGCGTCAAGTCGACCATGATGGATTTAAGTCCAAACAATTACGGTTTGCAGAAGCATATCGTAAAGAAATTCAGAAAGAATAAATAGACATTAAAATATACGTAAGGAAACGATTGGCACAATATCGTTTTCCGTACAGAAGAAGATAAACAACAATGATGGTAAACAGATATATCACAGCCCTTTTGGTTGTCCTGGCGGCAACCGGCATGGAGGCGCAGACTTATCAGCAGGCGCTGAAGTTTGCGCTTACGGATATATCCTACGATGAATTCATCCAGCAACCGGAGGCGAAGGCATTGGAGGAGGACATTCTCTGCGTGCTCAAAGCCATCAAAGCGGCATCAGAAGATGAGAGCATCGCAACGCATCATCCTATCCTGTCGGCAACACTTGCCGCCAATTCTTCTGACATTCTGACAGACATTCATTCACATATTTATTATGATTCCCCTACGGAGCATAGATACAAAGTTCCGTATGGAAGTATTGTTATTCGAGGTCCAGACTGCTGATTTTATGCTTTCAGTAAGCAAAACTCAGAAGATTTGCCATAAAAACAGGTAATAATTGGCAATTCCTTGCAGATTTACAGATATTTTTAGTAAATTTGCAAGCTAGTAATAAACAACAGGAGATTTTACTCCCAAACATCATCGAATAATAATAAAAAATAAATATACAATGAACTTTAACAAAATTCTCCAGTCATTGTTTGGCAACAAGTCAACTCGCGATATGAAGTTGATCCAGCCAATCGTAGAAAAGATCAAGGCAGAGTATCCTAAGATGCAGGCCTTAAGCAATGACGAACTTCGTGCAAAAACAAAAGAACTTCAGAAGTACGTACAGGAGTACGCCAAGGAAGAGAAGGCTAAGATTGCTGAACTCAAGGCTAAAATTGAAGACACTCCTATCGATGAGCGTGAAGGTATCTTCAACCAGATCGACAAGTTAGAGCAGGAAGCACTCGACAAGTATGAGGAAGCCCTCAACGAGGTTTTGCCTCAGGTTTTCGCTATCGTTAAGGATACTGCTCGCCGTTTCGCTGAGAACGAGGAAACAATAGTTACTGCTACCGACTTCGACCGCGAGCTGGCTTCTAATCCAGCTAACGACTTCGTTACCATCGATGGCGACAAGGCTATCTATCACAACCACTGGACAGCCGGCGGCAACGATATGAAGTGGGAAATGATCCACTACGACGTTCAGCTCTTCGGTGGTGTCGTTCTCCATCAGGGTAAGATTGCCGAGATGGCTACCGGTGAGGGTAAGACCCTCGTAGGTACAACCCCTATCTTCCTCAATGCATTGACAGGTAACGGTGTACACGTAGTAACCGTGAACGACTACCTGGCTAAGCGTGACTCTGAGTGGATGGGACCTCTCTATATGTTCCACGGTCTCTCTGTAGATTGTATCGACAAGCACCGTCCTAATTCCGACGAGCGCCGCAAGGCATACTTGGCAGATATCACCTTCGGTACCAACAACGAGTTCGGTTTCGATTATCTTCGTGATAACATGGCTACCAACCCAGCCGATCTGGTACAGCGCCAGCACAACTACGCCATCGTCGATGAGGTCGACTCAGTGTTGATTGATGATGCCCGTACCCCATTGATCATCTCTGGTCCTATTCCAAAGGGCGACGACCAGATGTTCGAGCAGTATCAGCCATTGGTTGAGAAACTTTATGAGGTACAGCGCAAGCAGGCTACAGAATTGCTCGCCGAGGCTAAGCAGAAGATTAACGAAGGTACAAAAGCTAAGAATCAGGAACTCCTTGATGAAGGCTTCCTCGCACTCTTCCGTTCTTACAAGGCATTGCCTAAGAACAAGCCATTGATCAAGTATCTTTCTGAGGAAGGTATCAAGGCTGGTCTGCTGAAGACCGAGGAGTACTACATGGCAAACAACAACCGTGAGATGCCTAAGGCTACTGAGCCATTGTACTTCGTAGTAGACGAGAAAATGAATTCTGCCGACCTGACCGATAAGGGAACCGACTGGTTGGCTAAGCAGGTAAACGACAAGGAACTCTTCGTATTGCCTGATATCACAACAGAAATGAGTGAACTCGAGGCACGTACAGACCTTACCGACCAGGAGCGTCTTGACAAGAAAGACGAGATGCTGGCTCACTATGGTGTACAGAGCGAACGTGTTCACACCTTGCAGCAGCTCCTGAAGGGTTACACCATGTTCAATAAGGACGACGAATATGTTGTCATGGACGGACAGGTGAAGATTGTGGATGAGCAGACAGGACGTATCATGGAAGGCCGTCGCTGGAGCGATGGTTTGCACCAGGCTATTGAAGCTAAGGAGCACGTAAAGGTAGAGGCTGCTACACAGACCTTTGCTACCATCACACTTCAGAACTACTTCCGTATGTACCACAAACTCGCAGGTATGACCGGTACAGCAAGTACAGAGTCAGGTGAGTTCTGGGATATCTACAAACTCGATGTTGTTGAGATTCCAACCAACCGCCCTATCCAGCGTAAGGACTTGGATGACCGTGTATACAAGACTGCCCGCGAGAAATATCGTGCAGTTATCGACGAAATCGAGGAAACACGTAATGCTGGCCGCCCAGTCTTGGTAGGTACAACATCTGTCGAGATTTCTGAGTTGTTGAGCAAGATGTTGAAGATGCGCAACATTCCTCATAATGTATTGAACGCCAAGCTGCACCAGCAGGAGGCTCAGATCGTAGCCGAGGCAGGTCGCTCAGTAAATGGCAAGGGTGCCGTAACCATCGCTACCAACATGGCAGGTCGTGGTACCGATATCAAGCTGACTCCTGAGGTAAAGGCTGCAGGTGGTCTTGCCATCATCGGTACAGAGCGTCATGAGAGCCGTCGTGTAGACCGTCAGCTCCGTGGTCGTGCCGGTCGTCAGGGTGACCCAGGTTCTTCTGTATTCTATGTATCATTGGAGGATAAGCTGATGCGTCTGTTCGCTTCAGAGCGTATCGCCAAGGTAATGGACCGTCTCGGTTTCGAGGATGGTGAGCGTATCGAAAGCCCAATGATCAGCAAGAGCATCGAGCGTGC
>ERZ1031933.598-NODE-598-length-10748-cov-7.105303_pt1 | contig 10748 bp, 10 predicted proteins | sample MGYA00517880_ERZ1031933 | MGnify/ENA primary metagenome ERZ1031933 (study PRJEB33719, sample SAMN04261283) | wastewater metagenome | biome: rural village; feature: human; material: feces | host: Homo sapiens | place: El Salvador | collected 2014-01-14 ... | reverse complement strand
GCTGTCTGTCGGCAGCAGCAGCCAGGGCGCACGCCGTTCCAAACATGGTTTTGATTATCAGATATAGGAGTGTATGTCAAATCAAAATTTTGATGTGAAATTTTAAGGGATAATAATTTCAGAAAGGTATTGACAATAGAATGTATATAGTGTATATATAACACATGAACAGTTAATATATACAGTACGGAGGTAGCATATGAAGCTGATGCAAAATTCAGGAGTGCCCATCTATCAGCAGATAGCGGACAGCTTCAAGACAGATATTTTGGCCGGCAGGTATGAGCAGGGAGAGTTCCTTCCGTCGATAAGAGGGCTGGCGAAGGATCTGAAAATCAGCGTGATAACCACGATGAAGGCTTATGAGCAGCTTGCAGATGAGGGACTTATCACAGCGGCGCAGGGCAAGGGCTTTTATGTCAATGCACAGGACAGCGAGATGATAAAGGAACAGCACCTGCGCAAGGTGGAGGAGTCACTGACAGACGCGATAGCCGCGGCTGAGGTAGCAGGAATCTCGAACGACGAGCTTAAAGGGATGCTTGAGGCATTGCTTGATGTAGAATGACAGGAGTAGATTGGTTATGAGTATGATAAATTTAGTGATGACAGCATTAGGTCAGCTATTAATGGAATTTGTAGCACAAATTATATCCAGATTTATTTAATGCAATGATTATGGATAGCTATAAACAATGAAAAATTTAAGTAAGAATTAGTTCATATTTAAATAATGATATGAAAACGAGTCAGGAGGAATGAAAATGACAACAAAGAATGCAATTGAGGCAGCAAAAATCACAAAGAAGCTTAAAAACTTCACACTGGATGTGGAGAATTTCGCAATACCACAGGGCTTTGCGACAGCCTTAATCGGAGAAAACGGAGCAGGAAAGACAACTCTTTTAAATATCCTGGCAGGAATCAGGCTTGACTACAAAGGTGACATCACATACTTTGGACAGTATTCCGACAAGCAGAAGGAAAACTCCGGTGATATTAAAAACCGCATAGGCTATACAGGACCGGGCAAGTATTATCTGCCGCAGTGGACAGTTAAGGATATCGAGGAAATCAGTAAGCTGATGTTTGATGATTTTTCCGCAGATGATTTTCACAGATATTGTGAGGAACTTGCAATATTTTCGCATGGCAGCATTGATATGAAGAAAGCCAACAGCTCATTTTCGGATGGTATGAAGATGAAGCTCATGCTGGCAGGTGTCATGGCGCGAAAGACAGACCTTCTTTTGCTGGATGAGCCGGCATCGCCGCTTGATCCGCTTATGAGAGATAAGCTGTGCCAGATGATTGGCGAGTATATCCATGAGGGCAACGGAAAGCGCAGCGTATTTTTCTCTACACACAATATCTCAGATATGGAAAATATCACCGATTATGCCATTATAATGGAAAACGGACAGATTGTGGAGCAGGGCTTTGTCGAGGATTTAAAGGAAAAATACATCCTGATTAAAGGAGATGCAGCAGATACAGAGGCTGCCGGTAAGGTGCTGTATTCAATGACCAAAAATCCGTATGGCTTTGAGGGCATATGCTTGGCGGAAAACATAGATAAGCTTGCAGGACTTAATGTGACAAAGGAGATTCCGACACTTTACCAGATAAGCGTTGCTGTCATGAAAAATAACACAAAGATTGTGATGCGCTAGTGCGAGGTAAGGTGTTATGGAAAATAAGTCAGGAAGTATGAATGAAAAAATGGTTTCACAAAAACATGTGGTTTTAACATACATCAGAGATTACCGTGTTATGACAAATTTTAAGTATCGTCTGATAACAAATATACTGATTCCGCTGTTGGCAATTCTGACATCAATGCTTATTGCCAGTTCAAAAACAGTCTGGGTATGGATAGGAGTTGTAGTAATTATTTATGATTTTTATATGATGTGCGAGGTGGTGCAGGATTATTTCTGTTTCGGCTGTATGTGCAAGAAGAATGCATTTGGCATGCATTTTTTAAAGACAGGTTTTGATGGGGTAAAGCATTTTGAAAATGCAGTTCTTGTTGATATACTTGTCAGACCGATTCGTATCGGGATTACAGTACTCATCGCCACAATGCCGTTTATTGAATTCGGAATTAATATCTGGTCGGTGTTTGATGTCATCATGGTATCTTCAATTGTTTCGGTTGGCTCATTAAATATATTCAGATACATGGATATGGGAATGTATATTTATCTGCTGGCGCTTATATTTGTCTGCCCGGCAATTGTCGGTAGTATAGCTGTTTTGATTTATGGCGGTACACTGAAGTTTATTGCACCTTTACTTGCGGCAGCGCTCGTTTGTGTGATTGCAGCGACATATTATCATATGGTGGTGCGTATCCGCAGATCATATGTTGATGTGTAGAGGTATTTTAAATTGAAAGTATATTTGAAAAGGAGAATATTATGCTTAAAGATATTAAATTAGGATTTAAATTATTGAAATATGGTTATAAACTGAAACTGAATGTGATCATGCTTGTATTCTTTGCAATATTCGGAATAGCATCAGAGATATTCAGCAAAGGAACCTCAATCATAGGCGGTGTATACTTTATGATGAGTGGTATGTTCACGTTTCAGCTTATTATGTCTATGGATGTATCAGAGCTTATCCAGTCCACATCACTGAAAAAAAAGCTGCAGATATACATTCCGGTGCTTGCCAGCACAGTGATAAACCTGATTTTATTTACAATTTTTGTGGTGGAAAGAGTTGTTCTGATACAGATGGGAGTGGCAGATAAGACGCAGATTATCTATACGCTTTTTATGCTTGATGTTATTCTTCTTATAACTTATCTGTACACCAGCATATTCTATAAGTACTTTGTACTGGGCTTTATACTATTTATGGTTATGTTCATGGCGGCATTTATGGCACTTGATAATTCGGCATTTATGGGATTTGCCGATACTATTGCAGCGCTTGGTCTGCCGGTGATTGCTTTGTTTGGCTATATTGCTATTTTTGCAGGTGGGGCGCTTGAGATATTGATAGGAGAACTGCTTTACAAAAAGCCTTTGTCCGAATTCGCATTCAGGGGATTTTTCCGTGATGCAAAGTAGTGATGTTACTGTTCCCGCATAACAGTGTGACAAACAACATAGTGATTTCAAAAAATAAGAAATATTTGTGTAAAAACATTGAAAAAATGATTGCTTTGTAGTATGTTATCATTGTCGGTGCAAAGCCGGCAATGAGACTAATTAACATATTATCAGGAGAAAAATATATTAAATGGATAGTGACAGTTATAGTAAACAACAGTTAGACGATTTGTTTATGGATATGATTGCCTACTATGATGGCGATCCAAAGAGAATCCAGCATTTCACCAAGGTGCACAGCTATGCAAGGCTTATCGGTATAGGAGAGGAGCTTGATGATGCCTCGCTCTTTATACTTGAGGCAGCGGCTTACACACACGATATCGGCATACGTGTAGCAGAGGAGAAGTATGGCAGGTGCGATGGGAAGCTTCAGGAGCAGGAGGGACCGATAATCGCCCAGAAGATGCTTTCACAGCTTGGCTTCGAGAATTACATAGTTGAAAGAATATGTTTTCTCATAGGTCACCATCACACATATGACAATATAGATGGTCTTGATTATCAGATACTCGTTGAGGCTGATTTCCTCGTAAATCTGTATGAGGATGATGCGGGAAACCGTGCAATCGACAAGGCGTACAAGCGCATATTCAAGACTGAAACAGGAAAAAAGATTTTTAGACTAATGTTCGGATATGAAGAAGAGGATTAGTATGAGCCGGGCCGGGAGGAGACTTCCGGCCCTTGTTCGTATTATGCAGCTTATATCAGAAATAGTAATTAAAGTAATTAATTAGAATAGTAAATATGCAGAATAGTTACCTGAAATAATATTTGGGGATATGTCAAAAAATTTGAATTTTGAGAAAGAAATAATATAATATGGCAAATAAGATTAACTATCAAAAATTAATGGAAGATTTAATAAGAGAAAATTGCATAGACAATAACTGTACTCCACGGCTTTTGCTCCATAGCTGCTGTGGACCGTGCAGCACATACTGCATACAGACACTCTCGGAGTATTTTAAGGTGACGGTATTTTATTACAATCCAAACATTTATCCGCCAGAGGAATATCACATGAGAGCACAGGAGCAGAAGCGCTTTATAGATGAGTTTCCGGTGAAAAATCCGGTTCACTTTGTGGAGGGGGTGTACGACACCAAGCGCTTTTACGATATGGCACGCGGCATGGAGGCTGTGCCTGAGGGCGGGGAGAGGTGCTTTAAGTGCTACAGGCTGCGTCTTGAGGAGAGTGCACAGTATGCAAGGGAGCATGGCTTTGATTTTTTTACAACGACACTTTCCATCAGCCCGTTGAAGAATGCCGAAAAGCTCAATGAGATAGGAAAAGACTTAGAGAGCCAATATGGAGTGCGATATCTTTTCTCTGATTTTAAGAAGAAAGAGGGCTATAAAAAGTCCACAGAAATATCAAAGCAGTATGATATGTACAGGCAGTACTACTGCGGCTGTGTATTTTCCAAGGAGCAGCGTGACAGAGAGATTGCAGCACGTGGGTGAAAATGTGGTTGCGTGACAGCAAAAATTATTATATAATTTAGCACAGTAAAGCGGCTGTTTAGAGCAGGCGGCGGTATCACATCTTATTTTTATACAATACATTGTGATACATGAAAATAAATCATCATTTAATAATCAAGGAGGAATCTCATGGCACAGTTATGGGGAGGACGTTTCACAAAGGAGACAGATCAGCTCGTTTACAATTTCAATGCGTCCATTTCATTTGATCAGAAGTTTTATAAAGAGGATATAGAGGGCAGCATCGCCCATGTTACGATGCTTGGAAAGCAGGGCATCATCTCACAGGCAGAGAGCAATGATATAGTGGCTTGCCTAAAGCAGATACTTAAGGAGGTAGAGTCAGGGGAGCTTGAAATCAGCTCAAAGTATGAGGATATCCACAGCTTCGTTGAGGCTACACTCATAGACAGGCTTGGTGACACAGGAAAGAAGCTTCACACAGGCCGAAGCAGAAATGACCAGGTAGCTCTTGACATGCGTCTTTTCACCAGAAAGACAGTGAAGGAGACTGATGATGAGCTTAAGGAGCTTTTAGCTGTTATCCTTAAGATTATGAAGGAAAACACACAGACTATCATGCCGGGCTTTACACATCTGCAGAAGGCCCAGCCAATCACTCTGGCTCACCATATGGGTGCATATTTTGAGATGTTTAAGAGAGACAGATCAAGACTGTGCGATATATATAAGAGAATGAACTATTGTCCGCTTGGCTCAGGAGCACTCGCAGGCACTACATATCCGCTTGATAGGGACTATACAGCACAGCTTCTGGATTTTTACGGACCGACACTTAACAGTATGGATGGTGTGTCAGACAGAGATTATCTGATTGAGTTTTTATCGGCTCTTTCAACTATCATGATGCATCTGTCACGTTTTTCTGAGGAAATTATCATATGGAATTCAAACGAGTACCAGTTTGTTGAGATTGACGATGCGTACAGCACAGGAAGCTCAATCATGCCACAGAAGAAAAATCCTGATATAGCAGAGCTTGTCAGAGGAAAGACAGGCCGTGTATACGGTGCGCTCATGTCGCTTCTCACCACCATGAAGGGTATTCCGCTTGCGTACAACAAGGATATGCAGGAGGATAAGGAGCTGGCATTTGATGCATTCGACACTGCAAAGGGATGTATCGCACTTTTTACAGGAATGATTGATACAATGAAGTTTAACAAGGACGTGATGAGAAAGAGTGCAAACAATGGCTTTACAAATGCCACAGATGCAGCTGATTATCTCGTTAAAAAGGGTGTACCGTTTAGGGATGCACATGGTATTGTAGGAAGAATAGTGCTTTACTGCATCGACAAGGGCATTGCAATCGACGATATGAGCATTGACGAGCTCAAGGCTATCTCTCCGGTATTTGAGGAGGATGTATTTGATGCCATTTCAATGGAGACCTGTGTCAGCACAAGGTGTACAGTTGGAGCGCCATCAAAGACATCAATGGACAAGGTAATTGCCGTTTACGACGAGTATATGAAGTCAAATTGGCAGAATGAAGTGTAGTTTTTGTGCATATTTTATAAAAAACAGGGAGAAAAATTATTAATTTAATATAGTTTTTTCCTTGTTTTTCATTAGAGTTTCAAGTAATATATTTCCTATAAAGACAGTTGTACGCGACGGACGGACATGGCCTGGTTTTAATGTCAAAGTATAGTGTATGACATGGTCGAAGAAAATCTAGAAGATAGGGAGATTAGAGTAATGAGTGAAAAGCTTAAAGTAGGTATCCTCGGTGGAACAGGAATGGTAGGACAGAGATTTATTTCTCTTTTAGAGAATCATCCATGGTTCGAGGTAACAACAATTGCAGCCAGCCCAAGAAGTGCAGGCAAGACATACGAGGACGCCGTTGGTGATAGATGGAAAATGGACACACCAATGCCTGAGGCAGTTAAGAAAATCATCGTAAAGAATGTCAACGAGGTAGAAGAGGTTGCTTCACAGGTTGACTTCGTATTCTCAGCCGTTGATATGTCAAAGGACGAGATTAAGAAGATCGAGGAGGACTACGCAAAGACAGAGACTCCTGTAGTTTCAAACAATAGTGCCCACAGATGGACACCTGATGTGCCAATGGTTGTACCTGAAATCAACCCACAGCACATGGAGGTTATCAAATATCAGAAGGAGCGTCTCGGTACAAAGAGAGGCTTCGTAGCAGTAAAGCCAAACTGCTCAATCCAGTCATATGCTCCGGTTCTTACAGCATGGAAAGAGTTTGAGCCATATGAGGTTGTTGCTACAACATATCAGGCAATCTCAGGTGCCGGAAAGACATTCAAGGACTGGCCTGAGATGGTTGGAAACATCATTCCATTCATCGGTGGAGAGGAAGAAAAATCTGAGAAAGAGCCACTTCGTCTCTGGGGATATGTGGATGATGAGAAGAAACAGATTGTTCCTGCAGAGTCACCGGTTATCACATGCCAGTGTATCCGTGTTCCTGTATTAAACGGTCATACAGCAGCTGTATTTGTCAAGTTCAAAAAGAACCCTACAAAGGAGCAGCTCATCGAGGCACTCGAGAAGTTCAGCGGAGTACCACAGGAGCTTGGGCTTCCAAGCGCACCAAAGCAGTTCATCAGATACTGTGAAGAGGATAATCGTCCTCAGGTTGCACTTGATGTGGATTATGAGCATGGTATGGGAATCAATGTCGGACGTCTCAGAGAGGATACAGTCTATGACTGGAAGTTCGTCGGACTCTCACACAACACAGTACGTGGTGCAGCAGGTGGAGCAGTGCTTTGTGCAGAGCTTCTTAAGGCACAGGGTTACATCACAAAGAAGTAGATTTAGCAATTTGCTGGAAAATATTATTATGAGGGCGGATTTTCCGTTTGTGGGCTGTGGGCACCGGTGTACTCTCCGGTGAAGGCAGTGTATTGAACGGAAAATCCTCACTCTGTGAATTAATTATTATGCAAAAGTCGAGCCTCTTAAAAGAGGCTCTCTTTTTTGGGCTTTTTTATTCTCAGTTGTTTTAAATAGTTACGCTTGAATTTATATTTTATCGTGGTAAAATAGATAATCTGAGTAGAATATATTTAAGAGGTAGATATAAGTGAAGAATAATAAGTATGAAATTGATATGGTGAACGGTTCAATAATGGATAAGCTTATTTCATTTGCGTTGCCGCTTATGATTTCGGGTATTTTACAGTTGGCGTTTAATGCTGTGGATATTATTGTCGTGGGACAGTTTAGTGGCAGCAAATCACTTGCGGCTGTTGGCTCGACTACGGCACTTATCAATGTGTTTGTCAATCTGTTTATGGGTATATCGCTTGGTGCGAATGTGCTCGCTGCTCGATTTTATGCGGCAGGCAAGGATGAGGAGATGTCTAAGACGGTGCACACCGCTATTATGATTGCACTCATAAGTGGTATTGTGATGGGTGTGGTCGGTGTTATTTTTGCAAGGTGTGCGCTGGAAATTATGGGTACACCGGATGATGTCATAGGTCTTTCTACTATTTATATGAGGATTTATTTTTGCGGTATGCCGTTTTTTATGCTTTATAACTATGGTGCGGCGATTTTGCGTGCTGTCGGCGATACAAAGAGACCTCTTATCTTTTTGATTATTTCAGGCTGTATCAATGCACTGCTCAATCTGTTTTTTGTAATAGTGTGCAAACTGGGTGTTGCAGGTGTTGCAATCGGTACAATTGTTTCGCAGTTTGTTTCCTGCGTACTTGTATTATATTGTTTAAGCAAAGCAGATACCAGCTATAAGCTCTGTTTTAATAAGCTTGCGATTGATAAGGAATATATGCTTCAGATATTTCAGGTGGGAATTCCGGCCGGCATACAGAGCACAGTCATAAATATCTCAAATGCCATGCTTCAGTCATCAGTCAATTCCTTTGGCTCAATAGCCATGGCTGGATATACGGCGGCAAACAATATACTTGGCTTTTTGTATGTATCTGTCAACTCAATCACACAGGCCTGCATGAGCTTTACAAGCCAGAACTATGCGGTAGGAAAAAAAAAGAGAATGGACAGGGTACTGATAGACTGTCTGTTTCTCACGACAGCGGTAGCACTTGTGATGGGAAGTGCTTCATACATATTTGGAACACAGATACTTGGCATATATACAAGTAATAGCGAGGTAATTAAATCAGGACTTGAGATTATTTCGATTACAACAATCCCATATTTCCTGTGTGGAATCATGGACCTTTTTCCGGGAGCACTAAGAGGAATGGGATACTCAACTGTACCTATGATACTTTCTATAATAGGAACAGTCGGAGTCAGAATCATCTGGATATATGGTCTGTTTCCAAGCCACAGGTCGCTGTTTTTCCTGTTTATATCATATCCCGGTTCATGGATAGCGACAATCATCATGCAGGCTATCTGCTATATGTTTGTCAGAAATAAAGTGAAAGCTACAATAGGAGCTCGGAAATTATAATTAAAATCTATTTGTATATGTGTTAAATTGTGATATAATATTTCCAGTTGATTATTTTGGAGGAATATTTATGAAAGCAAAACACACAGATTTAGAGAAACTTGAGCAGCTCTATAAAGAGTCGGGTAACCAGCTCGTAGTGCTCTACGGAAGGAGAGGCTGTCAAAAGGAGGAGCTCATAAAGGAATTTTGTGACGGAAAGAAATTCTTTTACTACAGATGCAGACAGGCATCGCCAGAGCATCAGCTTGAGATGATGGGGGAGGAGATAAGCCGTCAGTATAAGGTGAGCCTGAGCAGACAGACATATGAGGAGTACTTCGCGAGAATCAAATCAGGAGACCCTTCCAAGCTTGTCGTGATAATCGATGAGGCACAGTTTGTGGCAAAGAGGGATGCATCATTTATGGAAGCAGTTGCAAAGCTTAAAAAGCACAAGCTGTATCCGGGACCTGTGCTTATAATACTTGCCACATCATCTACAGTCTGGGCCACACAAGAGGCAGCAGAGCAGTTTAAGGGAGCCGAAATGAAGATTGAATCGCTTAATTTCCTTGAGGTTGTAAGACATTTTGAAAGTCTTCCGGTCGCGGAAATCGTGAGAATTTACGGAGCAATCGGTGGAGTTCCGGCATATCTGGATAAGTGGGATTCAGCTAAATCCTTTAAGGATAATATATGCAGGCTCGTATTGACACCATCGGGAGCACTGTATGGTGAGGCGGATGCTGTTATATCCGCAGAGCTTCGAGAGCTTTCAGCATATAGCACAATACTTGCAGCAATCGCAAGAGGTGAGAACAAGCTCAATGATATTTTCCATGCGACAGGATTTTCGCGTGCCAAAATCAGCGTATATTTAAAGAATCTTGCCAACTTCAATATCGTGGAAAAAGTAGTTTCATTTGAGACCGGCGGATGGGAAAATGCCAAGAAGGGCGTATATCAGATAAAAGACACATTTGTTAATTTCTGGTTTAAGTTTGTCTATCCGAATATGTCTAATCTGTATCTGCTTTCACCGGAAGAGTTTTATGATACATATATAGAAAAAGAGCTTGATGCGTATCTTGAGAGATATTTCAGGGAGGTCTGCACAGAGTATCTGCTTATACTAAATCAGATGGGGCAGCTTCCGTTTACCATAAAGCGTGTGGGTACATGGATTGGAAAGACAGGCCGCATAGACATCGTGGCTCAGAGTGAGGATAGAAGGAGCATCATCGGCTTCTGCAACTGGGACAAGCCAATGATGACCATGGATATGTGCGAGAATATGGCTATGGCTATGGATCAGGCAAGGCTTACATCTGATGACTATTATCTGTTTTCGGCAACGGATTTTGAGCCTGCACTGCAAAGCTATGTGGTCAGAGACCCTAGATTCAAGCTCATCAACATGAATGAATTATAGAGGAGCTTATGGGAAAATCACTGATAATAACAGAGAAGCCATCCGTGGCACAGGAATTTGCGAAGGTGCTGCGGGTGAGCGGACGCAATGACGGTTATATAGAAAATGGAGAATATGTGATTTCATGGTGCGTAGGACATCTGGTCGGGCTGGTCTACCCTGAGTCCTACGACATGAAATACAAGAAATGGCGTCTTGAGGATCTGCCGTTTCTGCCAAAGGAATACAAATATGATGTGATAGACAGCGTGCGCAAGCAGTA
>ERZ1031933.593-NODE-593-length-10772-cov-24.548848_pt1 | contig 10772 bp, 8 predicted proteins | sample MGYA00517880_ERZ1031933 | MGnify/ENA primary metagenome ERZ1031933 (study PRJEB33719, sample SAMN04261283) | wastewater metagenome | biome: rural village; feature: human; material: feces | host: Homo sapiens | place: El Salvador | collected 2014-01-14 ... | reverse complement strand
CTTAAAATCCCTTGGCCAGTAATGGCTGTGCGGGTTCGAGTCCCGCTCGCGGCACACTCCTTTTAAATTTTTCATGATGAAAAAGTTTGCTTACATCCTCTTATTATTAGCGACTGTTGTACTTGCCTCTTGTGGTGCAGGTAGTGGTCGTTTCAAGTTTGAAGGCAAATTTCTCAACATGAACCAAGGTGAATTTTATGTTTATAGCCCTGAGGGTGGCATCCATGGCATGGACACCATCAAGGTGGAAGGTGGTCGCTTCACATACGAATGCGAATGCAAGGATCCTTTTACGTTGGTCGTCGTCTTCCCTAACTTCTCTGAGCAACCTATCTTTGCTGAGTCAGGCGCATCCGTTGACATCAAGGCTGATGCCTCTCACCTGAAAGAACTTTCGGTCAAGGGAACGAAAGCCAATGAACTGATGAACTCATTCCATGAGAACATCCTCAATGTTTCTCCACCTGAGGAGAAAGCCAAGGCTGAGCAATTCATCAAGGATCACCCAGAGTCTATCGTCAGCATCTATCTCACCCGAAAGTACTTCATCAGCAACCCACAGCCAGACTTCAAGAAGGCATACGCCTTAACTGAGACTATGGCGAAGAAGCAGCCGAAAAATGGAGAGCTTCAGAAGATGCTACAGCAGTTGAAAGGACTGAAAGACGTGGGAGTAGGCTCTAGATTGCCATCCTTCACCGCATACGACACCAAAGGAAAACTCATATCCAGCGTCGAACTGTGCAGTGCGCCAGTGGCAGTCATCAACACCTGGGCTACCTACAATTTCGATAGCCAAGACCTTCAAAGGGAGTTGAAGAAGCGCATGAGGGCATCGCAAGGCAAACTCAAGGTGATGAGCATCTGCCTCGACCCTAGCAAGGTAGATTGCAAGAGAAGTCTCGACAGAGACTCTATCTCTTGGTCCAACATCTGCACCGGCGACATGCTGGAAGACAAGACCTTGCAGAAACTAGGAATGACCTCCGTGCCAGATGTCATCGTCTTGCAAAATGGCAAGATCGTAGCTCGTGGCTTGAAACGACAAGAACTGTACGACAAGCTCGACCAACTGCTGAAATAAAAGCAGCACCAAAAGGAAATCAAGTCCCTTGCCTCTTGACGAGGGCGACAACATATATTATTAACAACATCTAATTTCAAATATATGCAGGAAACTCTATTCCTGCAGGAAAGGAATGAAATGCTAGTCAAAACTTTTTGCGCCGCAGTCAACGGATTGGACGTGACTACGGTTACCGTGGAGGTGAGCCTCACACGTGGAGTCCAATATCATCTTACAGGTCTTGGCGACGAGGCTGTAAGAGAGAGTCGTAACCGCATTGCCGCAGCCTTGCAGTACAGCGGTTTCAAGTTTCCTATCGCCGACATCACCATCAATCTTGCTCCTGCCGACCTCCGCAAGGAAGGCAGCAGTTTCGACTTGCCCCTTGCCATCGGCATCTTGGGAGCCAACGAGAACATCCCCGACACGCACCTCAAGGAATTTATGCTGGTAGGCGAGTTGAGTCTAGACGGCACGCTGCAACCCATCAAGGGAGCACTGCCTATTGCCATTCGAGCCAGGGCAGAGCACTTCAAGGGATTGATTGTGCCAATGCAAAACGCCCGTGAGGCGGCCGTGGTCAACAACCTCGAAGTCTATGGTATGAACAGCTTGTTTGATGTTATACAATTTATGAGTGACAAACAAGCTTTCGAGCCTACCATTGTTGATACTCGCAAGGAGTTTTATGAGAATCAGACGCATTGCGACCTCGACTATGCCGATGTACGTGGTCAGCAGAATGTGAAGCGAGCCTTGGAAGTGGCAGCGGCTGGTGGTCACAACCTCATCATGGTGGGACCTCCCGGCTCAGGCAAGTCCATGATGGCGAAGCGTCTGCCTTCCATCCTTCCTCCCCTCACCCTATCAGAGAGCCTGGAGACCACACAGATACATTCCATCGCTGGCAAACTCGGCAAGAATGTATCGCTCATCTCCCAACGTCCTTTCCGTGCTCCTCACCACACCATCTCACAAGTGGCTTTGGTAGGTGGTGGCAGCAATCCACAACCTGGCGAAATCTCGCTTGCGCACAATGGCGTGCTCTTCTGCGATGAGTTACCGGAGTTCAACAAGACCACGCTCGAAGTACTCCGACAACCACTCGAAGATCGCCATATCACCATCAGCCGTTCCAAGTATTCCACCGACTACCCTTGCAGTTTTATGTTTGTGGCAAGCATGAACCCTTGTCCTTGCGGTTACTATGGCGACCCTACGCACCACTGTGTCTGCACTCCAGGTCAGATTCAGCGATACATGAACAAGATTTCAGGTCCGCTTCTCGACCGCATCGACATCCAATGCGAGATAACACCAGTACCGTTCAAGGACATCTCCAAGGCTGCCCCCGGCGAACCGAGTGCCAACATTCGTGAGCGTGTCATCAAGGCACGAGAGATACAAGCCGAGCGATACAAGGACTACAAGGGCATCCACTGCAATGCCCAGATGAGCGAGCGCATGATTCACCTCTTCGCCGAACCAGACGAGGCGGGCATGGATATGCTTCGCATGGCGATGGAGCGTCTCTCCCTCTCTGCTCGTGCCTACAGTCGCATTCTGAAGGTCGCCCGCACCATCGCCGACTTGGCTGGCCGCGAGCACGTGGAGACCATGCACCTCGCCGAAGCCATCGGATATAGAACGCTTGATAGAGGCGACTGGGCGGAGAGAGGGCATATCTAGGAAGAGAATATACAACACATATCATAAAATAAAGACGGCAAGGTATGGCTTAGCCAACAACAGATGGCAGAACTTTTTGCCACCTCCAAGCCAAACATCAGTATGCACATTGCTAACATTCTAAAAGAGAAGGAATTAAATGAGATTTCAGTTGTTAAGAAATTCTTAACAACTGCCGCCGATGGCAAGAATTACAACGTAGTTTTCTACTCACTAGAGATGATTATCGCAGTCGGCTACCGAGTACGTGGTTTACGTGGCACCCAATTCCGCCAATGGGCTACCGAGCACCTAACAGCCTAGCGCAAAGCCCGACGAAGCCCACTGCATACTATAAAATACAACTTATATTCAGTTGCGCCTAACTTGCATTTCATCAAATCTAACTTGGATTCCATGAAATATAAGTTAGGCGCAATAGTATGCAGTGGACTGCTTCTGGTTTTATGCTAGGGCGTTGAAGATTTGGTGCTAGGCAGAGGAAAGGTTTATACTTAGGAGCGTAAGCTTCTTGTGCTAGGGATATGCATCTTTTCGCTCTCTACGATAGTGGTCAAAACCACGAGTCCTTCTTCACGACATAATATCTCGTAGGGAATGCCACAGCGAAAATCAAGGCGAAAATCAATACGGCAACGATTCCGATAAGGATATAGGCTATCACAACGCAAACCAGGTAAATAGCAGCAATGCTGAACAACGAATAAGCCATCATCCATAGTGCCGTCTTCTTACCATACTGCTTTTTGTCTTTCCTGTATCTATACCAAAGAGTGAGGCTAGGCATTGCTGCCGTGAGGATGATACCAAGCATAGCCAAAAGAATCTGCCAAGTACTTTCTGAATCCACCACTGATGCTGCATATCCAAATACCAAGGTAGATGCCACCGTTCCCAATGCGGCGAGCACAGGAGCTATCAGCAACTTGTTGAATCGCTTGGCTGGTATCACATCTCCTTCACATCTCTTATTAAACCATCGTGCCAAAGCCCCATAGTTAAATACATAGAAGAACGTAAACACAATGGCTACCAAGCCTAAGATGCCCCCCAATATTCCCAAGATGAACAGAGCTATCATGAGGGGTGTTCCTCCATCTTCAAACTTTTTACTTATTGGATCGGCAGAATCTTGGGCTGTCACCTGGGCAGAATCCTTTTTGCTGGAAGCCTCTACATTTTGGTTGACAGGCTGACTAGTAGGCTCTGTGGTGGTTTCCTCCACTTCTTGTGGGGCAACCGATTCTCCTTCCTCAACATCCTCATCAGAATCTGGCTCCGGCTCAAATCTTTGGCAACAGTTAGAAGACACGTAGGCAGTCTTGCCCTTGTAGAGGAACTTGATCATATCGCCATCCATTCCTTCCTCCTCGAAGGTATCCCCTTGATGCATCATGCCCAACTTATTCAGGTAATTGGGCGAATCCCACACAGTCAAGTCGGCATCGGTTACCTCCCACATATCACCTTTCTCGGCAAAACAAGCCAAGGAAAGAAATGCGAAAATAAAAAACAAAAGAAATCTCATGCACTTCATAAGCCTTGCTCCTTATTATTTTACTGTACGCTTGATAGTCCACTTGGAGCTATAAGTCTTTTGGTTAGACACATACGTATCCACAACAGCTACCACTTCTGCCTCTGTCAGCTTAGAATAGGTAACTTTCACTGTGTACGGAGTACCTTCATCTACACTAAGATACTCTTTCACCAAGTTCTCGGTACGCTTGCCCAACTTTCCTCCTATTGTCAGCAGCTCTAGCACCTCTCCATTGGTCCCCTCAAAGAACTCCTCGTCCATAATCAACAAGTGATTCAAGTCCAAAGTCGCAAAAGGATTGCGCGAGCTACCATCGTATGTGAAGGAAGAGGTGACATTCAAATTAGGACATCTCACCTGGGACAGATTGCCATTTTGCCAATCGAAATAATGGATGTTCCAATCATCTGTTCCGTCATCCCCAATATCATTATAACGCATTTCTTTCAACGTGCCATCTGTGTTATAAGAGAGTTCGAATGGACGTTCACCATTCATCCATGACTTGCGGATGGAGCCACTTTTCACTCTGCCATTCTCAACATTGGCTTTATGCGTTGCAGTCGTCATTTCAGACTTGCCCGAGGGATAGTATTCTTCGCGATAAGTCATAGTTGTCGTGATGATATTAGTATAAGCCAGTTCTGCCTCTGTTATATTGTCACAATAAGAATCGGCAGGACTACCTACAGGACTATCTATTTCATCACGTGACACAGCTTTGGCACGCATTATGTTTCCCTTCGCAAATTCAAACCTCATCGTTTTCGTACCATCGTCCTCAACATGAGAGCCAGAGACAACAGAGTTTTCGACCGTAATCTCATAAACTTCCGAAGCTGCCACAGAACCAGGATTATCTGGACTCTCAGGAAAATCAGGGTTTTCGGGATTGTCTGGATTGTTTGGGTCATTAGGTCCATCGTCACCACCGCATGATGTCATCACAAAGAAGAATGCGGTAAGAACAGAAACAAAAATCAAAAAGCTTTTCTTTCTCATAAAATATAGCATTAAGTATTACTAAAAAATGATTAAACTCTTCACAAAGATAGCGACAAATATCAGCATGATGGTGCGACTTGTGCCTAAAAATCGGATTTTTCCTCGATTCCCACGGAATACCGCCGCATACTACCAATGGTTTTCCGTAGGCACATGGTCGCATTTTCGAAAAAACAACACTTGCCATAAACTTTAACAGAAGAAAAAGAGTGTCTTCAGATTATTTTTCATATCTTTGCACGGACAACCATTCATCGCAAAAGCAAATGAAGCAAATGATACATCATAGACAATACACTATTTTTACATATTTTTTCCTCCTTCTATCCACCATCGCCTTTCTTTCCGCTTGCCAACAAGACAAAGGGGAAGACGAGAAACGAGCATATTCCTTGTTCATAGAAGCCACCAACTACAATGCCGGAGGCGAGAAGGAAAAGGCCATCCACCTCATAGACAGCGCACTCCAGATGGACTGCGCCGACACCACACGCAGTTGGCTTACCAGCGAGAAGATGACCGCATACACAGACTTGGGAAAGATGAGAGAGGCTATTGCCATCGGAAAGGAAGGCATCCCGTTTGCCGAAAAGATAAAAGACGACGACGGCATGCTTGCGATGTGTGGTGCCATGGGCATCTGCTATCGCAGAATAGGCGAACTGGACTCCTCACTCACCTATTACAAAAAGGGCATCCATAAAGCGATCCAAAGCGAGAATGCAGAATATGAGATTTACCTCTACAACTGTATCTCTGTACTTTTCAACGAACAGAAGAGATACAAAGAAGCCATAGAGTACTCCGACAAGGCTGAATCAAAAGCCATTGCCACCAACGATACCATCGAGCGACTGTCTGCACATGCCAACAAGGCAGCCATCTTCATGCGACAAGGCGAATTTCAGAAATGCGTCAACACTCTGACACCGATATGGAGTATGGTAAAGCAAGCCAACTATAACGTGTTGATGCTCAAATATCTTTCCCCACTACTCAAATCATACTTGCAACTGGGCAAGACTGACTCCATCGCCCTCTACCTGCCATACGCCGATGAAGCCAGCCGCAGTCTCGCCGCTACGAGCAATGGCGTGCTGGGCATACTGGAAATCAAGGCTGACCTACTGGGGCAACAGAAGAAATACGCTGAGCAATGGGCACTGCTCGACAGCATCGCCAAACTATCGTCCACCAACCAGACGATGCCTAAGGACAAACTCCTCGCCACGAAAGCCAAGTGCCTTCACAATATGGGAAAATCCGCTCAAGCATATCAAACCATGCACGAGGCTTACCTACAGAGCGACTCCCTCAAACAAAGCGACATCGACAAGCAACTGAGCGAGTTCAACGTCAAGTACAAGACCTTGGAGAAAGAGATGCAAATCGAGAAGATGAGCCACGAGCAGAGTTTGCTCTACATTCGTATTCTATGGCTCATCTTGGCACTCATCATACTATTGATAGCCATCCTCGCCATCCTATACCGCAAGAAACTGGACAAGCAACGTGCCGAATTGTCTGAAAAGACCTCTTACATCAATGGTGTGGAGAACGAGCGCAAGCGTCTTGCCAAGGAATTGCACGATGGCGTATGCAACGACATCCTGGCAGTTAACATTATGATGCAAACCAACAGGGAGGAAGCTGAAAGATTGCTCAAGAACGTGGGGCATAACGTTCGCCACCTGTCACATGAACTGATACCACCAAGATTTGACAACACATCGCTCACAGAGTTGGTCGAAATCTATTGCCAGTCGGTAACTGCCGAAGATGGAACCATCGTCAAGCCATTCATCAGCACCTCTTTCAAGAAACTGACCATCCATAGCGACAAGGCTCTTGAAATCTATCGCATCATCCAGGAATGCGTGTCCAACGCCATCAAGTATGGTTACAGCAAGATGATCAGCGTCGTACTTGATACCATCGGAACCCAAGGTGTCATATCCGTCACCAACGACTTGTCACCCGTTCATCCTATTACCCAAAGCAAGTCTGGCATCGGGAAAGACACCCTGAAGTTGAGAACCGATGCGCTGCAAGCTGAGCTACAAGTAAGAAATACGGACGAAGAGTATCAAGTAGAAATCAAGTATCAACTATAAGCAATGAGCTTTGGCTCATGAAAGGCTGCATTCAATTAGTATCATCATGAAAATAAGCAAAAGCATTCTCGTCGTTGACGACCATCCTATCGTATTGGCAGGTTTGCGAACACTCATCTCGCAAGATGGTCTATACACCAAGATACAATGTGCTTCCGACCTTCCATCTGCAAGGGAAATCATCAACCAAGAGAACATAGACACCGCCATCATCGACTTAGAACTAAGCAATGACAATGGTTTGGCGCTCATCAAGCTACTCCACCAGGAGCATCCTAAGACTAAGATTGTGGTATATACGATGCACCAAGAAATATGGACGATAAGACAACTGATGAATGAAGACGCTGATGCCATCGTATTAAAAAATGAAAATCCACAAGAGCTGCTCACTGCCCTGCACAAGATAGAGGATGGGAAGGGGTATTACAGCCAACAGTTTGTCAGGCTCATCAACCTGCAGAATACTAGACAAGTCAACCTATCCAGTAGAGAATTGGAAGTCTTGGAATATATTTCTGATGGGCATTCCACCAATACCATTGCCCAAGAGTTGAACATCAGCGCCAACACCGTAGAGTTTCATCGTCACAACCTGATGAGCAAGTTGCATGTGAACAATGTGGCTCAGATGGTGAAAAAGGCGATGCAGATGGGGCTGGAGTTCATCATGGGATAATTAAGTCCGTATAGCTAAATATTTCCTACGGAAAACTTCCTCATTTCCAACATTTTTTGTAATTTTGCACCCAAATAATAAAATATATTAGCTAATATGGAACAAAAGAACTTTAAACGTACCACCGTGACGGCTGCTTTACCTTACGCCAACGGTGGTGTGCATATCGGTCACTTGGCAGGTGTCTATGTGCCAGCCGATATCTATGTTCGCTATCTCCGCCTCAAGAAGCAAGACGTTGTCTTCATCGGCGGTAGCGATGAGCACGGCGTGCCTGTCACCATCCGTGCCAAGAAGGAAGGTATCACCGTACAGGAGGTAGTAGATCGCTATCATAACATCATCAAGAAGTCATTTGAGGAGTTCGGCATTTCTTTCGACATCTATAGCCGCACTACTTCAAAGATTCACCATCAGTTTGCCTCTGACTTCTTCCGTACCCTCTACGACAAGGGCGTATTGGAGGAGAAGGTTGAGGAGCAGTTCTGCGATGAGGTAACAGGCGAGTTCCTCACCGACCGCAACATCGTGGGTACTTGTCCTCGTTGTGGCGCAGAGGGTGCTTATGGCGACCAGTGCGAGAAGTGTGGTGCAACTCTCTCTCCTGAGGAGTTGATCAACCCAACCAACAAGAACAACCCTGGACATGGACTCATCAAGAAGCCTACCAAGAACTGGTATCTCCCACTGGGCAAGTACCAAGACTGGTTGAAGCAGTGGATTCTCGAAGAGCACAAGGAATGGCGTCCTAACGTATATGGTCAGTGCAAGAGCTGGCTCGACATGGACTTACAGCCTCGTGCGATGACCCGTGACTTGGATTGGGGTATCCCTGTTCCTGTAGAGGGAGCAGAAGGCAAGGTGCTCTACGTTTGGTTTGATGCACCTATTGGTTATATCTCCAACACCAAGGAGCTTTGCGATGCTCACCCTGAGAAGTGGGGTACTTGGCAGAAGTGGTGGCAAGACCCTGAGACACGCCTTGTTCATTTCATCGGAAAGGACAACATCGTGTTCCACTGCATCATCTTCCCTACCATGCTGAAGGCTCACGGCGACTATATCTTGCCAGACAACGTACCAGCCAACGAGTTCCTGAACCTGGAGGATGATAAGATTTCAACATCCCGCAACTGGGCTGTATGGTTGCACGAGTATCTCGTAGATTTGCCAGGCAAGCAGGATGTATTGCGCTATGTATTGACAGCCAATGCACCTGAGACCAAGGACAACAACTTTACCTGGAAGGATTTCCAGGAGCGCAACAACTCTGAGTTGGTTGCCGTTTACGGTAACTTCGTAAACCGTGCCCTCCAGCTCACCAAGAAGTATTGGGGCGGCGTAGTTCCTGCCTGTGGTGAATTGCAGGAGGTAGATGAGAAGGCTATCGCTGAGTTTAAGGACGTGAAGGAGAAGGTAGAGCAGTATCTTAACGTATTCAAGTTCCGCGAGGCTCAGAAAGAGGCTATGAACCTGGCTCGTATCGGTAACCGATACATCACAGAGTGTGAGCCTTGGAAGGTTTGGAAGACCGATCCTAAGCGTGTGGAGACCATCCTGAACATCTCCCTGCAGTTGGTTGCCAACCTCGCCATCGCCTTCGAGCCATTCTTGCCATTCTCTTCAGAGAAGCTCCGCAAGATGATCAACATGCCTAACTTCGAGTGGAGCCAGCTCGGCAGCACCGACCTTTTGAAGGCTGGTGACCAGCTCGCTGAACCTGAGTTGCTCTTCGAGAAGATAGACGACGAGACCATCGAGAAGCAGCTCCAGAAGTTGGAAGATACCAAGAAGGCTAACGAGGAAGCTTCTTATAAGGCAGAGCCTATCAAGCCAGAGGTTAGCTTCGAGGACTTCGAGAAACTCGACATCCGTGTAGGCCATATCTTGAACTGCGAGAAGGTGAAGAAGTCTAAGAAACTCTTGAAGTTCACCATCGACGATGGTAGCGGCGTAGAGCGCACCATCTGCTCAGGTATCGCCGCATACTATGAGCCAGAGCAGTTGATTGGCAAGGACGTACTCTTCGTTGCCAACTTTGCTCCTCGCAAGATGATGGGCATCGAGAGTCAAGGTATGATTCTCTCCGCAGTCAACTTCGATGGTAGCCTCAACGTCACCTCGCTCTTGGGCAAGGTGAAACCAGGAAGCCAAGTAGGATAATCCCTATATATTATTAATATAAAAAGGTGGATGCAAGAAGTCTCTCCTATGAGACTCTGCATCCACCTTTTGTTTTTGCATAAACTAACTAATGTAATAAAACTAACTAAAAACCAAACTCTTTGGCTCTCATCAGAGCCTCCAAGTAGTAATAGTCGGCATAGATGATGCTAGCATCTATCTCGCTGCCAGCAGGATGATGTCCCGTACTGTGCATGAGGAAGGCAACGTTCTTCTTGCCACTCTGATACTTCGGTGTGCTCAACTGAGCGAGCGTTTGCAGAGCAAACTGCTTATATTCCTCTCCTTTCTCGCCGCCCACATACAGTTGCAGTTCGAGCAAGGCATCAGCCACCACACAAGCCGCGCTAGCATCCTTAGGAGCTTGCAAGCCACGAGGGTCGTCCATATCCCAAAGAGGTATCAAGTCATCGCTTGTCTCCTTGAGACGCTTAATGTAAATGTCGGTCACCTTTTGGGCGAAATCGAGGAACACCTTGTTGTGGGTATAGCGAT
>ERZ1031933.581-NODE-581-length-10931-cov-7.792203_pt1 | contig 10931 bp, 9 predicted proteins | sample MGYA00517880_ERZ1031933 | MGnify/ENA primary metagenome ERZ1031933 (study PRJEB33719, sample SAMN04261283) | wastewater metagenome | biome: rural village; feature: human; material: feces | host: Homo sapiens | place: El Salvador | collected 2014-01-14 ... | reverse complement strand
CTTGTGCACCTTGCAACAGGGCGTTTTCTTGAGAGTCCATCATTTAACTGTTTTAAGTTTATGATAAGGGTAATTCACACGAATGTGGCGCGGAGCCAACATCCTCACATTATTTATTATAGACTGCAAACTTAAATAAAATATTTTGAATAGCGACAAAAAACGCAATTTATTTTTGCATTTTGCTTTAAAGCAGTCGCTTATGGCGCAGTATAATCCATGAAAGTGCGGAGATAATAACCGATATGATTATCGCCACGATGAAGCCGAAGCGGTAGTCCTCGAGTCCGTTTATGAGGTTCATGCCGAAGAACGAGGAGATGAGCGTCGGCAACATCATGATGATAGACACGGAGGTGAGCGTACGCATCACGGTGTTCATGTTGTTGTTGATGATAGACGAGTAGGTGTCCATCGTCGACTCGAGAATGTCCGAGTAGATATTGGTCGTTTCGCGAGCCTGCGACATCTCGATGTTTACGTCCTCGATGAGGTCGGCGTCCAACTCGTCCACTTGCAGCTTGAACTTCAGCTTCGCGAGCAAGGTTTCGTTGCCGCGGATAGAGGTGACAAAGTAGGTGAGCGAGTCCTGCAGACGCGAGAGAGCGATAAGCGATTCGTTGTTCACGTTATGGTCGAGATTGTGCTTCGCCTTCTCGATGAGCGTGTTTATCTGCTTCAGACGCTTCAGATACCACACGGCAGAAGAAAGGAAAAGGCGGAATGTCATGTCAACATAGTCGGTGAATCCCTCGCCGCGCTTCTGGTGGTAAGACACGAAGTCGATCATCATGTTCGTCTCGTAATAGCATACGGTGATGGTGACGTCGCGCTTGTGAATGATGCCGAGCGGCACGGTGGTGTACGGTGTGCGCGAGCGTATCTCCTTCACGTACGGAATACGGAGGATGATAAGCATCCAGCCATCATCGTACTCGTAACGCGCACGTTCGTCGGTATCGCTGATGTCGGAAAGGAAATAATCGGGTATGTTGAACTTGTCTTCCAGCAATTGCTGGTCTTCGTCTGTTGGACATGTAACTTGTATCCAGCAGTTCGGCTGCCACTCTTCAATTTGTTTGAGGGTAGAATTGGTGTTCCAGTATGTTCTCATAAAAGCTGTCTCCTTGGGTTAAACAATGCTTGGGAGACCGCATCGTGAGAGCGTCCTCCTGCATTACAAATTCGGGTTTTCCGCGTGATAGTCGTCCATATATTAGTTACACTTTGATTTAACGCCTGCAAAGTTAAGTATTTTTTGCCGAATAAGCCTTATTCGTTTTTGTGTTTTTTGTGCAAAAGGATGCAAAAAATAATAGCTCCTTTCGTTTTTTATTCGTACTTTTGTCAAACAGGTTAAGAAAATGTTTAAAAACCATTGCTGCATCCCGGTTGATGCGGCGCTAAAACAAATAACGAACTATGAAGAAACTATTAATCATGTTGAGTCTGTTCTGCGCATGCACGATGCAGGCTCAGGAGCAGAAGCACTCTACATTCTATTATCAGCGAGCCACTCTCTTCGAAGTGTTGCCTACGAGCAAGAGCGACATCATCTTCCTCGGCAACAGCATCACCAACGGCGGCGAGTGGGCTGAGCTGTTGGGCAATCCGCACGCCAAGAATCGTGGCATCAGCGGCGATACCACCCAGGGCGTGCTCGACCGTCTGAGCACCATCACGAAGGGTAAGCCCTCGAAGATATTCCTGCTCATCGGTACCAACGACCTTTCGCGCGGCAAGAGCGTTGACGAGGTGGCGAAGAACGTGGAGAAGATTGTGGAGCGCGTGAAGCGCGAGTCGCCCGCGACGAAGCTCTACGTGCAGAGCGTGTTCCCGGTGAACCCGAAGTTCAACAAGTTCTTGGGTCACATGAACCGCCAGAAGGACATCGCTGCGCTCAACGCGAAGATAAAGGCGATAGCCGCACGCCATGGCGTTACTTACATTGACGTGTACAAGTCGCTCGTCATACCTTCTACTGATGTGATGAACCCAGAGTACACCAACGACGGACTGCACCTGCTCGGCAAGGGATACCTGAAGTGGGTTGAGGTGCTGAAGCCGTATCTCAAGTAGCCTCCTATATATAGATAGTATGAAACATAAAAAGTTATTCGTAACCATTGGCGCCACCTTTGCGCTCTTCCTTGCCATAATCACGGCTGCCTCGTTCTACCTCGTCGACTACGCCCTTGTGAGCGTTCAGCGCGACCGCGACTCGGATATGTCGAAGATAGAGAAGCGCTTCCCCGAGGTGAAGCCGTGGCTCGACAGTCTGCAAGCCGTAGGCGCCCTGCGCGACACGTTCGTCGTGATGCCGCAGACCGGCAAGCGCGCCCACGCCCTCTACGTGCGTTCGCCGCGTGCAGAGGGACGCACCGCTGTGCTCGTGCATGGCTACGGCGACAAAGCTACAAGCATGCTGCCAATAGCGCGCATCTACAACCGCCAGATGAACGCCAACGTGCTGCTGCCCGACCTCTATGCGCACGGGCAGAGTGACGGCGAGGCGATACAGATGGGATGGAAAGACCGTCTCGACGTGCTCCATTGGATAAGCCTTGCGCCAGAGATGTTCGGCACGACTGCCGACTCGCTGCGCCTTGTGGTTCACGGCATATCGATGGGCGCTGCCACGACGATGTGCGTCAGCGGTGAGCAGACGCCTCGGTACGTGAAGTGCTTCGTGGAGGACTGTGGCTATACGAGTGTGTGGGACGAGTTCTCGAACGAGATTTCGGCGCGCTTCTCGCTGCCAGACTTTCCGTTGATGTACACGGCGTCGTGGGTCGTAAAGGCGAAGTACGGCTGGGGTTTCAACGAGGCGTCGCCGCTGAAGCAGGTGGCGAAGTGCCAGAAGCCGATGCTTTTCATTCATGGCGACAACGACACGTTCGTGCCTACATGGATGGTCTATCCGCTCTATGAGGCGAAGCCGCAGCCCAAGGCGCTTTGGATAGCGCACGGCAGCAAGCACGCTGATGCGTATGCCGACTATAAAGAGGAGTACGCGCGCAGGGTGGTGGGCTTTGTGGAGAAGTACCTTTAATTGGTTTTGGCATGGTTTTTGCCGAGACGATATTTGCAGTTTTTAAGCGCTCATAACTCGCGAAAAATCAAAAACAAAATCTTTTGTGCGTTTTTCGCGAGTCTTGAGCGTGCAGTCGTAAGCGTTTGGCTTACAAAGTGTTGTGGCGATAATTGCGAAAGTGTGCAATTTTAGCTTAGGAGAAATCAAACTTTTCGATAGACTTTACACGGTAAAAGCATAGGTTTTACCGTGTAAAGTCTATCGAATTACAGGGTAAAGTGATAGGAAATACAATGCAAAACCTATCGTTTTACATCGAAAAGTCTCAATTTTTATGATTTTAGAGTGAAGAACAGCAGCGAAAACGCTCGTTTTGCGGTTTTCAAATCTCTAGAATGAGTTTTTTCGCGGGAGTTTGCTTGTACTATATTTGCATGATTAGTAGCGGAGGTCTCCGGCCTCCGCAACATCAATAAATGCATTTTTTTATGTCAACGTAGCTTGCTGCGGAGGCCGGAGACCTCCGCTACTTTTTACTTTTTTACTTTTAAGACCATTTCCTTCGCTGTGCGCTCCGACGGACTGTCCTCGCCAATCTTCCGCCACACCTCCTCGTAGCCCTCGAGCATCTCTCTGCGCGGTGCGCCGTCGGGTAGCAGACGCTTGAGCTGTTCGGCGATGTTAGCCTCCGAGAATGTGTTTGCCACCAGCTCCGGCACCACCTCGCGGTCGGCGATGAGGTTCACCAGCGACACATACTTCACCTTCAGCATGAGGCGTCGCAAGAAGCCCACCAGCTTAGGCAGCGCCGTATTGTAGCATACCACTTGCGGCACGCGGAAGAGCGCCGTCTCGAGCGTCGCCGTGCCGCTCGTCACGAGCGCCGTGTCGGCATGCGAGAGCAGAGCGTAGGTCTCGCCGCGCACCACGTGCACGTCGCTTCCGCCGATGAATGCGTCGTAGAACTCGGCGTCGATGCCCGGCGCCGCTGCAAGCACAAGCTGATAGCCACCGAAGCCGCGCGCCGCAGCGATCATCTGCGGCAGATTGCCCGCAATCTCCTGCTTGCGGCTTCCGGCGAGCAGCGCTATTATGGGGCGCTCGTCGAGTCCGTGCTCACGACGGAACTCCTCGCCCGATACGTTGTATGCTGCGCGGAACTGGCGCACCTCCTCTGCCGTAGGGTTGCCCACGTAATGAATAGGGTAGTGGTGCTTCTGCTCGAAGAACGGCACCTCGAACGGCAGTATCGAGAACAGCTCGTCGACGTTGCGCTTTATCTCCTTGATGCGATACTCCTTCCACGCCCATATCTTCGGCGAGATATAGTAGTAGACTGGTATCTTGGTATGCTCGTGTATGTACTTCGCAATCTTGAGGTTGAAGCCAGGATAGTCTACCAGAATCACGGCGTCGGGCCGCCACTCCACGATGTCGCGCTTGCAGAACGCCATGTTGCGCAGAATAGTGCGCAGGTGGAGCAGTACGGCGATGATGCCCATGTACGCCAGTTCGCGGTAGTGGCGCACGCGTGTGCCTCCGACTGCCGACATCATGTCGCCGCCGAAGAAGCGAAACTCAGCTTTAGGGTCTTCTTTGAGCAGAGCCTTCATAAGATGCGAAGCATGCAGGTCGCCCGATGCCTCGCCAACTATTAAGTAGTATTTCATGTTCTTTATAAGTGGTGTTTAAGCCTAACTAAGCCTTTCTAAGCCTTTCTAAGCCTAACTAAGCCTTTCTAAGCCTAACTAAGCCTTTTTAAGCCTTTCTAAGCCTTTTTAAGCCTTTCTAAGCCTAACTAAGCCTTTCTAAGCCTTTCTAAGTTTTCTAAGCCTTTGCTAACTAAGCCCTCCCCGATGGGGAGGGTTGGGAGGGGCTCAAAACTCTTCCTTCCAACTTCGCAGCAAGTCGTAGTCTGTAACGTCGATGCGCGTCGGCGTGATTGAGACATATCCGTGCGTGAGCGCCCAGTTGTCTGTGTCCTCCTGCTCCGGCTCGTCGTTGCGGTAGGCGCCCGTCATCCAGTAGTAGTCGTAGCCGTGCGGGTGGCGCATCTTCGCACACTCGTTGTACCACGTGCCCATAGCCATGCGGCACATTTTCACGCCATTGAACTCCTTTAGCTTCGGGAAGTTCACGTTCAGGCACACGCCCTTGGGCAGCCCCTCGGCGAGCACCTTCTGCACAATCTGGCGCACGTATGGGCGCAGCGGCTCGAAGTCGGCATCCGACGCGAAGTCGCAGAGCGAGAAGCCGATAGACGGTATGTACTTCATACAGCCCTCAATGGTTACGCCCATCGTGCCGCTGTAGTGAACGTTCACCGAGGCATTGTCGCCGTGGTTGATGCCGCCCAGAATCATGTCGGGCAGACGATCGGCGCACAGCTCCTGCAGCGCCAGCTTAACGCAGTCGACCGGCGTGCCGTTGCACGACCACATCTGCATGCCCTCCTCGTCGCGGCGCAGCTTCAAGCGCAGCGGAACCGTGGCAGAGAACGCCGTAGCGAAGCCAGAACGAGCCGATTCGGGAGCACAAACTATGATGTCGGCAATGTCGCGCAGCATGTCAATAAGCGAGTTTATACCCTTGGCATGGTAGCCGTCGTCGTTCGAAATAAGTATTAATGGCTTTTTAGTATTCATAATTTTAGTTTTATTTCAACTGCAAATGTACGAAAAAAGGTTTAAACGAGCCTATTCTCATATAAAATATGTACCTTTGCCAAATAATTTTGACTTCAAATGGGAAAGATAATAGCATTGGCCAACCAAAAAGGTGGCGTAGGCAAGACGACAACAACGATAAACTTGGCAGCATCGCTCGCTACATTCGAGAAAACGGTGCTCGTGGTGGATGCAGACCCGCAGGCGAACGCGTCGAGCGGACTGGGCGTAGACATCAAGGAGATTGACTGCTCGCTCTATGAGTGCATCATCGACCACGCCGACGTGCACGACGCAGTCTACACCACCGACATCAACGGACTCGACGTCATTCCCAGCCATATCGACCTCGTGGGAGCAGAGATAGAGATGCTCAACCTGAAGAACCGCGAGCGCGTAATAAAGAACATGCTCGACCAGATACGCGACGACTACGACTACATACTCATCGACTGCAGTCCGTCGCTCGGACTCATCACCGTGAACGCGCTCACCGCTGCCGACTCGGTGGTGATACCCGTGCAGTGCGAATACTTTGCGCTCGAAGGCATCACGAAACTCCTCAACACCATCAAGATAATAAAGAGCAAGCTAAATCCGGCATTGGAGATAGAAGGCTTCCTGCTCACCATGTACGATAGCCGCCTGCGACTCGCCAACCAGATATACGACGAGGTGAAGCGCCACTTCCAGGAACTTGTGTTCAAGACTGTCATACAACGCAACGTGAAGCTCAGTGAGAGTCCCAGCCACGGACTCCCCGTGATTCTTTACGACGCTGACTCGGCTGGGTCGAAGAACCACTTGGCACTCGCCAAGGAGATTATCAACAAGAACGAAAAAAGAGTAAACAAACAAGACGATGGCAGTACACAAGAAATATAACCGAAGCGTGCTCGGACGCGGACTCGACGAGATTGAAGGCGGACGCGGACTCGATGCGCTCATCGACACCGGAGGAGTGCGCACGCAGGGCACATCAACCATAAACGAAATACCGCTCAACCAGATAGAGGCTAACCCTAACCAGCCCCGACGCGACTTCGACCCCGATGCGCTGCAGGAACTGGCAAACAGCATCAGCGAGATTGGCATCATTCAGCCCATAACGCTCAGACAGATAAGCGACGAACGCTTCCAAATCATTGCGGGCGAACGCCGCTGGCGCGCCTCGCAGATGGCTGGTCTCACAGCCATTCCGGCATACATACGCACCATTGCCGACGAGAATATCATGGAGATGGCGCTCGTCGAGAACATTCAGCGCGAAGACCTCAACGCCATTGAGATTGCGCTCGCATACGAACACCTGCTCGACGCCGACGGCATGACGCAGGAGAAGGTGTCGGAGCGCGTAGGAAAGAGTCGCACAGCCATAGCCAACTATCTCCGTCTGCTGCGTTTGCCGGCTCAGGTGCAGATAGCCCTGCAGAAAAAGGAAATCGACATGGGACACGCTCGCGCTCTGCTCGCTATCGACTCGCCCTCGCTGCAGATAAAACTCTTCAACGAAGTGCTCAAGAACGGCTACTCCGTGCGCAAGGTGGAGGAAATGGCGCAGATGCTCAAGAACGGCGAAGACGTCAACAGCGGAACAAAGAAGATTGTGGCAAAGGCAAAGCTCCCAGAGGAGTACAACGCCCTGCGCAGCCACCTTTCGGAGTTCCTGCAGACAAAGGTGCAACTCACCTGCTCGCCCAAAGGCAAGGGAAAGATAACAATACCCTTCGCAAACGAAGAAGAACTGGAGCATATCATGGCTGTGTTCGACAAGATGAAGTAAGAACCTGCAATAGCTTGCAGACAAAACATAAACAAGAAATAATAGTGAAACAGAACATTACATATATATTAAAGACATTGGCGCTTGCTGCGATTCTGCTCTCGTTTGCTATGACGGCGAAGGCGCAGACTGCAGCTGATAGTATGGATGTTTCGTTCACATCTATAAAGGCAGACAGCGTAGCCGACAACGCACTCTCGCCTATAAAGGCAGACAGCGTTTACAAGATGAAGCGCGACTGGAGCACATGGCGCCCCAATCCGAAACGTGCCATGTGGCTCGCCATCGTTTTGCCCGGCGCCGGACAGATCTATAACCGCAAGTATTGGAAGTTGCCGATTGTGTATGGCGGATTCGTGGGTTGCATCTACGCCATGCGTTGGAACAATCAGATGTACACCGACTACTCGCAGGCTTATCTCGACTTGATGGACGACGACCCGAACACGCAGAGCTATAACCAGTTCCTGCATCTCGGAGCGAAAATCGACGAGTCGAACATACAACGCTATCAGACGCTCTTCAAAAAGCGCAAAGACAAGTTCCGCCGCTGGCGCGACCTTAGCTTCTTCTGCCTGGTGGGTGTCTACGCACTCTCAATCGTTGACGCATACGTCGACGCGTCGCTCTCAGAGTTCGACATCTCGAAGGACTTGAGCCTTAAGCTGGAGCCGACCATCATCAACGACAACCGCCAACGGAACCCCTTCAAGGCTAACAGCTTGGGATTGAGTTGCAGCCTGAATTTCTAAAGACAAACAAACGATTATGAAGAAATCATTGATAATTATAGCCGCAGCGTTTTTCGGCTTTGCAAGTCAGGCTCTCGCGCAGAGCGAGAATAATGACGACGAAATAATAGTAACCGACGCCCAGGGCAAGCAGGAAGTGATTGACCTGCCTGAGGCGCTTACTCACGATTATGACAGTCTGCTCAACAACTACAACAGCAAGACTTATCTCCACATGAGCTTCGACTGCAACATGCCTGATGTGAATCCGGTTTACAGCGCAGAAGTGTACAAGGAGCGTCTGAGCCGCATCCCGACCATTATCGAGTTACCCTACAACGACGTCGTTCAGAAGTTCATCGATCGCTACAGCGGACGTCTGCGCCGCTCTGTGAGCGTGATGCTCGGCGCACAGAACTTCTATATGCCTATCTTCGAGGAGGCTCTCGAGTCGTATGGCTTGCCTCTCGAATTGAAGTATCTGCCGGTCATTGAGTCGGCGCTCAATCCTAACGCCGTTTCGCGCGTCGGAGCCACAGGTCTTTGGCAGTTCATGCTCACCACCGGCAAGAAGTACGGACTCGAAGTGAACTCGCTTGTTGACGAACGTCGCGACCCTGTTCGCGCTTCGTACGCAGCAGCTCACTATCTGCGCGATCTCTATAAGATTTTCGGCGATTGGAACCTCGTTATCGCAGCCTACAACTGCGGTCCGGAGGCCATCAACCGCGCCATCCACCGCTCAAACGGCGAGAAAGACTACTGGCGCATCTATCCTTATCTGCCGAAAGAAACACGTGGCTACGTGCCGGCGTTTATCGCCGCCAACTATATAATGAACTACTATTGCGAGCACAATATCTGTCCGATGCGTGCAGACCTGCCCGTAAAGACCGACACCGTGGTCGTAAACCGCGACGTACACTTCGAGCAGGTGGCTCAGGTGCTCGGTATGGATATTGACCAGATAAAGCAGCTCAACCCGCAGTATCGCCATAGCGTTGTGAACGGTAGCACAAAACCGTCTGCAATTCGCTTGCCGCTGGCTATGGTGGGCAACTTCATCGACAACGAAGACTCTATCTACGCCTACAAACCCGATGAACTGCTCACAAAGCGCCTGGAAGTGGCTGTAAACACAGACGCTCCGGTAGTGTCGCGCCACTCTTCAAGCAGAAGCGGCAGACACAGCAAGGCGTCGCGCAAAAAGTCGCGCCGCGAACGCAGTAAGAACGTAACGATTCGCCAGGGCGACACGCTCTCTGAGATAGCACGCCGCAACGGTACCACCGTTAGAAAACTGAAAAAGCTTAACAAGATTAGCGGAAGCAACATACGTGCAGGCAAGAAGATTCGCATCAAGTAAGACTGGTGCGAATCTCTGCACCCTGCCGCATACACATATACCTTATTAATATATAGGAGACCTGAATCATGGACGACCAGAATCTGAAAGACAAGCAGCGAGAGTCTGCTGATGACCAAATGATAGAACAAGCCTTCAAGGAAGTACTCGATATATATGTGGCATCGCGTCACCGAAAGAAGGTTGATATTATAACCAAGGCGTTCAACTTTGCACGACAGGCACACAAAGGTGTGCGCCGATTGTCGGGCGAACCATACATCATGCACCCTATTGCGGTGGCACGTATCGCGGTGGAGGAGATGGGACTCGGGTCGACGAGCATCTGCGCCGCACTCCTGCACGATGTTGTCGAGGATACCGACTATACCGTTGAGGATATCACGAATATCTTCGGTGAGAAGATTGCGCAGATTGTGGACGGACTGACCAAGATTTCGGGCGGTATTTTCGGCGACAAGGCGTCGGCGCAGGCAGAGAACTTCAAGAAGTTGCTGCTCACGATGAGCGATGATATCCGTGTCATACTCATCAAGATTTGCGACCGCCTGCACAACATGCGCACTCTGCAGTCGCAGCCAGCTAACAAGCAGTATAAGATTGCCGGTGAGACGCTCTACATCTACGCACCACTCGCAAACCGCTTGGGTTTGAACAAGATAAAAACAGAACTCGAAGACCTCTCGTTCCGCTACGAGCATCCAGAAGAGTACGACTATATCAAGGGAAAACTTGCCGACACGCAGGCGCAGCGCGACATGCTTTTCGAGAACTTCACTGCTCCTATACGTGAAGCTCTCGACAAGATGGGCATAAAGTACGAACTGAAGGCGCGCGTGAAGAGTCCTTATTCCATTTGGAACAAGATGCAGAACAAGCACGTCACGTTCGACGAAATCTACGACATTCTTGCTGTGCGCATCATCTATACGCCGAAGGAACGCTCAGAGGAAATCAACGAGTGCTTCAAGATATACGTCGCAATCAACCGCATATACAAGTCGCACCCCGACCGTCTGCGCGACTGGGTGAACCACCCGAAGGCAAACGGCTATCAGGCTTTGCACGTGACGCTGATGTCGAAGCAGGGCAAGTGGATAGAGGTGCAGATACGTTCCGACCATATGGACGAAGTGGCTGAACAGGGCTTTGCCGCTCACTGGAAGTACAAGGAGAAGGGACTGGAGTCGAGCGTAGAGACCGTTGATGAAGATTCGGAACTCAACAACTGGCTGTCTACTATCAAGGAGATTCTCGACGACCCGCAGCCCGACGCAATGGACTTCCTCGATACCATCAAGCTCAACCTCTTTGCAAGCGAGATATTCGTGTTCACACCGAAGGGCGAAAT
>ERZ1031933.580-NODE-580-length-10935-cov-5.687408_pt1 | contig 10935 bp, 10 predicted proteins | sample MGYA00517880_ERZ1031933 | MGnify/ENA primary metagenome ERZ1031933 (study PRJEB33719, sample SAMN04261283) | wastewater metagenome | biome: rural village; feature: human; material: feces | host: Homo sapiens | place: El Salvador | collected 2014-01-14 ... | reverse complement strand
ACTAACATGAGTTAGAAAAGTATAACCAGGAGCGATTACATGAAATTAAAAAATATAAAATGTTTACTTGCAGTCTGTCTTTGTGCATCGGCCCTGTTGGTCGGATGCGGACAGAAGACAGCAGATAAATCCGAAACATCGTCAGAAAGTGCACAGAATCAGTCGAAGGATATTCAAGAAGCATCCAGAGATGTTTTTGCAATGGATACCTATATGACAGTGACTGCATATGGAGAAAATGCAGAGGAAGCCGTTGATGCAGCACAGGCAGAGATTGAGCGTCTGGACGCACTTTTATCGACAGGAGATGCAGACAGCGAGATCGCAAAACTGAACGCAGATGGAAGTGCAGAGCTTTCCGAAGATGCAGGTTATCTGACGGAACGCGCATTGGAACTCTACCAGGAAACAGATGGCGCGTTTGATATTGCGATTTATCCGGTGATGGAAGCATGGGGATTCCCAACACAGAACTTCCAGGTTCCGTCACAGGAGACATTGGATCAGCTTCTTCCACTCACTGATGCGGGAAACATTTCTTATGACAAAGAAACGAGAAAGATATCTTTCGGTGTAGAAGGAATGAAAATCGATCTCGGAGGAATTGCAAAAGGATATACCTCATCCAGAATTATGGACATTTACAAAGACAATGGAATCACAAGTGGATTAGTGAATCTTGGCGGAAATGTGCAGGCACTCGGAACCAAGACGGATGGAACGAAATGGAAGATTGCAGTGCAGAGTCCCGATGACACAGAAGATTATCTGGGAATTCTGAGTGTTCAGGATAAGGCTGTTATCACTTCAGGGGGATACGAACGGTATTTTGAACAGGATGGTGTGACGTATCATCACATCATTGACCCAAAGACCGGATACCCGGCAGAAAGCGGACTTGTATCTGTAACAATTGTAAGTACGGACGGAACACTGGCAGATGGACTTTCTACTTCACTTTTTATTATGGGAGAAGAGAAAGCAGCAGATTTCTGGAGAGAACATAAAGAAGAGTTTGATGCAATCCTTATGAGTGATGATGGGACGCTATATGTAACAGAAGGGCTGGAAAATGATTTTTCAACGGAGAGAACAGTTGAGATCATTCGATAGAAAAGTGTAAGACAGAGTAGATTTTGGAGGAAAAATGGATTTAAAAGAAACAGGAAAGAAGCTGAAACCATTTGCACCGGTACTTTCGGTAGCAGTTGTGGCATCCTGTGTAGCAGGCACCCTGAGTGGATATCAGCCACCGGTTTATGCAGCGCAGGAGCAAACGAATTCTGTAAAAGAAGAGACTACAAAGTCAGAAGAGCAGGAGCAGGCGGTAAAAGGTTCTTTTGATCTGACGGATGGTGTTTATAAGGGAACTGGAACAGGTTATGCAGGAGAGATCACGGTTGCGGTTCAAATCAAAGACAAACAGATCGTTGCAATCGATATTCTGAGTTCATCTGACGATGCAGCATTTTTCAAACGTGCACAGGCGGTGATCGATAAGATCATCGAAGGACAGACATTGGAAGTCGATACTGTTTCAGGGGCAACCTATAGTTCACGGGGAATCATCAGTGCGGTGAAGAATGCACTGACAGGAGAAAAAGACAGCGGAACAACAGGACAGTCACAGTCTGGTGGCGGCGCGGCAGCAGGAAGTTCTACTTCTGTCGCAACAGTGGAAGACCCGGCAGCATATAAGGACGGAACTTATTACGGAACAGGGACTGGATTTGGTGGAACACTGAAAGTAAAGGTTGAGATCAGTGGCGGAAAGATCACAGACATCCAGATTATGGAGAATCAAGATGGAAGCGAATACATTTCCAAAGCCTCTGCACTGATCAATGCGATCATCAGTAGTCAGAGCACCAATGTAGATACCGTGTCTGGAGCAACGTACAGTTCGGTTGGAATCATCCAGGCAGTAAGAGATGCATTAAGTCAGGCGGCAGTGAGTGGAAATGGAGCGACTTCGGATTCATCTGAAACGAATAGCTCGAACAGTTCTTCCAGTCAGGATCAGAGTACATCCACAACCGGAACAGTTCCATACAAAGAAGGAATCTATTATGGAACAGCGGAAGGATACAGTGGAGATGTATCGGTAGCTGTGGTGATCCAGGAGCATACGATCAAAGCAATTTTAGTCACAGAGACATCAGATGATGAAGCATTTTTCAACCGCGCAATGGATGTAGTGAAAAATGTGCTTAAAAATCAGAATACAGATGTAGATACTGTATCTGGTGCAACTTACAGTTCTAAGGGACTTCTCGGAGCAATAAAGAATGCTTTGAAACAGGCGGAGAAAGTAACGAATGGAGAATCCATTGAAGAGAAAGCAGATACAACGGAACTGGAAAATGCAGTCAAGTCAGCAGAAGCACTTGTGATGGAGGAGTATACGCAGAGTAGCTGGGCGGTTCTGAGTCTCCGACTGAATGATGCAAAAGAGCTGTTGGAAACAGCTGCGAATGAAACAGTGGAACAGCAGGCTGTTGACAAAGCGGTGGAGAATCTGAACCTTGCAGTTGCACAGCTTGAGAAAAAGAAGTCAGATCAAGAGGAAGAAGTGAAGACAAAATACATCGATGGAACTTATGAGGTGAGTGTACCGTGTAAACCGGATGAGGATGAAGATTTTACAGAGTATCAGCTTTCTATGAAGGTGACAATACGAAATGACAAAATTGTATCCATTACTGACGTGTCAGGAGATGGGGATGCAGCAAATGACAGCTATATCAAGAAGGCGGCAAATGGAACTTCAAGCAAAAAAGGTGTCGTTTCCCAGATTATTACCAAAGGAATGCCGGAAGAAATTGATACGGTATCCAGAGCAACCTGTTCTTCGAATGCGATTATTGACGGATGCAAAAAGGCACTGGAAATGGCTTTAAGACCAGAAGAGACGGAGGCGCAGTAGGATGAAAGAGTTTATCGTAAGACTGTTTAGTCTGCTGGCAATCGTCGGTGTCCTTTTCGGATATAATGAAGTGTTGGATGTCCGTGCGAAGGATGAGGAAATCGCAAAACTGAATGCACAGTTAGAGGTACAGTCATCTGGTGCCGGCAGTGATTCTGAGTCAGGGAATGATTCAGGAGATGGAGCAGGATACAAGGATGGAATCTATACCGGAGAAGCGGATGGATTTGGCGGAACGGTTGCGGTAGAAGTTACCGTAAAAAATGGAAAGATCGAAGCGGTAGAAGTGACTTCCGCCGAGAAGGAAGACAGTGCATATCTTGCAATGGCGGAAGATATCATTCCGAAGATCATAGAGGCGCAGAGTGCAGAAGTTGATACGATCAGCGGCGCAACGTTCAGTTCGACAGGAATTAAAAATGCAGCAGAACAGGCATTAGAACAGGCGGTAAAGTAGTTTGAAGAAGTTGAATATACACAATTTAAAAGCAAAAGAAATTAAAAAATTGCATACTTGGCTTCGTGCCTTGATTCAGATCCTTTATTTTTTGCTTCTGCCATCTGTGTATACAGCGGCATTTGCCGGCGTGAAATACATTTTCACACAGATAGGAGCAGGCGAGGCAATCGGGCTGACCTCTTTTGTAACGGTGCTTATAGTTCTTTGTGCGTATACGATTCTTTTCGGAAGATTCTTCTGTGGATTCGCATGTGCATTCGGAAGTCTTGGAGATGGAATTCATGCATTTTATCTTTGGTGTTTTAAGAAGAGAAAGAAAAAGCCGGTGCTACTTTCAGAAAAGATCACAGAGAAGTTAAGCTATTTGAAATATCTGGTGTTGACCGTAATCGCAGTATTTTGTTTTGCAGGAATATATGGAAAGGCAAAAGGGACAAGCCCGTGGGATGTTTTTTCTATGCTGCATGCAAGAAATTTTCATTTGCAGGGATATTTGCCGGGAGTGATATTACTACTTCTTATTATTGTGGGGATGTGTCTGGAAGAAAGATTTTTCTGTCGGAATCTGTGTCCGATGGGAGCAGTATTCTCATTACTTCCGGTGCTTCCGTTCTTTGCATTGCACCGCGACAGAGAAAATTGTATCAAGGGCTGTAGTGGATGCACGAAGAAATGTCCATCCGGGATCGGACTCCCGGAAGACGGATCACTCAAAGTCGAGGGAGATTGTTTCCAATGCCAGAAATGTATTGATACCTGTCCAAAGAAGCATATCCATACAGGAATCAAAGGTCTGAAGGGAAATGAATTCTGGTTTACGATTCTTCGGGCAATTCTGTTACTTGTAATTATGATCTGGGCAGGAGTGTAATAGATGAAGAAAAAAGATCTGTTTTTAGGAGGCGGAATCCTCTTTGCGGCATGTGTACTGTTTCTTGTGATGAATCTGATGCAGTATGTACAGGCAAAGGAAAACGGACAAAAAGAAAATCAGGAAAAACAGGTTGTGATCAAGGTGGACGGAGAAGTTTACGGAAGATATGCTTTGGATGAAGACCAGGTGATCGAAGTGCAGGAAGGGGATTTTTACAACCGTGTCCGGATCAAGGATGGAAAAGCGTATATGGAAGAGGCTGACTGTCCGGATGGATATTGCGAAGAGCAGGGAAAGATCAATAACCGGACACAGACAATTGTCTGCCTGCCTCACAAGCTGGTTGTGGAAATAGAAGAGGTTGAGAATTCTGATGATTCTCAAAATGAAAAGGAACATTTACCGGATACAATTTCTAAATAAATCAATTGTTCGACTGTAAAGGAGAATGTATGAATAGAAATAAAAAACTTGCGAACATGGCAATGCTTGTTGCGCTGGCAATGATTTTTAGTTATGTGGAAAGCCTGATCCCAATTAATTTTGGAGTGCCGGGGATGAAGCTTGGAGTGGCTAATCTGGTCACTGTAACAGGTCTTTATTTTCTGGAAATTCCGGAGGTACTGGCGGTATCTGTACTGCGTGTGCTTCTGACAGGATTTCTTTTTGGAAATGGAATGTCGATCATTTACAGTCTGGCAGGGGCGGTTGTCAGCCTTCTTGCCATGGTACTTGTAAAGAAGATGGATGGAATTTCCATTGTAGGAGTCAGTATCACTGGCGGTGTCTTTCATAATATAGGACAGATTCTTGTTGCGATGGCAGTGGTGGAGAATCTGAAACTGATTTATTATCTGCCGGTTCTTCTTGTGGCAGGAACAGTGACAGGGTTCGTGATTGGAATTGTCGCAGGAAAGATTTTACCGGTTGTGAAGAAAGAAGCTGTAAGGACAGTATAGATATATACTTTTTGATTATGGGTTAGTAAAAGCTAACTTGATAATATATTCCATGCGGAAGCAGGAAAGCAGAACTGCGACAGGCAGGATCTGTATGTAACTATTTTAGTTAAAAAGGAGGTTTCTATGAAAAACAAAGAAATGAAAGTAAAGGCAATGTCCATGGCAGTGGCAATGTCTATGGTAGTAGGACTTTGCCCATCAACCATCTTTGCGGCAACAGGAAGTCAGACTGCAAAGGATGGAACTTATACAAAGACGGCTCATGTAACCAGAACAGAAGATGACAGTGACGATGAGTGGGAAGAATATGATGTAGAAGTAAGCTTGAAAGTAGAGGATGGAAAATTCTCTGAGATCACAGTTACACCGAAAGAAGGATATGACGAAGGAAATGCAAAATATCTCAATAAAGCATATTCCAAATCAAAAGGATTTAAAACAAAGCTTGAAGGACAGGCTGCTACAGAAGATACAATTAACAGCTGGGATACAGTTTCCGGTGCAACACGTACTTCTGATGCAATTAAAAAAGCTGCACTTGAAGCAATCCAGTCAGCTCCGGTAGCAGGGGAGACAGTTACCATTGACACAGCAAAGCTGGAGTCAGCAATCGCAGCGGCTGAGAAAATGACAGAATCTGATTATACAGCAGACAGCTGGAGTGCAATGCAGACAAAATTAAATGCAGCGAAGGCGGCTCTGAAAGCAAAGGAATCCCAGAGTGCAGTGGACACAGCGGCAGATGAGTTAAATACAGCAGTGAAGGCATTGAAAAAGGCAGAAGTTGCGAAAGAAACGTATGTGTTGATGAATATTCCATATTCTGAATTCTATGCAGCTGATCAGGTAGCAGGAGCAGACAGTGTATCCTCCGCTACAAAAGCGAAAACAAGATCAACACTTGCAGCTGGTTCTTATCATGTGAACAGCGATGGAACAGATATTACAGGTATTACATATCCGGTTAAGATCAGTGATGCATCTGTACTGAAAAACTATACACAGATCACAGATGACAGCAAGCTTTCCATTACAGTGAACATGAAAGGAAAGGAGACAACAACAGAATATAATGGAAAAGATGCGTTATTCGAGAGCGCAAGCTATTCTTACTATATTTTAAGTGAGACTCCTTCCTATTATAAGGAAGCAACAGTAAATGCAGATGGTTCCCTCAGCTTTAGTGAAGTGAAAGGTGCAACTGCACAGAAGTTGAGTGATGCATCAATTGATTTCACAACAGACACAAAGTATGGAGATTATGAATTAGATGTAAATGGACTCCCAAAAACAGTTAATACAGTATATGGAGTTGTGATCAGCACAAAAGAAGGAGACAACTACGGACTTCGTCATCTTGAAAATATCTGGAAAAAGACAGAACTGGCATGGAGTACCGGATTTGTGACAACATCTCATGGAAACACACTGGACTCAAAAGATTATGAAAAGATGATGGGTCAGACGATCAATAAAATCACATATTACACAGATAATGGAATCTATGAGATTGATGCAGATCAGTATGTGCCGGTTAAATTCAATGGAACTATCGCAGCAGAGAATGCAGATGTTGAAAGTGGAAAAGTAAATGTAACTGTAGAAGGACTTCCTGGTGATTATCAGGCAGAATATACAGTTGAAGGTCTTGAGGATGTTCAGGTAAAAGACGGGGTACTTACCTATAAGACAAAAGGCGCTGAGATAGGCAAATATACTCTGAAAGTATCTGATAAATCCGGAAAATATGCGGATCTTACGACAGATTTTGAATTGACAACAGAAGCTGTACCGGTTGTATTTAACAGTAAAAGTACAGCACTTGTAGCAGCAGAAGGATATGCAGCAGAGGATGTAACTTCTTATGTAAAGAAGATCGAATCTGTAACAGTTGACGGAACAGAGTATGCGGCAACAGGAAAACGTGCAGTGAAGATCATCAAAGAAGATGGAACAATTGATACAACTGCAGCTCCGTTTAAGAATGCAGAAAATGGACAGGAATTTAAGATCTCAGTAAAGGCAACAGGCTATGCAAAGGATTACGAATTCACTTATACTTTATCACAGGAGAGTGAGTATACTTACGCATATGTAGGACTTAGCTGGGCAGAGTACTGGGCTGCTGAAAATGTGCAGGCAGCAGGAGATACATCTTCTTCAGATGCAAAGGATTCAAAAGGAGAGTCTGACAAGGGTGCATTCGATACTGTAACAAGAGCTACAGTAAATCATGGACTTCACAGAGGTTCTTTCCAGTGCAACGCAGTAATCAAGGCGGAAAATGGAAAAGAGTATGCAGTAGAGTACTGGACAGATGGAACTACTGCAGTTCTGACAGACGGAAGCAAGATTACATTTAACAGAGGAGAGATCACAGAAGAATCCGGTGCAACAACAAAGATGACAGAGTATGATGTACTCGGACTGAAATATGTGCCGGTGAAAGTAAAAACATCTGATCTGGATGCACTGAAAGCAAGCTATCGTGTGATCGAAAACGGAAGTGAACTTGCAGGAGGATATTCAGAAAAGAATCTGGTAAGCTATACAGGACTGGTTGCCAATGTAACAGAGAATACAAACGGTCTGAAAACAGCAACAAAGAATGAGGATGGATCTTTCAGTTTCTCTGCAAGAGTGAATAATGGATCAGAGTCCGGAATCAAAGATCAGGCACTCAAGACAGCACCAACAGCAGAGGAAGCAGGGCTGACAGTAAAAGAAGCAAGCGGATCTTATGGAGAATTCTTAAGAGTTGATCTGACAGGAAATTATGGTGATCTTGGATCAAATCTCCAGACTGTTACATGGACTTACTATGGAGATGACAGTACATATACAAATGCAAAAGCTACTTATGGAACAAAATTTGCAGCAGATAACTGGATGCACAAAGCAATGGGAATCCAGCTTGGACTGACAGATTCTCTTCGTTGTACACTTCCGGAAGGAACGGATGGAACAGGATATTGGACCATTACACTGACAGCACTTGGATATAATGACGTGACATACAAATTCCAGGCAACAGAGGAGAACATTGTAAAAGCATCTGAGGATAAAACAATCACAACAACAGAGCTTGAGGCAGCTATTGCAAAAGCAGAAGCCCTGAAAGAAGCTGAATACACAGCGGAAAGCTGGGCATCTATGCAGATGGAACTTCAGGAAGCAAAAGATGAATTGAAAAATCCAAAAACTCAGGCAACTGTAGACGAGGCAGTAAGCCACCTCAACGCAGCTATTGAAGCACTTGTTAAGATAGAAGAGCCGGCAGCAGTTGATACTTCTTCCCTTGAGAAAGTGATCAGTGATGCGGCAGCTCTGAAAGAAGCTGATTACACAGTTGACAGCTGGAAGGCATTGCAGAGTGCACTGACAGACGCTAAGAGCGCATTAAATGCAAAAGAAAGCCAGGAAAAAGTTGATAAAGCAACAGATGCGTTAAATACAGCAATCAAAGCACTTGTAAAGAATGGAAACCAGGCGGGAAGTCAGAATGGAAGTGCAACTCCGACTGTTACAAAGAAGGCAGGAACAACTACGGATGGATCAGCTTCCAAAGGAACAAGTGGATCAAAAGCCGCAAAGACAGGTGATCCGGCAAATGTTCTTGGCTTATTAGGACTTGCATTCTCCTCACTCGGAGCAGGAGTTGGCGGATTTGCATGGAAGAGAAAAAGAAAATAAAGACAAGAAAATTGAGAAAATTTTTCAACAATTTCGCGGAAAAGATTTAGATTTACCGTCCTTGACAGAATAGGAATATTCTGTCAAGGACTTTTTATATATTAGGAAAGTGCTTTCCTAATATATAAAAAATGCTCCGTTTAGGATGCACACTGCGGCTGTAAAACATATATTTCCTATCGGGATAAAAGAGAGAATCTGAAAGAAATCGTGCAAAATGTATCCATTCCGGTACTCAGAAAAGATTTCACCTGTGATGAATACATGATTTATCAGGCGAAAGCAATGGGAGCCTCGGCAGTACTTCTGATCTGTTCGGTATTAGAAGATGGCAGGTTAAAAGCGTATCATCAGCTGGCAGTCGGATTCGGAATCTCCACTCCGGAGCAGGCGGCGAAGATGTGTCAGAGCGCAGACGGTGCGATCGTTGGAAGTGCAATCGTTAAGTTGTGTGAGAAATACGGAAAAGACTGCGCGCCGTATGTTGCAGAATATGTAAAGAGTATGGTTGAAGCTTGTAAATAAGTGAAAAGGATATGCGATTCGAAATCCGAGTATTCTTTTGATAATAATAGGAAAATACCTCTTTTGATAAGGAGCCAGATGTGGTATCATAGATATTAGATTTGTTGCTTGATCTATGATACGAATCCGAAAGGAGACTACGAATGAAGAATCGAAAACAGCCTTTATTCAAAAGCTTTGGCTATGCCTTTGAAGGAATCTGGACAGGGATTTCAAAAGAGAGGAATATGAAGATTCATTGCCTTGCAGTGATTCTTGTAACAGCAGTTGGAACCTTTGTAGGATTAACACCGATGGAATGGTGTATCTGTCTTCTCCTTTTTGGAATGGTGATCTCACTGGAACTTGTGAATACGGCAGTGGAAGCTGTTGTCGATCTTGTGACAGAGGAGAGAAAGCCACTTGCTAAGATCGCGAAGGATACGGCAGCTGGTGCAGTGCTTTTTACGGCAATCATGGCTGTGATCATAGGGTGTATCATATTTATACCTCATTTCATTGCACTACTGTAATGTAAAGAAAAGCAACCAGAAAGGAAAACAAAGAGATGGATGAGAATAAAGTAATTGTCAGTACAGAGATGAAGCAGGCATTGGTGAATCTGCGAAATCTCGAAGAGATTTATGTGATCATGTCAGGTGTGACGAAGATGCCGTTTGTCCTCTGTGATGAAGAGACATTTGATGACGAGGTTCTGGTTTATTATCAGGAAGAGTCTGCAAAGGAAAAGGCAAAGACGCTTGCAGAAGATCGTTATCATGTAGGAATTGCCAAAATTGAAAAGAATGCCAGACTTGGATTTTTTACAAACCTGTATACAATGGGCGTGAATGCACTGGCAGTGAATGTTGGTACAGAGGAGGAGATCAGGATTCAGCTGGAACATCTTGTAGTTCGTAAGAATAAGGAAGAACTGCCTGAAGGAAAGAAACTGATCGAGAATCCGGAGCTTCATCTGACAGCAATGTATCTGATGCAGGAGATGCACCGCAGTATCGGACCGGAGATGCCGGAGAATGTGAAGGAACTTCAGGAAGAGATGATGGCGCATTATAAGAAAGGAACCTTTATCGTAGGAGTTCAGGAAGATAATCAGGTTCCACTTCTGAGACAGCCGGACGGAAGTCTGTATCAGCCGATCTTTACAGATATGATAGAATTTACCAGATTTGCACAGGGCAAGAAGATGAAGACAGCAGCAATCCCGGCGGATAAGATTCCGGAGATACTGATTCCGGATGCAAAGGGAGTTGCAATCAATCCATTTGGTGTGAATGTACGTCTGGATATTACAAAAGCAAATAAGCAAAAGCCAGAAGCGTAAAATGAAGAGAAAATAATTTAAATCAAAAGAAAAACTTTAATTTACTAAAATAATCACTAAGTAACATATTCAACAAAAAAACAGGATAAATATTGTTGAATATTACAGATTAACTGTTGGAAGTGAGTTTGGTTATACTATACGTGGTTAAAAGAGAAAAGCGCACGATAG
>ERZ1031933.579-NODE-579-length-10960-cov-5.721137_pt1 | contig 10960 bp, 8 predicted proteins | sample MGYA00517880_ERZ1031933 | MGnify/ENA primary metagenome ERZ1031933 (study PRJEB33719, sample SAMN04261283) | wastewater metagenome | biome: rural village; feature: human; material: feces | host: Homo sapiens | place: El Salvador | collected 2014-01-14 ... | reverse complement strand
GATCGGTCTCGGCATTCCTGCTGAACCGCTCTTCCGATCTCAGTTGATCATCAGGCGGAACACATCCTCTTTCTCGCCCTCTTTCTCCTTGCTTGCATACTTGCGGTTGCTCTTGATGAGCAGCACCACTACGAGCACCATGAACAGAATCTTGGCGAGTATGCCGCCGTAGAACATTATCATGCAGACAAGGGCGCAGGCTCCGAAGGCTACGGCTGCGGTGATGAACCAACCGCCGATTACGCTGATTACACCAGTCACACGGAATACGGCACTCTCGCGGCTCCAAGCGCGGTCGGCGAGTGAAGAACCCATTGCAACCATGAACGTTACGTATGTTGTAGAAAGCGGCAACTTGTAGTTGGTACCGATAGTGATGAGCATAGATGCGAGCACGAGGTTGATGGCTGCACGCACTACGTCGAATGCGGCTCCGTCGTTAAGCTCCGCCTCCTGCTTGTTGAAGCGGCTGTCAATCCAGCGCGACACAGACTTCGGCATGTACTGCATTACCCTGCTATTGCCGTCCTGAGTGACGCGGACGATACTGCGTGCCGCACGGCTCGAACCGAACATCTCGTCGCCTTCGTCCTGACGGCTAAGGTCGACGCTGGTCTTTATCACGTTGCGCGCCTTCTTAGATGTAGCCATAGCCACAATCATGATAACGCCGGCTGCAAGTAGGAAGAACGGAGGCGTCTGTGCCGACTCCATGAGCGAAGTCATCATATAGTCTCTTGCGTCAAGGCCGTTGCTGTTAGCCACATAGTCGCGGAACGAGTCCATGCCGGCGAGAGGCACACCGATGAAGTTCACAAGGTCGTTGCCGGCGAAAGCCATAGCAAGAGCGAATGTACCCATGAGCACAACGGACTTGAAGACGTTGACGCGCAGCATGTGCAGAACCTGCATCATGATAGTTGAACCTATGAACGTGTAGAGCAACAGTAACGAGATGTTGCTGTCAATCCATGTACGAACGTCCTCTGCGATAAAGCGGCTCTTGCCCAAGCCTTTAAGGAAGATGAAGTAGGAGAGAGCTGTGAAGGCGATACCGCCGAAGAGTGCGATAGAGTAGCGCGAGTGTTTCTTGTAATTAAAAGTGAACACTATACGTGAGAGCCATTGCACAATCATACCGAAGAAGAAGGCGATAGCCACACTCACAAAGATGGCGACAATCACGCTCAACGCCTTGTCCGTGTTAAGCAGGTCGGCAAAGCCGAGCGTCGGGTCGGCTGCAATCTTGATAGCTGCAAGAACGAACGTACCGCCAAGCAACTCGAACACGAGCGAAACGGTAGTAGAGGTCGGCATGCCGAGCGTGTTGAACATGTCGAGCACGATAACGTCTGTAACCATTACGGCAAGGAAGACGGTCATTACGTCGTAGAACGAGAAATTGGCAGGTTGCATAATGCCGTGTCGTGCCACGTCCATCATACCCGAGGACATTACAGCGCCTATTGCCACACCTGCCGAAGCAACGATGAGCACCGTGCGGAACTTCGCCACCTTAGCTCCGATGGCGCTGTTAAGGAAGTTGACGGCGTCGTTACTTACTCCAACAAAAAGGTCGAATACTGCCAGACATAGCAGAAAGACCACAATCGCTAAATAAATTGTTTCCATTTATATATTATACTTTGGTTTTTTCATGGTGCAAAATTACTCGCTACGTATTACACCGTGTTTAAACACATGTTACAATCCGGTTACAACCCGTAAAAACTGTCAGTCTGATAGTGGCAGACATTGTAAAAAAAGCATAAAATAGGGAAACTCCTAATGCTTTTTAGGCAAAATCCCTATACTTATATAATAATTCGCATTAATTTTGTAGTTGAAAAAGTGTAGGGATCCTAAACGGAGACCTGTTAACGTAGAACTTAAATATATACTAATATGATACGCAGATTGTTATTGGCAGCAATTGTCGGGATAATGTCACTCCCGATGGTGGCTCAGGATGATGACGACATGTACTTTGTTCCGAAAAAGCAAAGCAAAGACGTGATAGAGTTTGAGAAGGGTGACGGTAGGTACGACCTTTCTGCTCTCGACTCGACTACAATGATGATGTCAGACTCGGCACGCTATTTCGATGGCGCTGACGACGAGTTCGTATGCTCGCGCCGTATGCAGCGTTTCGACGACTTCTATTGTCCGTCGCTATATAGTTACTGGGACGATCCGTTCTGGTATGGTTCTTATGGCTGGTATTCGCCGTATCGCTCGTCATGGTATTGGCGCTGGTACGGCTACAATTCGTGGTATAGTCCGTGGTACTATTCGTGGTATAATCCGTGGTACAATCCATGGTACTACGACTGCTGGGGTTGGAACTATCCTTATTGGGGCTGGGGCGTGCCATACGTTCACTACTCTTATCGCGGCAGACCAAACCCGTCACGCAACTTCACTTCGGGCGGTTTCGGCAGCGGCTCACGATTCGGCAATCGCAACACCACGACACGCAACCAGCGTAATACATACGGACAGCGCAACTCGACACGCAACAACTCGCGCTTCGACAACAACCGCAATCAAAACCAGCAGTTCAACCGTCGTCCCGACTATGCTCAGCCGCAATATCGCAACAACGGCTTCGGCAGCAATCGTGGAAGCTTCGGCGGAGGCGGCTTCGGTGGAGGCAATCGCGGCGGTGGTGGCTTCGGCGGTGGTAGCCGTCGCGGTTTCGGCAGCAGAAGATAATAAAGGTGGAAGCCCTTCCATCACAATATAGTTTTCTCGTCACATTATTAATTTAATAATACAGCAATGAAAAAGATTTTAACAGCCTTCTCGTTCGCAATGCTCGGCGTTGCGGCAATGGCTCAAGAGACATACGACAACGCACAACTTGCGACAAAGGATCTTAACGGTACGGCACGTTACGTAGGTATGGGTGGTGCGATGGAGGCTCTCGGTGCCGATATCACAACCATGAACACCAACCCTGCAGGCGTGGGTCTGTTCCGCCGCAGCATGATTACCGGTTCGTTCGGTTTCAACAGTCTGTCTGGCACAAAGGATATCGGCAAGGACAAAACAAAGGCAAGTTTCGACCATGTGGGCTTTGTATATGTGATGCGTTCGGGCAGACATTCGTATGTCAACTTCGGCGCAAGCTACACAAAGAGTCGCAACTTCAACCAGATTGTTACGGCAGCAGGTAGACTCAACGGTGCTTCGCAGAACAAGGTTTCGAGCATGAAGAACTACAACGACTTCTATCGTCTTGAGGACCATAACGGCGAATTGACAAGCCAATGGGGTAGCAATGACTATCCCGACCTTGCGTACAATCAGGTAGACTACCTTTATAGCAACGCTTTGCTTGGCGGCAAGAATAGCGAACTCATCGGTATGAACGCCAATGGTTATAAGGGTGGCTACTATCTTGGCGATGCTAACGGAGCGCTCGACGCTTCGGGCAATCCGCGTGCTGCCTATTATGACGCTACGGGTTACGACTTCAGACGCGGTTCGAGTGGTTACATCGGCGAGTACAACTTCAATCTCAGCGGCAACTCAAAGGATCGCTTCTATTGGGGCTTGACGTTCGGAATGTATGATGTAAACTATCGTTCGGCTTCTGTATACAAGGAGAACCTCGTGAATAGTGCGCAGAAGGCTATCGGCGACGTCACCATTGCCGACGAGCGCACTATCAGCGGTTCGGGCTTCGATGTTAAGGCTGGTGTTATCTTCCGCCCGATTGAAGAGTCGCCGTTCCGTGTGGGCTTGTATCTGCACACTCCGACTTGGTACGACTTGAAGACTGAGAATCGAACGACCCTACTCAGCAACCTCGCAGAAGGATACGGCAAGGGCAACCAGTCGACAAGCGGCAGATACGACTATAAGTTCTATACTCCTTGGCGCTTCGGCGGTAGCCTTGGCTATACCGTAGGTAACTATCTGGCTTTGGGCGCTACATACGAGTATGCCGACTACTCTTATTGTGACATCCGCGTAAACGATGGCGGTTCGTACGATTATTGGGGCAACTATTATGAGGAGACTTCGCGCGACGAGGCTATGAAGAACAATATAAAGAGCGTGCTCAAGGGCGTTTCTACGTTGAAGATTGGTGCAGAGTACAAGCCTACACGTAACGTTGCTTTGCGCTTAGGCTACAACTATGTGTCGCCAATGTACAACAAGAACGGATATAAGGACGGAACTCTCAACTCTTACAGCAACTACTACAGCTCTACGACCGATTACACCAATTGGAAAGCTACCGACCGCGTTACTGCCGGTATAGGTTACGCATACAAGAAGTTCTCTGTAGACCTGGCTTACCAGTACAGTCGCACAGAAGGCGAGTTCTTCCCGTTCATGAGCTATTCGGACTTGGCTGCCGTTGGTGGCGACAAGATGAAATACGACGCAGGATACGATAACTTCTGCGATGGTAAGAAGGTGACAGACAACCGCCATCAGGTGCTGCTTACACTCGGTTATAAGTTCTGATATAGCGCTTGCTTGATACTTTTTACCAAAAAAAAGACGCTATAAATTTGCAGCATAGGAAAAAAAACAATACCTTTGCATCGCATTTCAACAAAAAGCAGAGGCCGATATGGCTCAGTTGGTAGAGCAACGCATTCGTAATGCGTGGGTCCCCGGTTCGAGTCCGGGTATCGGCTCTTTGTTTTTGATGTATGATAGAGTGGTATGCGGCAATAGCTCAGTTGGTAGAGCACTCGCTTCCCAAGCCAGAGGTCACGGGTTCGAACCCCGCTTGCCGCTCTTGATAGCATGTTTTTTTAAGAAAAGATTTCAACTTTAATACAAAAGCGACTCTAATTAGAGCCGCTTTTTCTTTTTTATGCTGTTTATTTTTGAAGTTTGTATTTATATCATTGTAGTTTCTTGATAATTATTCGTAATTTTGTACCGATTAAACTTTCGTAAGAAACAATTGCTTTTATTAAAAATATGAATGAATTTGAACTTATTGCCAAAACCTTCATGGGCTTAGAGCCGGTATTGGCAAAAGAGCTTACCCAATTGGGTGCAAACAATGTACAGATAGGTCGTCGTATGGTGTCATTTACCGGTGATAAGGAAATGATGTATCGTGCAAACTTCCAACTTCACACAGCAATTCGTATCTTGAAGCCTATTGCTAAATTCAAGGCGCGCTCGGCTGATGAGGTTTATGAAGAGGTTAAGAAGATCGATTGGAGCAAGTATATCGAAAAGGGAAAGACTTTCTCTGTTGATTCTGTTGTGTACTCAGAAGAATTCCGTAACTCACGTTTTGTAACATATAAGGTAAAGGATGCTATCGTTGACCAATTCCGCGAGAACACTGGTACTCGTCCTAATATTTCTGTCAGCAACCCTGACATCCGTCTGAACATCCACATCGCAGAGGCTGACGCTACGCTGTCGCTCGACTCAAGTGGTGAGTCGCTCCATCGTCGCGGTTATCGCCAGGAGTCGGTAGAGGCTCCGCTTAACGAGGTGCTTGCTGCAGGTATGATACTTATGACAGGCTGGCGTGGCGAGACCGACTTTATCGATCCGATGTGTGGTTCGGGCACTTTGCTTGTAGAGGCTGCACTTATCGCCCATAATATGAGTCCTGGTATCTTCCGCAAGGAGTTCGCTTTCGAGAAGTGGCCTGACTTTGATGCAGAATTGTTTGACACAATCTACAATGATGATACGCAGGAACGCGAGTTCACTCACCATATCTATGGTTACGATATCGACATGAAGGCTGTAAACACAGCACGTCTAAACGTGCGTGCAGCTGGTCTTTCTAAAGATATTACGATTGAAAACGCCGACTTCAAGGACTTCACTCAGCCAAAGGAGAAGAGTCTGCTTGTTGTTAACCCGCCTTATGGTGAGCGTATCTCTACTCCGAACTTGCTCAACACTTACAAGATGATTGGCGAGCGTCTGAAGCATGCTTTCATGGGTAACGAGGCTTGGGTGCTCAGCTACCGTGAGGAGTGCTTTGAGGCAATCGGCTTGAAGCCGTCTATAAAGATTCCGGTTTATAACGGATCTTTGGAGTGCGAGTTCCGCAAGTACGCTATCTTTGACGGTACTATGAAGGACTTCCGTCAGGAGGGTGGCATCGTTAAGACTGAGGATGAGAAGCGTCAGATGGCAGAGAAACATCGCTTCAAGAAGAACCGCGAGTTCAAGAAGCGTCTCGACGAGGAAGAGGAAAATGCAGAGTCGGACATCCGCTCGTTCAAGTTCCACTCTATAGAGCGTCGCAAGCAGAACGACGATCGCCGTGGTGGAAACGAAAGAAAGAGCCGCGACCGCTTCGATCGTGACGATAAAGATTTCAAGGGCAAGGGCTTTAAGGGTAAAGGCTTCGGCGACAAGGGCGGCAAGTCTTTCGGCAAAGGCTCACGCTATGGCAAGAGTGACAGAAAACGTTCTAACAGAGATTTTGACAATGAAGATTAAGTTTTTTACAGTTTTGCTGGGGTTGTTTACCTCGCTTAACATGAATGCTCAGGAGTTGAAGTCTTTCACGCTTGAAGACCTCAACTTCGGTGGCAAGAACTATCGCAACTTCGTGCCACAGAATCGCAACTGTGTGTGGTGGGGCGACCAGCTTGTGCGTGTCGAATCTGATGCTTGCTATCTTGTGAACAAGCAGAGCGGCAAGGAGACACAGCTCTTCACGGTAAGTCAGGTTAACCAATGGGCAGGTCCGACAAAGGATATTAAGGTGCGCTCTTTGCGTGGCGCATCTTTCCCTTATGCCGACAAGTCGCTCGTTGTGATTAATAGCGGCGAGCGCATCTATACTATCGACTTCAAGAGTGGCTCATTGAAGAAATGCAACGAGTTCGTTGACGGCGAGTATGTACTTGAGATGAACGCAAAGAGCGATGCTATCGCTTATCTTAAGGATAATAATCTTTATGTCACACGTGGCGACCAAAAGTGGCAGTTGTCTACAGACGGCTCACGTGAGATTGTATACGGACAGAGCGTTCATCGTGATGAGTTCGGAATCCGTAAGGGCACATTCTTCAGCAACAGCGGCGAGAAACTTGCTTTCTATCGCATGGACCAGAGCATGGTGACTGACTATCCACTTGTAAACATACCGGAAGTTAGCTTCCAGCCGGAGGATGGCAAGTCGCGCATAGCAACTCTTGCTCCTGAGAAGTACCCGATGGCTGGTGAGACAAGCCACAAGGTTACTGTTGGTGTGTTTGATACAAACACCGGCAAGACTGTATACCTTAAGGCTGGTGACCCAACAGACCGTTACTTTACAAACATCTCTTGGTCTCCCGACGACAAGACCATCTATATGTTCGAGCTTAACCGCGATCAGAACGATTGCCGTCTCATAAGCTATGACGCATCAACTGGCGAAAAGACTGGCGAACTCTACCGCGAGACAGACGCAAAGTATGTAGAGCCGCTTCATCCTATCGTTTTCTTGCCTTGGGACAACAGTTCATTCCTTATGCAGAGCAGAAAAGATGGCTACAACCATTTGTATCTTTGCTCAATCGGCAAGTCGGGAAGCCGCATGACAGGCAATACCATGTCGCTCGATGTGAAGCAGATAACCAAAGGCAATTGGGAAGTTCTTGATTTCCTTGGCTTCAATGCAAAGCGTAAGGGCATTATCATCTCTTCTAACGAGATTAGTCCGATTCAATGCAACATATTCTTTGTTGATTTGAAAACAGGCAAGCGTACACGCATGGACGAAGGTGGCAAGGGCTGGCACTCGGCATCTTTGAGCAAGAGCGGACAGTATATCTACGACAACTATTCGGAGCCAAATGTTCCGCGCAATATTGCTATTGTGAATGTTGGAAACGGCAAAAGTTTCTCTTACTTCAAGGCTGATGATCCTTGGAAGGGATATAAGGTTCCTGAATACACCTGCGGTACTGTGAAGGCTGCCGACGGCACAACCGACCTTTACTGGCGTATGGTGAAGCCGGTAGACTTCGATCCGAACAAGAAATATCCTACTGTAGTGTATGTATACGGTGGCCCTCACGCACATAACGTTGACGCACGCTGGCACTATAGCAGCCGCAGCTGGGAGACATACATGGCTCAGAAGGGTTATGTTCTCTTCATTCTCGACAACCGAGGCTCTGAGCATCGTGGCAAGGAGTTTGAGCAGGTTACATTCCGCCAGCTTGGTCAGGAAGAAATGAAGGATCAGTTGAAGGGTGTTGAATACCTCAAGTCGCTTCCTTACGTAGATGCCGACCGCATCGGCGTTCATGGTTGGAGCTATGGTGGTTTCATGACCATTTCGCTTATGACAAACTATCCTGACGTGTTCAAGGTAGGTGTAGCTGGTGGCCCGGTTATCGACTGGAAGTGGTATGAGGTGATGTATGGCGAGCGCTATATGGACACACCGCAGCAGAACCCGGAGGGCTATGCAAAGACATCTTTGCTCAATACAGCCAAGAACTTGAAGGGTAAGCTCCAGATTATCCAGGGTTATAACGACCCGACTTGCGTGCCGCAGCATTGCCTTACTTTCCTCAAGGCATGTATCGGCGCAGGCACACAGCCTGATTTCTTCTTGTATCCAGGCGAGCCTCATAATATGCGCGGTCATCAGAGTGTACATTTGCACGAGCGCATCACACAGTATTTCGAGGATTACTTGAAATAATATCTATATAAACAGGAGGGCGTAACGGCCGGTAAACATCTTAAACTCTTTGCCGTTACACCCTCCTGCAATTTCAACAAAACACGAATCATTAATCATTAAACATTATTATATAATGAAAGTTCTATTGTTAGGAAGCGGTGGCCGTGAGCACGCATTGGCCTGGAAAATCGCTCAAAGCGCAAAGGTGGAGAAACTCTTTATCGCTCCAGGTAACGCAGGCACACAGAATGTCGGTGAGAATGTAGATATTAAAGCCGATGACTTTGAGGCTTTGAAGAACTTCGTTGTGGAGAATGGTGTAGACATGGTAATTGTCGGACCGGAAGATCCATTGGTGAAGGGCGTATATGATGACTTCAAGAACGACGAGCGCACAAAGAACGTTCCGGTTATCGGTCCGTCAAAGGCAGGTGCTGTTCTGGAAGGTAGCAAGGACTTTGCAAAGCAGTTCATGAAGCGCCACAACATTCCGACAGCAAAATACGAGACATTCGACGGCACAACAGTAGAGGAAGGCTTAAAGTTCCTTGAGACTCTTAAGGCTCCTTATGTACTGAAGGCCGATGGTCTGTGTGCAGGCAAGGGCGTTCTTATCCTCCCCACACTTGAAGAGGCAAAGAAGGAATTTAAGGAGATGCTCGGTGGTATGTTCGGTAATGCTTCAGCCCGCGTAGTTATCGAGGAATTCCTTAGCGGCATCGAGTGCTCTGTGTTCGTTTTGACCGACGGCAAGAACTACAAGATTCTGCCCGAGGCAAAGGACTACAAGCGCATCGGAGAGCACGATACGGGTCTTAATACCGGCGGTATGGGTAGCGTTTCGCCAGTTCCGTTCGCTACAAAGGAATGGATGCAGAAGGTTGAAGACCGCATTATCCGTCCCACAGTAGAAGGTCTTGCTGAGGAGAATATCGATTATAAGGGTTTTATCTTCTTCGGACTAATCAACGTAGAGGGCGAGCCTATGGTTATCGAGTACAACTGCCGTATGGGCGACCCTGAGACTGAGACCGTAATGCTGCGTCTTAAGAGCGACATTGTCGACTTGTTCGAAGGCGTTGCAGAAGGCAATCTCGACAAGCGTGCAATTGAGTTCGACGAACGTGCAGCTGTCTGCGTAATGCTCGTTAGCGGTGGTTATCCGCAGGCTTATGCAAAGGGCTACGAGATAACCGGTCTTGACAAGGTTGAAGATTCTGTTGTCTTCCATGCCGGCACAAAGATGCAGGACGGCAAGGTCGTTACCAGTGGCGGACGCGTCATTGCTGTCAGCTCTTATGGCAGGGACAAGTCAGAAGCTTTACAGAACTCGTTCACACAAGCACAGAAGATTGAGTTTACAGACAAGTATTTCCGTAGAGACATCGGTCAGGACTTATAATTATCAGTAGAATTGAACGTAAAAAGATTTCAGAATAAGGTTGCAGAGAGTCGCATTGCGCTCCCTGCAACCGCTGTTTATACACTAATCGTATGCGCATTGTCGGGAATGTTCGGCAACGGCATGTGGTTGCAGGTGGTCTTGCTCGCTTTTGCAGGCTACCTGATGTTCCAGTTGAACAACGTAAACGCCCTGATACGCATCTTCAGCCGAATGATTTCGTGTTCGTATCTTGTATTGATGACGATGGCGTTCTTCCTTTTCGACGATATCGCTAACAGCATCATTTCCGTACTTGCGATAGCCTTCTATATGTTCTTCTTCAGTATCTATCAAGACGGTACAGCCGTAGGCCGTATCTTCTATGCCTTTGCTGTACTGGGCATAATGAGCGTCGTTTTTGTGCAAAGTCTCTACTTTTTGCCGATAATATGGGTATTGCTGTTTACGAATATCATGGCTGGCAATGCGCGTATGATAATAGCTTCGCTCATGGGCTTGACCCTGCCTTATTGGTTCATCGGAGCCTACGGACTTATGTCGGGCGACGTTATGCTGCTGATGCCCCATTTCGAGAGTCTTGCAGAGTTTGCGCCTATTGCCGACTGGCAGAACGTTAGTTGGGCTGAGATAATAACATTTGCCTTTGTGGGTTTGCTCTCAATAACCGGCATGATTCATTTCCGCTTGAACAACTATAAGGATAAGATTCGTACACGCATGATGTTCGAGATATTCTCGGTTATGAACCTTTGTCTGTTGCTATTCATTGCACTTCAGCCGAATCATATTGACGCTCTGTTGACGTTGTTGATAGTGAATACGACGCCGATGATAGCGCATTACATAGCACTTACGAACACAAAGATAACCAACTTATCGTTCTATATTATTCTGTTGATAACCCTTGGACTCACGAT
>ERZ1031933.577-NODE-577-length-10971-cov-8.609564_pt1 | contig 10971 bp, 9 predicted proteins | sample MGYA00517880_ERZ1031933 | MGnify/ENA primary metagenome ERZ1031933 (study PRJEB33719, sample SAMN04261283) | wastewater metagenome | biome: rural village; feature: human; material: feces | host: Homo sapiens | place: El Salvador | collected 2014-01-14 ... | reverse complement strand
AAATCAATGGCGTTGGTGTTCCGTTGGAGCTAAACTATCTGCTCGGAAAGAAGAATAGCAAGTTGGAGTTAGGTTTCGGTGCGAGTCTTGGTGTATATCAAGTAAAGGAAACAATAGGATACGTCAAAGATACAGGGTGGTATCCAGGTGGGGATAATACAGACGAGACTTTTCCGGAATTTGATTTTTACACTTCATCAAAAACTCAATTCGGTTATTTCTTCTTCGGAGACATCGGCTACCGCTATCAGCGCCCCAACGGCTTCATGTTTCGTGTAGGCGTTTCGCCGTCGTTCAACTTTGGCGACAAGTACGGACTCAACAAGGCTGCTTTCTTTCCATATATCGGCTTAGGTTGGTCGTTCTAAACGAGATTAATAAAAAAGCGTGTATTCACGGTGCGTAAATATACATCATGAATACACGTTTTTTAATTATTTCTCCAACCATTTCTTAAACAATGTCGCTTTCTCCTTGCTTATCACAATATTCTCATCCTCACATCCTTTCAATCTTACTATGAGTTTGGAACTGAAGTAAAAACTGATTTTCCTGATGCCATTAATGTTGGCGATATACTGTCGATTGAGACGGAAGAAACGGGCAGGGTCTAAAGCCTGCTCCAGGTCGTTCATGCTCATGGGCAGCGGATAGGATGTGCCGTCGACGGCAAACGCCGTGATGCGGTTGTCGTGCATATTGATGTAGCTTATGTCGTCGGCACAGAGCCTACAAAGCTCGTCACCTTTCGTGATTTCTGATGTGATTGAAGGTTAAATACGTTAAATATTTACCTTTTCGTATCTAATCAGAATCCATACGGTCACTTTTCTACTGTTTAGAGCGTATTACATTGATAATCAACTAATAGTAGATTACTATAGTTCATCGGGATAAATGCAATGCTCATACACAGATAAAGGCTCACAGACAGCACTAATTATATGCTTGTCTGTGAGCCTTTGCTTTAATGCCCGACGCGGGACGCGTCGCCCCCATTAGTTAGAGCTTGCGTTTTGTGGAAGTGTTTAGTGATAACGTTTAGCGGTAGCGTTTGGAACTTGGATTGGTGCTTGAGTCCGCTCGCACATTTACGTTTTACTTGGCAGCAATATAACGAAACAATATAAAGAGTGCAGCGTTTTTCGGTGCCAGCCCTATGTCTCTTACAAGCAGGGCGGATTATGCACGTATGCGCAATGCCACCTTCTATACCCTGCTGCCAAGTCTGCATATCCAATATGCCAAGCCTGTCAAACCAAGCAAAGCTCCCGCATAACCGATGTAGGCTATTGATGCCTGAGAGCAGATGATGCCGCCAAAAAAGGCGCCGCTGCCAATGCCAAGATTGAATATGCCCGAAAATATAGACATTGCCACCGAGGTGCTTTCGGGGGTTGTGATGAGAATGATGTTTGACTGCATGGTCACATTGTAGGCTGTGGCAGCCAGTCCCCACAAGGCACATACTGCAATCAGCGTGACCCAACTGCCCGAAATGGGTGTCAACAGCAGCAAACAAACCGACATGATGGCCACAATTACTGAGATAAACCGCTTACGGTTGCGGTTGTAGTAGTGAGAGAATGCGATGCTGCCAAGGAAACCTGCTCCGCCGTATATCATGAGTGTAGTGGTGACAAGTGAGTCGCGCATGCCCGCCACTTGTTTCATAAACGGCTCGATGTAGCTATAACCTATATAGTACGATGTGGAAATGAGCAGGGTGAAAATGTACAGTCCTACAACGCCCTTCTGACGCAATAATGCGGGTAGTTTGCGGGGCGAAAAGCCGCCTCGACTTGGCACGCGTGGCAAACGGAATGCCATATATACCAGCGTTAACGCGGCAAAGATGCCGATGCTCAAAAAGGTGATGCGCCAACCTACATGCAGACCAATGATGCGGCCAAGGGGCATGCCCAATATCATGGCTACTGAAGAGCCTGTAACAACCATGCTTAAGGCTACGGAACGATATTTGTCGGGTACGATGCGCACGGCAATGGGCGAAATGACAGACCAGAATACGGCGTGTGTGCATGCCACACCTATGCGCGAGAGCATGAGCATGGCGTAGCTGCTTGACAGAAAGGACATGAACTGAAAGACGGCAAACAGTCCTACGAGCCAAAGCATGAGGCGCTTCATTTCCATTTTCGACACCAGCAGCATTAGCGGCAACGAAAGTATCATGACAGCCCAGGCATATACCGAAATGAGCATGCCTACGGTGGCTTCGGTCAGATGAAAATCGGTCTTTATGTCGGTGAGCAAACCGATGGGTACGAACTCTGAAGTGTTGAAAATAAAGGTGGCAAAAGTTAGGCCAAGCAGCGAAAGCCAGTTAGCCGGCGACATTTTGTCTTGCATTTAGTTTAGTGTAGTTTTTGTGTAAAAATAGCTGATGAACGAGCTAATATGCTAATGTGACAATGTGCTAATGTGACAATGAGTTGAAGTGTCAGACAGAGTGTGTTAGTTCCGTCTTTTGATAGCAAACGCTAAGGCGTAGCTCATTACCACATTAACCCGTTGTCACATTAACCCATTGTCACATTAATCCATTGTCACATTGATTATGCGTGTACATAGGTGCCAATGTTCTCGCCAGAGAGCACCTTCTTCAGATTGCCATAAACGTCCATGTTAAACACGTAGATAGGCAACTTGTTTTCGCGGCACATGGCAGTGGCAGTCACGTCCATCACCTTGAGTCCACGTGACAGCACCTCGTCGTAGGTGATTTCGTCAAATTTTGTGGCAGTGGGGTCCTTTTCGGGGTCGGCGGTGTAGACACCATCAACGCGTGTACCCTTGAGCATAACGTCGGCTTCGGTTTCAATGCCGCGCAGTGATGAGCCCGTGTCGGTGGTAAAATATGGGCTGCCTGTGCCACAACTGATGATGGCCACCTCGCCGCGTTCCATGGCTTCGATAGCTTTCCATTTACTGTAAAATTCGCCAATAGGCTCCATGCGGATAGCTGTGAGCACGTGGCTCTTTACGCCAATAGCGCCAAGGGCCGAACTCAAGGCCAAAGAGTTGATAACAGTGGCACACATGCCCATTTGGTCGCCTTTTACGCGGTCAAAACCCTTGCCAGCACCGCTGAGGCCGCGGAAAATGTTGCCGCCACCAATGACAATGCTTATTTGCACACCCATTTCGAGTGCCTCCTTTATTTGTGCTGCATATTCGTTAAGTCGTTTGACATCAATGCCATAACCTTGTTCGCCCATGAGACTCTCGCCGCTGAGCTTGAGCAGAATGCGTTTGAATTTAGCCATAATGTAGATACGTTGTTATGTAAGTATATATTAGTGTGATGGCACGTATGTTTGGTATGCATGCCAACTCTGTGCAAAGTTATAATAATTTTGCGGTAAATGATATGGGGTGCAAACTTATGTTGCGCTAAAGAGCTGTCAGAGCAGCCTCATTTTCTTGACAATTCGTTGGTAGAGCCATGCTTGCATCAGGCCGCGGCACCCCAAATAGCTGAGAAAGGCGCACCACAATGACACATTGCCATCGGGGCACAACGTGATGACGGCAAAAAAGCACATGGAGGCTGCCAGCATACTGGCAAGCATCAGTTTGGTGGAAGTGGTGCCAATAAATAGCCCGTCGTAGATGAAGGCGGCAAACGACACCATCGGAATGGCACAGGCGTAGGGCATAAAGTTGATGGCTTGTGCCACCACTTGGGCGTTGTTGGTCAGTAGTTCTAATAAACACTGCCCCGCAACGGCGTATGCCAGAGTGAATGCTGCCGACAGGGCCATGCCCCATGCAAAAAGCCGCCGTGTGAGCAGGCTGAAGCTTCTCAAATTGCGTGCACCATAATAGTGTCCGCCGATAGACTCGCCAGCGTAGGCAAATCCGTCCATGATGTAGGAAAAGATGATGAAAAATTGCATGAGCAGTGTGTTGGCGGCCAACACCATGTTGCCCTGTGCCGAGCCAGCGGCGGTAAAGTAGGTGGTGACGGCGATGAGGCAGAGTGTGCGCAGAAATATGTCGCCGTTGATGGCAAAGAAGCGTTTGAATTGCGTCACATTACACACCTCACGCCATTTAATAGCTGATGCTTGATGCTTGCCATATTGTTTCTGCCAAATGATGATAGCTGCAAACAAACCAGCGTACTGTGCCAACAATGTGCCGGTAGCCACGCCGGCCATGCCTTGTGCAAAACCAAACACCAGCACTGTGCTCGCAACGATGTTTATGATGTTTTGTCCTATGGCTATGACCATTGGCGCCTTGGCGTTTTGCATGCCTAAAAACCAGCCAGCAAAACTATATAACCCCAATACGGCCGGGGCACCCCAAATAAGAATGTGATAGTATGTGGCCGTAAGTTGTTCCACTTCGTTCGTGGCTGTTACAAAGTTAAAAGCGGCATCGAATATGGGGCGTTGTGCTGCAATGAGCAGCATGGCCACTCCCCATGCCACAATGAGTGACCGATACAGCACATGCAATGCCTGTGTGCGATTGCCTGTGCCGTGGGCCTGAGCCGTCAGTCCGCTGGTGCCCATGCGCAAAAAGCCAAACAGCCAGTAGGCCATGTTGAATACCATGCCTCCCAAGGCAATGGCGCCAATGCAGGCGGCCGAACCAAGATGTCCCGTAATGGTGGTGTCGGCCAATGCCAGTAGCGGCACGGTAATGTTTGAGATGATGCTTGGTATGGCTATGTGTAATATCTGTTTGTTCAATGGAGTGGGGGAGTAAGAGGTAAGTCGTTAGTTGGGTGCGGTAGATGCTTTGGTTCAAAGAGGGGGTAAAAACAGATTTTTTAGCCCCCTCCTCTCTTACAAATGCGCTTTAAGGAAACGTTCCATGGCGCGGTAAAAGTCAAAGCGGTTCTCTTGGTTGTGGAAACCGTGTCCTTCGTTGTCCTTAACCATATATTCTACCACCACACCCCGCTGTCGCAGTGCCTCAACCATTTGGTCGCTTTCAGCCTTGTTTACACGTGGGTCATTAGCTCCTTGAGCCACAAACAAGGGCACTTTAATTTTGTCGGCATGCAAAGCCGGCGATGTGGCGGCCAACTGGTCGGCATCGTGCTCGGGGTGCCCCACCTGTTCGTACATCATTTCGAGCATGGGGCGCCAATAGGGCGGTATTGTCTGCATGAAGGTGAACAAATTGCTCACACCCACATAGTCGATGCCGCAAGCATAAAGGTCGGGGGTAAAGGTCAATCCGGCCAGAGTGGCGTAACCACCATAACTGCCGCCATAGATGGCAATGCGATTGGGATTGGCTATGCCCCGCTCAATGAGCCATTTCACACCATCAGTAATGTCGTCCTGCATTTTAAGTCCCCATTGTTTGTAACTGGCCTCAAGAAAATGGCGCCCGTAGCCAGTCGAACCTCTGAAATTCATTTGGAACACGGCATAGCCTCGGTTGCTCAAAAATTGCACTTCCGACGAATACCCCCAGCAGTCGCGTGCCCATGGCCCGCCGTGTGGGTTGACCACTATGGGCAGTTGCTTGGCAGTGTCGGGTGTAAGGCCGTCGGGCAGGGTGAGATAAGCCTCAATCTGCAGTCCGTCACGTGTGGTGTAGCACACAGGGTGCATGGCATTCATCTCGTCAGACTTTATCCATGGTGCAAGGTCGGCAATCTTTTTAGCCTCGTCTGTCAAGGCATTGTAGTGCCAGTAGCTGCCCCTTGTGCGGTCGCCACCCACATATATCAAGTAGTTCTCTTCAGCCTTGTCGGTATCAGCTATGCCATAGCGCTGGTTGGGGAAGTGTGCCTTGATGCGCTGACGCAGCTGCTCCTCCTCTGCGTCAAAATAGTGGCGTACAGGCTCTTTGTGACCGGTGCAGTAAACACTGAGCAACTTTTTGCGCTTGCGCGAATAGCTGATACTTGCTATGTCGTAGCGCTCGTTTTCATAAAGTACCTCAAGTTCCTCACAGGTGGCAGGATTCATGCGCACCAATATCGTTTTGTCGCGATGAAGGTTGGTGGCAGCATACACCTCCTTGTTGTCGGGCGTAAATTCCATAAAGCTCACTACGTCGCGAAAGTTTGTGGTCAGCACAGGTTTGAAAGGCTCGTCCTCAGTGTCACGATATAGAATTTGCGTGTTCACACCGTCCACAATGGCTGTGGCCACGCGCAGACGGCCGTCGTGGTCGGTCATCCAGCCCTGAATGTTGCCCGGATTTTCGGCCAAAAGTGTCAGCTCGCCCGTTTCAATGTTCAGACGGTAGGGGTCGAACACCTCGGGGTTGCGTTTGTTCATGCCAATCATCACAACCCCCTGTTGCTCCTCAAGGTCGTCAATCAAACTGGTGCGCACACCGTCAAAGGCGGTGTAGGCCCGGTCGTCGCTACAATCGCGGTGCACACCATAGAGTTGGTAGTTTTCATCACCCGCAGTGTCTTTCATATACAGCAGGCGCTGGTTGTCTGCCCACATGTAGCCAGCCACGCTGCGTTCTGTTTCGTTGGTTATTCGTATTGCGTGCTCGTCGGATTCGTCCACCCGCCGCACAAACACGTTGAGGCGGTCCTTGTAGGGAGCCATGTATGATATGTAGCTGCCATCGGGCGAAAGCTGATAGCCGGTGCGTTCTGAGTTTCTGAAAAAATCCTCTAATGGTATTTGTCGTGTCATGTGAATAAGAAGTCGTATATTTGTGCACGCAAAATTAACCATAATGCCACACTTTAACAAGGTGTGGCGTTGAAGTTGCCACAAATATCGCAATAATCAGTGCTTAATGGAAGCTATTTTGTAACTTTACACCCTATTTACAATTATAATTTCTATGCGTACACTTGTATTGGTGACCGTTGAGTTTGCCGCCGCCACACATTTTATGATGAGTCTGGTCATGTTTTACCTGGCCCGTCGTAGCGTGCAATTCTTGTCGCAGGCCTGGATTATGCTGTTGATTTGTTTGATGTATTGTGCCGGCTTGTTTTTCGTGGCGACCAACGACGTCATACCCCAACCGGGCATCATGCACCCCGTGTTGCTCATCTATTTATTAGCCTGTTCGTATCTGTTGAGCATCTATCCACTCGGCTTGTGCATGCCGGGGTATTTGCAGTGGGGGCGTATGTGGGGATATGCTGCACCAGCCTTGGTGCTGATATTCATTTATAGTATTGGGGCGGCAGTAGGCAGCAACTTGGCCAATGTCTACACCTTCAACGACATATTCAATTCATTCTTGTCGGGCGATGTTGTGTTACGCATCATAGCACTGCTGTTATCGGGTTACTACATTGTCAACATATTCCGGTTGCCACACACATTGGTCAAGAATATGCAACTGCCCAACGACTTGATAGCCTATGGTTCGGCTCTCGGCTTGGTAAGTTTGCTGTTTGTTGTGCTCACAATCCGTTTCGACCTTGTGCTGCTCACTATTTATATGCTGCTGTTCACGGCCGTCAACATGTTCTTGTTCTTCCGCATATTGCGCCCAACAGTTGAGGCTATTTCGTACCCCGACTTTCGTCAGGTCGAAACGCCTCCCACGCGTGAGGAAATTACGCAATCTGAGGTTGACGACTTTAACGAGGCCAATTTGCATCGCTTCGAGGTGATGGAGTACGTCATGCAGCACGATAAGCCGTTTCTCGATTGTGGCTTCAACCGTGAGCGCTTGTGCCGGTTGGCTGGTTTCAATCGCCACATGGTGTTGCAGAGCTTGCGCTCGCAGGGTTACAACGACATTCACGAGTACATCATGCGCTATCGTGTGGCAGCAATGAAAAGTGCTATTGAGGGGGGCGAGATGACGGACATAAAGCAAGTAGTGGACTATGGTTTCCGCTCGTCAAAAACGGCATCTACCAGTTTCGAGCGTTATGAAGGTGGCGACTTGATGGTGTTTATGGACAAGCACAAGAAACCTGAAACACCTGCCGACGACATTTCTGAATAAGACATATATTCTCCACATATAGCTAAAAAAGGAGGGCGCACAACGGCGTCCTCCTTTTTTAGGCTATGTATGTAAAGTTCTTCTGCCAACCCCACGGGGGGGCTGCTTTATTCTTCAGTCTTGTTGTTAGGGTCCTCAGAGCCCTCGCTCAACAGGTCGTGTCCCCAGTGCGTTGAGGCCAGTCGCTTTTCGCGTTCAACCACTTCTTTGGCCTTCTTGGCATAGATAATCATGCGCAATGACTGTGAGTAAGACACATAGTTCCACAGCCAGTTGAATAAAACAATCATTTTGTTGCGCACGCCAAGAATAGAGCGCAAGTGTACTACCAGCCAGAGCACCCAGGCAAAGAACCCGCCAAACTTCATGTGGCTGAATTCGGCCACAGCGCGGTTGCGGCCAACGGTGGCCATCGTACCGAGGTTGGTGTAGTGGAAAGGCTTCATCTCCTTGCCCGCTTCAAGGCGTTTAAGGTTCTTGGCCAAATTGTTGCCTTGTTGAATGGCCACTTGTGCCAGCTGCGGGTGACCGCCCGGCCATTTGTCGTCGCCTTCGGGCATGATGCACTGGTCGCCAATGCAGAACACGTCGTCAAGTCCTTCCACCTGGTTAAAGGCGTTAACCACAACACGGCGTCCGCGTCCCAAGTGCGAGGGGTCGAGGTTGCCCACAGGTTGTGCAGCTACACCACTCACCCATATAAAGGTACGTGTAGCAATGCTGCTGCCGTCCTTGAGCATTACGTTGTGGTCCTTCCAGTCGGTCACCATCTTGTTGAGCAGTACGTTCACGCCCATCGTGCGCAGGTATTTTTCAACCTTTTGGCTCGATTCGGGGCTCATGGCGGGCAACAAGCGTGGACCGGCTTCAATCAAGTAAATATTCATGAGCGATGTGGGCAGGTCGGGGTAGTCCTTTGGCAACACAAAGTTCTTCATTTCGCTCAGTGCACCGGCTATTTCAACACCAGTAGCACCACCGCCCACAATCACAATGTTGAGCAATTCCTGGCGCTCCTTGTCGGTAGCACAAGTCAAGGCACGTTCAAAGTTGTCAAGCAGTGCGTTGCGCAAGCCCATGGCTTCGCTCACATTCTTCATAGGCATGGCCTCTTCTGCCACGTTCTTATTGCCAAAGAAGTTTGTTGTAGCACCGGCGGCAAGTACCAGATAGTCATACTTTACTTTGCCGATCGAGGTCTGGATAATTTTGTGCTCAGGAAAGATGGAGCGTACCTCGGCCATGCGGTAAAAGAAGTTCTTGCGCTTTTGAAATATCTTGCGGAAGGGGAAAGATATAGAGCTTGGTTCGATACCTGCCGAAGCTATCTGGTAGATAAGTGGTGGAAATTGGTGGTAGTTGTTACGGTCAACCAACACAACTTGAAAGTTGCTGTTGCGCAGCTTGTTGGCCAATTTCAAACCGCCAAAGCCACCGCCTACAATTACCACTCTTTTTTTGTCCGTTTTTGGAAGGTTAAAGCTCATAAATCTTCAGTTTGTTTTTCGGGTTTTAAGTTACTCTAATGCAAAGTTACGTTCATTATTCCTTAATTCGCCAAAATTGTTCAAGAAAGATACACGCACTTGCATTTTTTGAATGAAAAATGCGCATACTGTTACATTGATGTGACAATATGCGCATTGCTGTAAATGTAGGTGGCTGCTCGAAATTCGTTGATGTGAATTGGGCGGTGTTTGCTTCATGAGGTCAAGTTGGCGAGCGAGCGTGGCGGGCTACTTAATAAAGCACGCAGCCGGCCAGTCCGCAAAGTACGACCATAAACAGGGCGTTGAACTTGTACACGCCAATGCCAATCAGTGTGGCCAGGAAGAGGAATATGCTCACCATAAAATCCCAGGGCGTAGTGCTGGGTGTGCCAAATGTGTCGGGGCGCATCATCAGTATGGCGGCCGCGGCTATAAGTCCTGGCACGAGCGGGCGCAATACCACCATGGCACATTCGTAAAACGACTTATACTTGTCTTGTTCCTGTATTTTGCTGTAAAAGGCCGTCCAAAAGGCCGATGGCACGATGAGGGCCCCAATGGTGCAGCAGCTTGCTGCCACACAACCCCACATGCCATATTGGCCCGACACAGTCAGCGCGCCGGCCAGGGTGGCGCTGTTAAGGCCAGTGCCGCCTGGCAGAGCACGGCAAAAGGTCATAAGGTCTGCCATTTGTGCGGGGGTCAGCCAATGGTGCAAGGTGATGACTTCGTGTTCAATCAGTGCCTGTGTGCTGGCATAGCCGCCAATGCCTAAAAAGCCTATCTGAAAGAAACTCAGAAACAGTAGTATGAATATGAGCATATATTGTATGTGTATGGGTAATACTTGCTTACTTACAACTGCCAGAAGTGTGGCGCGTAACGCACAGGGGCAGTTGCTTATTTGTCGTCAGACGAAAGTACAAACACTGCATATAGCGCCGCCAGCAGTATCAAACCTAAAATGATATAGGTGGGCGAAATGCCCAACAGACCGATGGCTATGGCTGCACCTACGGGTATCCAAACGGTGCTGAGCGAAATGCCCGACTTGTTCCACATTTGCAGACAGGGCAACGCTATCAGGGCCACAATGGCTGGACGTGCACCGCGAAGGAATGCCTTGATGGCTGGCTGGTTGCACAAGTCGTTGTAGAAAATAGAAAATATAAGGAATATGAGCAGTGGTGGCAGTATCATGCCTAACAAGCAAGCCGCACTCCCTTTCCACCCATAGAGCTTTCGGCCTATGTAAGTGGCCAGGTTGATATTGAACACGCCGGGCATGGCTTGCACCACAGCCAAATGTTGTGCAAATTCGTCGTCGCTCAGCCAACAATTTCGCTTGACGAGTGCGCGTCTAAGAGGAGCTATCACGGCGTAGCCATCGCCTATGGTCAAACCACCGGCTTGCAGAAATGTGGTGAATAATGTGATAAAGTTGAGTGCCAAGTTAGTCTCGTGTTTTTAATAAGTAGGTGTTCAAAATTATTTTACATTGAAAGTGCATTATCGGGGTGCAGATGTTCCCTTCGGGTGAGGGAGC
>ERZ1031933.574-NODE-574-length-10982-cov-14.799579_pt1 | contig 10982 bp, 11 predicted proteins | sample MGYA00517880_ERZ1031933 | MGnify/ENA primary metagenome ERZ1031933 (study PRJEB33719, sample SAMN04261283) | wastewater metagenome | biome: rural village; feature: human; material: feces | host: Homo sapiens | place: El Salvador | collected 2014-01-14 ... | reverse complement strand
TCGAAGCATCCAAGGAAGGAAAGAATTATAAAGTGAAGGATGTTACAGCAGAATACAATAAATAAAGACAACATATAAGAGTTGCATACGAAACTGTCCGCCTATGACGGTCGGCTGTCCTAACTGAACAGTCTGACTGCCGTAGGCGGACAGTTTGGCTATCATAGGCAGACAGTCTGCACTATATGACGAGCGGTCATTTGCTCCTTATTCTAGTGAAGCAGGGATCTCGCCTTTCTATCTCACACCTCACTAAGTATGCATTAGCACACTATCACACAAGAAGTTACGAGAGTGAGATATGGTGTTCGACACCTCACTCACACCACACGCTCTATCCTCAGCACTTGGTCGCAATACTCCACAACGGCAGGGCGATGGGTGATGAAGATGATGGTCTTGTCGTGGGAAGACAAGATATTTTGGAGGAGCTGGCGTTCCGTCTCTGGATCCAAGGCACTCGTAGCCTCATCAAAGAGCATGATGCTACGGTTGCGGAGAAGGCTGCGAGCTATGGCGATACGCTGGGCTTGTCCCTCGCTCAATCCCCCACCCTGTTCGCTACAGATGGTATCTAGACCTTGCGGCAACTCCATCACGAAGTCGGCACAACTCGTATGCAAAGCCAAAATCATCTCCTCATCGGTGACATCGAGCTTGCCTAATCGCAAGTTTTCACGTATGGTTCCACTCATCAACGTATTGCCTTGTGGCACATACACAAAGTTGCAACGGTGGCGAGAGGAAAGTTCCTGACTTTCCTCCTTATGATAAATCTCTACCTTTCCCTCCACTGGATGCAACAAAGCCAATATCAGACGAACGAGCGTGGTCTTTCCGGCTCCCGTCTCTCCCAAAATAGCCGTACAGCTGCCTGGACGGAAGTCGAAGTTCAAATGGTTGATAACATTAGGACGAACCTGATTATCAGATGCTGCTTCAGCATTTTCCTCATTCCGAACTGCATTCTCCTCATATCTGAAGCAGACATCCGTCAGTCGGATGCCACAAGGCGATGCCACCTCTATCGGTTCGCCTTGTTCTTCGAGAGGGTCCTCCTCTAACTCCATCAATCGCTCTGCCGCCGTGAACACACCCACGAAGGCTGGCACTAACTTGGTAAGGTTTCTAGCAGGCACCTGAATCTTATTGACCAACTGCAAAAAAGCCGTCATGCCACCAAAGCTCAACGTACCGGCACTCATCCTGATCGCTGCCCAAAGGAAAGCCACGAGATAACCTAAGGCAAAACCAAAGTTGACAATAAGATTGCTGAACACGCTGAACATCGTACGCTTCACCACGTGTCCACGCAATTCCTTCTGTGTGTTCTCAAGTTTATCCACCATCGCGTCATCCTTTTCCAAGGTCTTGATGAGCATACGATGCTGAATGGTCTCTTGCAACACACTCTGCACCTTACTATCCGAATCACGCACCTGACGAGTCAGCTGGCGCATCTTTCCCACATAAATCTTGCTAAACGCCAAGAAGATAGGAATCATGATGACGATGACCACCGAGAGCAACTTGTCCATAGAGAAGAGATAGAAGAAGGCACCGAGGAACATCGCCAAGACACTGAGCGTATTAGGGATGGTCTCCGTCAAGAAGTTGACCACCGTGTTTACATCCGTCTCCAGTCGGTTGAGCACGTCACCCGAATGAAGTCGTTCTCTCCCCTGCCATTCCGAGCGAAGGATGCGGTCGAGCATTTTCTGCTGCATACGATTCTGCGCCTTGATGCCCAAGAGATTGCGAATCCAAATCGAGGAGATATTGAGGGCGAAGTCGGCAAGAATCAAGCATCCCATCAAGCCCACAGCCCAATAGATGTCACCCTCCACGGCATGGGAAGCCACATCGATGGCTCGCTTCACCGCCCATACCTGCGCCAAACTCACCCCCACCGACAACAAGCCTATGGAAGCATTGAGCACAGCCTGCAACTGGTTGCCCTTCCATGCTCGCCAAAGCCATATCAGCAAGGTCTTGACATTATACTTAAACTTCGGTACTTTAAACATATTTCTCTTTTTCACTAGTGTCTCTTTTTCTGGACAGCATTCTGCACGCAGTCCTCGGCAAGAAACGCAAAGTCTGCGCCAACAGTCGATTGGCATACACCATCAACTCTGGGTACATCAAGCGATAGAACTGCGCCAGTTCTCCCTGCTTGAAGTCGGCAAAAATCTCTCTATAAACGTTCATAATTCCTTTATCTCGCTCTTTGATCGGCTCCCCACATCAACTTCTCTCTCAATGTGGAGAAGTATCTCTGGTTGCGCTGTTTCACAATCTTGATGCTATGGGCAGCACGACGGATGACGAGGCGAGTTTCCTCTGTCATGCGCTCACTTCTACCATCTATCGCCACCAAGTAGTTGTGGCTACGGCTCTCGATGTCAAGCGTAATCTCCGCCGTATCATTGATAACGATAGGACGGATATTCAAACTATGGGGAGCCACAGGAGTCAGGCAGAGGCTACCGCTCTGAGGAATGATGATTGGTCCACCATTGGAAAGATTGTAGGCTGTGGAACCTGTAGGGGTAGAGACGATGAGACCATCGGCTTGGTAAGTAACCAAGAACTCACCATCCACCATCGTTCGGATAGAAATCATGGAGGCGTCATCACGCTTCAATACGGCGATGTCGTTGAGGGCAAATGGATTACCAGCCAGCACACCACCCTTCGCTTCCACTTGGATGACGGCATGCTCCTCTATCTGGCATTCACCGGCATAGAGACTGTCCAACGCCGACTCTATCTCACTAGGCAAGACATCTGCAAGGAAGCCCAAGCGTCCCATATTGATGCCGATGATCGGAGTACCCTTGGCACCCACACGGCTCGCCGCCTTGAGGAAGGTACCATCACCACCCATGGAGATGACGTAATCGACATCGAAGTTGTAGTCCTCGAAGACTCCAGCGACATTCAACTTCAGATGTTGGTCACGTGTCAGGAAGTCATAATAGGTACTTTCCACATACACCTCAGCCCTACGCTTGTCGAGATAATTGAGGATGATTTCGATGGAAGCCGACTTCTTGGCTTGGTATTCATTGCCAAATATGGCGAATTTCAAATGTTGCTCTGCCATTTATTTTGTAGTTTCAATTATTATTATTACTTTTGCAAAAGGGAAGCCAGAGGTGCACTTTTGTACTGCATATAACAGCGGAAGTCCCTTTACGCTTGCAAAATTAACAATATTAATCGAATAATACGACAAAAAAGGTATAAAATTATGGCTAAGGTATATGAATTTCTCGCCAACGGCTTCGAGGAAATCGAAGGTTTGGCTCCTGTTGACATCCTCCGCAGAGGTGGTGTAGATATCAAGACTGTCAGCATCACGGGCAGTGAGTTTGTGGAAACTTCCCACGGCATTACCATCAAGGCTGACCTCAAGTTTGAGGACATCCAAGACTTCTCGGATGCAGACATGCTGCTTCTCCCTGGTGGTCTTCCAGGCAGCACCAACCTCAATGAGCACGAGGGAGTGCGCCAAGCTCTCATCGCCCAAAACAAGGCAGGCAAAAGAGTAGGTGCCATCTGCGCCGCTCCTATGGTATTGGCTAGCACTGGCATCCTCGATGGCAAGAAAGCCACTTGCTCTCCTGGCTTTGAGCGTTATTTCGGAGAAAGCACCACTTACACTGGCGAACTCTTCCAGGAAGACGGCAACGTCATCACGGGCGAAGGTCCTGCCGCCACCCTCCCTTACGCCTACCAGATTTTGAGTTACTTCGTAGGTACAGAGGAAGTAGCAAAGCTACAGAAAGGAATGCAGTACGCTCACTTGATGGAGAAAAGATAATATGGATTACGTTATCATAGTAGCCGGAGGCAAGGGCCTCCGCATGGGAAGTGAGATTCCCAAGCAGTTTCTGCCAGTGGCTGGCAAACCTATCTTGATGCGCACCATCGAGCGTTTCCACGAGTATGATGCCAACCTCAACATCATCTTGGTATTGCCAGAGAGCCAACAGGCTTATTGGCAACAACTCTGCGAGGAACACCACTTCGACATCCAGCACCAGATAGCCAATGGAGGCGACACTCGCTTCCAATCATCCAAGAACGGACTCGCCCTCATTCCTGACGACGAGGACGGAGTGGTAGGCATCCACGATGGCGTACGCCCTTTCGTCTCCACCGAAGTCATCTCGGAATGTTACGAGGCAGCACGTGAGGAATATGCCGCCATCCCTGTCTATGCCGTGACCGACACCTTGCGCTATATCGACAAGCGTGGCGGTGGCAAGAACGTTCTTCGTGACGACTATCGCATCGTGCAAACCCCACAGACCTTCGACATCGGTTTAGCTAAGCAAGCCTTCAACCAAGGTTATAAGGAACAGTTCACCGACGATGCCAGTGTTGTGGAAAGCCTCGGTTGCCAAGTGGCAATGGTGGAGGGCAATCGTGAGAACATCAAGATTACCACCCCATTCGACATCAAGGTTGCCGAAGCATTATTATCTGAATAATGAATAGTATTCTAAATCAAGACATCATGTACCTACCCGGTGTAGGTCCCAAGAAGAAGGAGATACTGAGCAAGGAGCTTGGTATCAACTCTTATGGTGACTTGTTGGAATACTATCCTTATAAATATGTAGATAGAAGCAAGATATTCCATATCAGCGAGTTGACCCCCGATATGCCTTTTGTGCAAATCAAGGGTAAGATACTGAGCTACGAGGAGTTTGACACCGGCAAGCGCAACAAGCGACTGGTGGCTCACTTCTCGGATGGCTTCGGTGTGGTCGATCTGGTGTGGTTTCGCTCCTCGCAATATATCCTCAAGACCTACAAGGTAGGCACGGAGTACATCGTCTTTGGCAAACCTACCGTCTATGGCGGTCGCTACCAGTTCTCCCATCCCGAGATGGACGATGCCAGCAACCTCCAGATTTCCGAGATGGGGATGCAACCTTATTACAACACCACCGAGAAGATGAAGAAGTATGGTTTCAGCTCTCGCACCATCGAGAAGTTGACCAAGACCTTGGTGGGCTTGTTGCCTCCCCTTCCCGAAACCCTCCCCGACTTCATCGTGGATCGCCTGCACCTCATCTCCCGAGACACCGCCTTCCGATTCATCCATTATCCGCACTCCCACCAGGAGATGCAGAAGGCACAGGTGCGCCTCAAGTTCGAGGAACTCTTCTATGTGCAACTCAATATATTAAGGTATGCGAGCGACCAACGGCGCAAGTATCGAGGCTATATCTTCAATCGCATCGGCGACATCTTCAACGGCTTCTATGCCCACAACCTCCCCTTCGAGTTGACGGGGGCACAGAAGCGAGTGATGCACGAGATACGTGCCGACATGTGCAGCGGTCGCCAAATGAACCGCCTCCTGCAAGGTGACGTCGGTTCGGGCAAGACCCTCGTGGCACTGATGACCATGCTCATCGCCCTCGACAATGGTTTCCAAGCCTGCTTGATGGCTCCTACGGAAATTCTCGCCGAGCAACACCTCCAAACCCTCCGTGACTTCCTGAAAGATATGGATATCCGTGTGGAACTCCTCACAGGTATCGTAAAGGGCAAGAAGCGTGAAAACATCCTGAAAGACCTCGCCACAGGTGACATCCAGATACTCGTGGGCACCCATGCCATCCTCGAAGACCCAGTTGTCTTCTCACGCTTGGGCATCGCCGTCATTGATGAGCAGCATCGCTTTGGTGTCGCCCAACGAGCCAAGCTATGGGCTAAGAGCGAGAATCCACCTCATGTGCTTGTGATGACCGCCACTCCTATTCCTCGCACCCTGGCAATGACCATCTATGGCGACCTCGACGTGAGCGTCATCGACGAATTGCCACCGGGCAGAAAGCCGATTCAGACGCTCCATAAGTTTGATAACCAACTGACGAGCCTCTACCAGAGCATCCGTCGCCAAATCAACCTTGGCAGACAGGTGTATATCGTCTTCCCCCTCATCAAGGAGAGCGAGAAGAGTGACCTGAAGAATCTCGAAGAGGGATTCGAGACGCTGAAGGAAGCCTTCCCTGAGTTCCGACTCAGCAAGGTACATGGACAGATGAAGCCTGCTGAAAAGGAGGAGGAGATGCAGCATTTTGCCAAGGGAGAGACCCAGATTCTCGTTGCCACCACCGTAATAGAAGTAGGTGTGAACGTACCGAATGCCTCCGTGATGGTCATCCTCGATGCCCAACGGTTCGGTTTGGCACAGCTCCACCAGCTCAGAGGACGAGTAGGTAGAGGAAGCGACCAGAGCTATTGCATCCTCGTCACCAACTACAAGTTGTCGGAGGACACTCGCAAGCGCATCGACATCATGTGCGACACCAACGACGGTTTCCGCATTGCCGAGGCAGACTTGAAGTTCAGAGGTCCGGGCGACCTAGAAGGAACGCAACAGAGCGGTATGGCTTTCGACCTCAAGATAGCCAACATCGCTAGGGATGGACAAATCGTGCAACTGGCTCGCAAGGAGGCGGAAGCCATCATCGAAGCCGACCCGAAATGCGAGTTGCCTCAGAATGCGATGCTATGGAATCGCTTGAAGGAGTTGAAGAAGACAAACATCAACTGGGCGGCGATTAGCTAATGCCGATTGCTCCTTATCACATCAGCCATCCTATCACATCAGCCATCTTATCCCATCTATCACTAACAAAAGAACAAGCATCATGGAAAAGGGAAATACAGAGAAGAACCCATCTAAAGCAAGCAACCTTTCGGAAAGTACTTTCGCCGAAGGCAATCTCTTCGGCGACTCCGAGATGCAGAAGTTGGCAGAGGAAGCCATCCGAGCCAACAACGCCCCTCACCGCAAAGGCAGGAAACGCTCCACCCTGACGGAAGCTCGCCCTCCCCTCTCTGCTGAGAAGATGAGAGAGCTATTGGCAGAGATTCACGAGATAGAGACCCCAACAGGCATCAAGTACGTCAACCTCCGATTGACCAAGAGAATGGTCATCGGCGTGAGGGAATCATCGGGCAAGGAGTTCACCATCAATCTCGACGAGCTTTATGATGCTTACTTGCATTGCTTGCGCTTCACCAGTCCTGAGGTGAAGCGACGTATCTTTATGGGACACTCGCCTGCCGTGGTCCTCCTAAAGCTACTGAAGGAAAAGGCTTCCGCCAACCCATAACCGCTACACAAGTAACCCATTATCGCCACACTAGCCCGCAATGCCCTTCTGATGCGAGAAATTGATATACATCAAGCGAAAAGTTACTTAATAAAGGTTAAACCTCTAGATTCCACGTTAAAAATCAGCCGATTGGTGTTAATGTGCTTGGTAATCTGAAATATTTTTGCTATATTTGCAACGTCTATATAACAAAACCGCATATTAAGGCACTTGCTTTAGCGTTTTTTGGAAACGGAATGCCATTTATTTGTTCCGTGTCAGCAAATGACGAACCTAACAGGATTATTAATTAAAAAGTATGAGTTTTACAAAGAAAATAAAGAAGATTACCGCAGTGGCATTGTTGGCGTTCACAGCCGTGCCTGTGTTTGGACAAGACCTCTTGGCTCGCCAGGCACCAGTTGACCATCGAATGAAGTCACTCGATACACTTGCGGTATCTCACTATCGTATGATGGAGGACAAAGAGAATCCAGCAGCGGAGCTTTACCAGGACTTCTCCAACAAGTACGCCCACAAGGCGACTACCCTCCCCGATCACTTCCGCATCAATCTCCGTCACTTCTGTATGCCAACTCCTAGTCGCGTTGTCACCAGTAACTTCGGTTACCGTGCTAGCTTTGGCCGCAAACATAAAGGCATGGACATCAAGGTTTATGTTGGCGACACAATCCGCGCAGCCTTCTCTGGTAAAGTTCGCATCGTAAGATATGATGGTGGTGGCTACGGCAAGTACATCGTTATCCGTCACAACAATGGATTGGAGACCATCTATGGTCACTTGTCTAAGCAACTCGTGGAAGAAAACGAGGAAGTAAGAGCAGGAGATGTTATCGGCTTGGGTGGTAACACAGGACGAAGCACCGGTTCTCACCTCCACTTCGAGACTCGTCTCTGCGGCGTAGCCCTGAACCCAGCCCTCCTCTTCGATTTCCGCAACCAAGATGTTACTGGCGACTACTATGATTTCAACCGTGACACCTACGAGCGTGAATCAGCTGATGCCAATGCTGCTCGTGGCAAGATTGGAAATGGTAGATATACTCGCGAGGAAGTTAATGGTGGCGAGGTTGGCAGATACAATGCCAATGCTGGTGCCGAGAAACTTTACCACAAGGTTAAGTATGGTGAGACCCTCAACAGCATCGCTGAGAAGCGTGGTGTAAGCGTTGACCAGATTTGCCGCCTCAATGGTTATAAGAAGGACAAGAAGTTGACTCCAGGTCAAATTATCCGCTACTCATAAAGCAGTTTCTTCTCTATGAGAAGAGTGTTTAGAAAACATATTTTCCCACATAAACTAAAGCGAGGTCTTCTCACGGAGGCCTCGCTTTTTATTTCGCTTGCCGTACTATATCTCATGCTGCTTGGCATATTAGCTACTTACTATACCAAGCATCTCCTTGCTATAGCAAGCAAACTTCTTCATCTTAGGACATAACCTTCATCCCCCTAGGGCATAAGCTTCACGAAGCCTATAGCATAATATAGTTTCTAAGTTAGATTCCATGGAATCTAACTTATATTTAATAAAATTCAAGTTGGATTTCACCAAATCTAAGTTAGGCCTTATAGTATGCTGTAGGGCTCTGCAGGTTTGTTCCCATAGCACTTCGCATTTGTTTCCCTAGTGCATCGCTTTTATCTCCCGACACCCCCTCGCTCCTCTTCTGTACAAGAAAAAAATGAAACTAATATAAAAGCCCCGGTGCTGTGAAGCATCGAGGCTTTGCTTTTTATTTGTGTTCGGCTATCATAATTGCCGAACACAAGTATTATTCTATTTTTACAAGATGCCGAACAATCTCAAGACATCATTCAGGTTGGCTACCACCAAGAGTAAGAGCAAGATGGCGAAGCCAACATACTCTGCACGCTCCATGAACTTATCACCTGGCTTGCGACCGGTAATGATCTCATACAACAGGAAGAAGACATGACCTCCATCCAAGGCTGGGATAGGAAGGATGTTCATGAATGCCAAGATGATACTCAAGAATGCGGTCATCATCCAGAAGGCATGCCAATCCCACATTGATGGGAACAAGCTACCCAAGGCTCCAAAACCGCCCAAACTCTTGGCTCCCTCCTTGGAGAACACATACTTCATATCGCCTACATAACCTGCCAAGACATTCCAGCCATACTTGATACCAGCAGGGAAACTCTCAAAGAAACCATAACTGATATGAGTTGGCTTGTAGTCCATCATCACAGGGTGATTGTAGAAACCAAGCTTCACACCCTCAGGAGTTGACTCAAACTGAACTGCCAGCTGTACGGTATCACGCATTGCACCCTCGCCACGAAGCAAGGTTAGACTACCCGTCAACGCCTTCAAGCTATCCTTTGGTGTCTGAGCTACAGACAGCATATCGTCTATACGCCCCAACTCCTCGGTCAACTCATTATAAGAGCCCACCTTCTTACCATTGACTGCAAGTATCTCATCTCCCTTCTCCAAGCCAATCTTGGCAGCAGGAGAATCCTTCATCACACTGTCTATCTGCAATGGCACATAAAGCTCCACGAAACGAGGACTTTCCTTGATCATGTCAAGCATGTTCAACTCACCTGGCAGATTCAAGCTCATCTTCTTGCCACCACGAAGGAGGTCAACACGAGTAGCTGTGGAAAGGTCACGGAACAAATCACCATCGTAGGTTTTGAACTCACCTTTCTCGGTACCCAACAAGATGTCATGGTCTTGGAAGCCCAACTTCTTTGCCTCAGTATTGAACTTCATACCATAGGTCATATCCTTGGTAGCTACATACTCATCACCCCAATGGAACAAGATCATGGAGTAGATGAAAAGAGCCAAGACAAAGTTGACCAATACACCACCTATCATAATCAAGAGACGCTGCCAAGCAGGTTTGCTACGGAACTCATAAGGTTGTTCCGGTTGCTTCATCTGCTCGGTATCGAAACTCTCGTCTATCATACCAGAGATTTTGCAATATCCACCCAATGGCAACCATCCAATACCATAAGTTGTATCAGAATGCTTTGGCTTGAACTCAAAGAGATGGAACCAAGGATCGAAAAAGAGATAGAACTTCTCCACTCTTACACCGAAGAGCTTGGAGAAGAAGAAGTGTCCGCCCTCATGGAGCAAGACAAGTAAGGAAAGCGACAGTATCAACTGCAACGCTTTGATCAAAAATACTTCCATTTATTATTTATCATTTATTATTTATTCATTAACTCTGTAGCGATGCGACGAGCCTCAGCATCCGTTCTCAGATAGACATCGAGATCTGGACTCTTGTCGAAGGTAGCCTTCTGCATTACTTGTTCAATGATGTCTGCCATCTGAAGGAAGCCACACTCACCTCGACGGAATCCGGCATTGACCACCTCATTGGCAGCATTAAGAATGCACGACATATTACCGCCCATGTGGATGGCATCGAAAGCCAACTGCAAGCATTTGAACTTGGTATAGTCTGGTTCGAAGAACTGCAAGTCCTGTGTCTTAAACAAATCGAGTCGGTCGCCTCTCAAAGGAAGACGCTTTGGGAAAGAGAAGGCATATTGGATAGGAAGGCGCATATCGGGCACGCCCAACTGTGCCTTCACTGCTCCATCCATAAACTGCACGGCACTATGTACCACACTCTGAGGATGAATCAGCACCTGAATCTTATCGGCAGATACGCCGAAGAGCCACTTTGCCTCCGTCACCTCGAAACCCTTGTTCATCAAGGATGCCGAGTCGATGGTAATCTTGGCTCCCATATCCCAAGTAGGATGCTTGAGGGCATCAGCTGCCGTCACCTTCTCCAACTGCTCATGGGTATAGTTGCGGAAAGGACCTCCCGAACA
>ERZ1031933.573-NODE-573-length-10986-cov-11.187540_pt1 | contig 10986 bp, 9 predicted proteins | sample MGYA00517880_ERZ1031933 | MGnify/ENA primary metagenome ERZ1031933 (study PRJEB33719, sample SAMN04261283) | wastewater metagenome | biome: rural village; feature: human; material: feces | host: Homo sapiens | place: El Salvador | collected 2014-01-14 ... | reverse complement strand
ATAGAGCACAGGTCTGCCCGCCGCCAGTTCGGTATCGATGATCTGCATCCACTTATCCAGGGTGAAGGAAGAGCGGCTCAGATCCATCATCAGGTCGGCATCATAGCCGAAGTATTTTGCCAGTTTAGAGGAAGATACGGCTGCTCCCGATTCCGGGCCATAGCTCATTCTCACGGCAGCACCGCAATGATACATGAGTTTTGCCACGGCATCCTTCTGCTGCTGTGTGGCATTTGCCTCCTTATTATATTTAGGCAGCATGTTGTCCCAGTCGTAGATGCCCTCTTCCTGGGTGATGGTAGGAATCTCCATCGGGATGCCGTTCCATCGGTTCACGTAGCCCGGAATATCCGCCTTCAGCTGCTTTGGATATTTGTAATATGCCATCACCTGCGCCATCGCCGTGGCCACGCATCCGGTGGCAGCCACGTGCACGCTGTCGTATTTTGGACACATATTATTATAAGGCGAAGTCTGGTCCCATTCAATATTTCCCAGGAGCGGAGCTACGGCAGAGGTAGATGCTGCAGATGCATTTTTCTTATTTCTCCACGCCTTGATTTCCGCCAGATTTTTCAACGCCTCTGCATCGCCCAAGTTCACCTTGTTGTAAAGATTCTGATAGGCTTTCATAAAGCTGATGAATCCCTCTGGGAGATTGTTTTCGTCGTAGGAGCCCTGGCTGGAGTATCCCACGATTTCGGGCAGTCTGTCGTCACCCGATACAATGGTGAATCCCTTGCTGTTGGCATTAGGGAACACGTAATAGCTTTGCTGCGATAGGTTCATTTCTGCCTTACCACCCTGTTTTCTGACCTTGGTCATCGCCTTCTGGTCGATGGTAACGCCCAGCAGTGCCGCCTGTTTTTCGGCGATAGCCTTAGCCTGCTGGAAGCTTCGCGGACCTGCCATCACCACCATAGGCATGAGCAGGGAGCCTGCGAAGAGAAGTAATCTGTTATTCTTCATAAGCTCTTATTTTGTTAAATTGTTTGTATTCTTCAATTCTATATAGTTTATTCTCCTACCCTGCAAATATACGTCAATTATCCGAAACTACCAAATTATTTCTGTTAAATCTCGCAGAGAGGGGGTTAAAAAAGCAAGAAGCAGGTAGCAGTAGAATGCGAATTATTATGACTAAAACCCATATTTTTATATTTATTCCAAAATTGGATGGAAAATTTTCTGTGACACCAAAGCTACTATAGTGCATGAAGTGTCAAGTTATTTGGCTATTTCGCTTAATATCCATTCCTTTGTAATGCGTAAGGCAATGTCGCCTTCGCATAAATAAGGAAGATATGAGAAAATCAAAAGAAGGAACAGGCGATTCCTCGGCTACCATTTACATCCATTACGATGCTGAGATGGACCAGAAAGACCCAGGCTACGTGGTTAGATGGGGCATGTGGAAAGAAGAGACTCAAGCTGTGAGCCGCTTCGTACAAAACTTGCATGAGTACCATGGAGTATCCAAAAAAGCCTTTAACAGTACTCTTGGAATGAGCAACAGAGTGTTGAATGAATTCTTAAATATACCTGAGCCTTGCTGTCTTTCTAGAGATGCCATCGAGCGTATGGCTGTATGCATCATCCTGATAGAGCCTATGCTTAACAAAGTGTCTGAATTTAAAGATAGCTGCAAGAAAGAAGGAATCAACTTCAAGGGAGTGATTCCTGCTATGAATGATGATGAACTCGTAGAGTTGAGACAGGATTTCTGCGATACATTCGGGCCATTTGGCAAAAGTCTGGCGCACTCTTTCAAGAGTGTTAAGGATGTTCTTAAATTAAATAAGTCCTACCACAATAAATTCACTACAATAAATCAGAAATATAATGACAAACAACACAACTAGCAATGCAAGCGACTTCACCATCAAGCCACTCACCACCAGCGTCGACATCATCACCGAGCGCCAGCTTCTCGCCTCCTGGGCAAGAGCCGGGCTCTCGGATTCGCAGATTCTCAAGATGCTGAAGCTCTACTTCGGGGAGCCGGCATGGATGAACACCGACAAGGTGTACGACTGCCACATGTTCACCCAAATAGCCCAGGGACTCAAGTTCAGAAGCAAAGACAGCCTGCTTGAAACCCTGCTGAAATGCAACGGATTCGGGAAAATATGGAAGAACGGGAAAGACGGGCATCAACCCAAAAATCTCAAAGCCTTCTACACCCCCATCTGGCATCAGGCAGAAGAGAATGACATGGAAAATCTGCAGGATATGCAGAAAAAAATGCATGCTGGAGATGCTTATATAGATAATAATATTAATAATAAAAAGAAAATATATAAAAGAAAAATATCTAGCAAGTATGCTAAGCTTCTCCAGGATGCAAAAAATTCCGAAGAGAGAGAAAAAGTGATTGCAGATTGTGCCAGAAATCTTCTCAACCATATTGCACAGCATGATGACCCTTACAATGCCATCATCAAGCCCATCAATGAGGAGACGATGGCTGAAATCCCAGGACTCTATCTAGACACTTCGGAAATGCATCCCATGACAATGGCCACTATCCAGTTTTTCAATGGTTACATCTGGCCTTATCTTCTGGAGCACAATGAAAAGCTGATGAGCATTGATAGCGAAGAGGGGCAGGCAATATGGCTCAAGTATCTGATTAAGCAGGATTTCATGCAAAAGAAAGTGACGCAGGCCATCGCCGACACGAAGAAGTATCTGGCACAGCATCCCGGGGAGAGGATCCGACAGAACCGCCCCGTCTCCCCATTCGAGTATCAGGACCAGGCGTCGAAGCAGAGATTCTACGACACCCTGCTGCCCAATGGTGCCAGCGCACAGCACCGCATCCCGACAGAAGCCCCACCCCGACCATCCGACCAGGCCACCTGGAGCAAGTTTACACACTGCTGGAAGATGGAGGAGATGGCATGCTCCCTTGCTGCGGATTGCAAATCCGCAGAGCATCAATAGGTTGGGACATTTTTTAACGCCGGATTCCAAATCCGGCGGTACGCCTAGCGGAAGACGTAAAAGAAGAAACACCCTCTCATCAAAACAACAACAATACTGATTTTTTGAATTTAAACAAACATAAATTATGACTGACAATCAGCAACTAAACAAGAGAGAGAAGCCTCGATACTATGCAACAGACTTCCCCGAAATCCTAGAGAAAATTCCTCTAGCGGATAGAGTACTCTATCAGAGATACCAGGAACAATTCCATGGTATCGGAAAATTCGCATCCAAGAAAAACGATGCATCATCATTCAGCAATGCATCATCATCCAGCGATGCATCCTCCGAAAAGGTAACCCTGGCGCAACTCAGAAAAATCACGCAGGACGCCATGAAGGAGATCCACAAGCAGCCCGTCAACATCAAAGTGACATGCCCTACCTGCGGAAAGAAACACTGCTACGTGAAACGTTCCGACGGCAGAATCTACTGCTTCTCGTGCGAAATGAAGGGACAACTCGACGAGATGAAATCACGCAGCTACAACGCTCAGCAGGGAGCCGACGGCAGCTTCAACTCCGACGGCAGCTTCAACCCCGACGGCTACTCCAACGCCGCCAAGAAACGCAACGGCAAGGACCTGCCCGACAACTACGTGCCCATGAGCACCGACGACTACAAGGAAATAGATGCCGCCACCCGCTCCATCCTCTACCCCATCTACCCCTTCAGCGACCCCGAGGAAGAGGCACGGTTCATCGAGCACTTCCACCCCGCCAACGTTGCCCAGCGCAACCCCAAGGCGAAACCCATGCTCCCGCCGCAGCGCATCCTCTCGCTCCAGGGCATGGTGCAGAGATACATCCAGGCGATGAACCTATCGCCCGACGTCATCCGAAAGGAGGGCGTGATGTGCGCCTTCATCATGCAGCCCGCCAACGACGCCAAGAGCGAGGACCCCAAGGGAGTGGAGGAAGTGCCTGCCATCGTATACTGCAACCGACTGTTCGGAAAAATCATCAATGCCAAGTTCCGCAGCGTGCAGCAGAACCCCGTCACCGGCGAATGGAGCAAGGCATTCACCCAGATTTCGCCCACCAAGCCCTGCGCCCCCTACGGCATCGACAGCATCAACGACCTGCGCCCCGAAGCCGGAATCATCCGACAGATCATCATCACCGAGGGCGAAAAAGACCGCCTCACCCTGATGAGCTGTGGATTCCCCTACGTGCTGAGCGTGGCCAACGGCGCCGCCACCAACATCGCCGAAAGCCACGAGGCCTTTGAGGAATGGATTCTGCAGGCTGAAGACATCGTGATATGCGGCGACTCCGACCGTCCGGGAAGAATGCTCGTCAAATCGCTCATCAACCAGTATCCCACCCGTGCCAAGGTGGCGAGTCTGCCCAGCGGCAAGAAAGACATCAGCGAGGTGTACGAGGCGTTCGGCAGGGACGAGGTGGCGAGAATCATCAGCGAGGCCAAGCCGGCGAACGAGGGCGACGTATACGACCTGGAGGAGAATGCCGACGAGGTGCTCGACATCCTGATGGGCAACTACGACCACGGCTACGAGGTGGGCATGGGCAAGCTCACCGACGGCATCTTCCACCCCACTTCGGATGGCGGACTCATCATCCTGACGGGTCGCCCGAACTCGGGAAAGACGGATTTCCTGAACTGCATGATGGCGCATCTGATGTACAACTGCAACAAGCGCGTGGCCTTCTTCTCGTTCGAGAAGCCTATCAAGGGCAAGCACGTGAGGGAGATAGCGCGCATAGCCCTGGGCGTGGAGAACACGGAGACGATGGACGGCAACGAATCGCCCGAGGAGGCGCGCCTGGTGAACCGCCACGCCCTGAAATTCCTGATGAGCCACATGGTGGACTTCGACCCCAAGAGCCGTCTGCCCGACAGCAAATACATCACGGAACTTGCCGAGAGCGAGATGAGGAAGAAGAAGCAGAAGATAGATTTCCTGGTGATAGACCCGTATGTGTTCATCAACGTGACGGAGGGCGGCAGCCGTGCCACGGAGACGGAGAAGGTGAAGCTGATGCTTACCCGACTGCAGCAGTGGAGCCGTGCGCATCACGTCTGGACGGTGGTGGTGGCGCACCCGAGAATCCAGTATAAGGACGGTCACGAGGCATTCCCGCCGCTGGATCTCTACAGCATTGCGGGCAGTGCGCAGTGGGCGAACCTTGCGGATTATCTGCTCACGGTGACTCGCGTGAACAAGCCTCAGGAGGGCAAGATGTATTCCATCGTTGAGATGCTGAAGGTGAGAGACCAGGAGTTCTGTCGTCCGGGCAAGGTGTTCTACATGAGGCAGCCCTGCGGCAGATACGACGAGCGTGCATCTGAAGAGGAATGCATCGCCGAGGTATTGTATGCCAAGGTATTGCCGAAGGACGAGGAGCCGTGGGAGAGTTGAGAGTTTATAGTTAATAGTTGATAGTTTATAGTTAATAGTTGATAGTTAATAGTTGATAGTTAACAACCTTATTTTCAAAGCGATACACCTATGACAAAAGAAGAATACAATGAATTGAAGGAGCGGGCACACGAGATGATGCTCGCCGACTTCGAGTGGATATTGCAGCAGGACCCGCAGCGGTATCAGTGGACGCATACGCAGTGCTGGCTCATCGAGTTCGTGCACGACGTGAGGGATATCGCCTCGCAGAAGAGCATCAGCGGGGAGGAAGAGGAAGACCTCTGCGACGCCTGGCACGACGCACATTTCCGTCCGCTTCAGCTACAGCAGCTCTATAAGGACATCTGCGGGCAGGTGGGCATCCCCGTGCCCCAACACGCCGCCAAGGCACTGAACAAGCTGAGATGCACGGAACAGCGCTGCCGCATCTTCCCCGACAGCATCACCCTGTTCTACATGAAGCAGATGCAGAAGAATCCCCCCTGCCGCATCATCGAACTGCTCATGGTGATGAACTGAGATGAAGCTGAAGTGAAGCCAGACTGAATCTGAAGTGAGGCTTACTCCGAGCCGGGGTGAGGCTCAAATGAACGTTACGTAAGGCTCATTCCAACCCGGAGTGAGCCTTACTCCGGCTTGGAGTAAGCCTTACTCTGATTTGGCGCAAAGCTTGCTTCAAGAAAATGTCCCCCAAGATGTCCCCTAAGATGTCCCCTAAGATGTCCCCTAAGATGTCCCCTAAGATGTCCCCTAAGATGTCACCCTGAAACTCTTGACAAGAGCCATTTTTTTTTGTATCTTTGCAGTGTAATTCAGAAGAAAGTAGTAGGTAAAAGATAGATTCACAAATTAATAATCTAATGCGTATGGAACAACACACAGAACTGGAACTGGAGAGGATGCAGCAGATGCTCCTCTCCACCCACTTCACCCTAGGAGAGTTTCTCCGTTCGGGCACCGCCATCAAGTATGGCATCGACAACACGCCGCAGGATGCCATCATCATCATCCGCCTGATGATGCTCTGCGAGCAGGTATTGGAACCCCTGAGAAAGAATTTCGGAGTCATCACCGTTACGAGTGGCTATCGCTGTCCGCAGCTGAACCTGGCTGTGCACGGCGTGCCGGGCAGTCAGCACACCCTGGGCGAGGCTGCCGATCTTTTCATCCCCAACGATGAGATTCTGAAGAAGTATTCCGGCTTCATCGAGGAGCATTGTCATTTCGACCAGATGATCCTGGAGCCTCGCGGCGCCTCGCCCGGCACGCAGCGCTGGCTTCATGTGAGCTATACGATGCGAAGGAAGAACCGTTGTCAGATTTTATTCTGATTATCAGGAAGTTATTATCATTCTAGAGTTTTTAATGATTCAAGAAAGGAGATTGTATGAAGAAAGAGACATGGAAAGCAGTGATTCAGATTGTCATCTCGGTGCTCACAGCCATCGCCACATCGCTTGGCGTTAGCTCGTGCATGAGCTGATAGGTATGGTCACGCTGGATTATATAAAATCACGCTGGATTATATAAAATCACGCTGGATTATATAAAATCACGCCGGATTAAAGTCACGCTGGATTATATAAAGTCACGCAGATTTCGCAGATTTTTGGCCTTACGGCCAAGGGCTAACGCCGTAAAAACCGGGGAAAAACAGAGTTCCTACTATAGAAGAATCTACGGACGAACAGGTAGAAAAATCTGCGTAATCTGCGAAATCTGCGTGACCATATCACATCAGGCGTATACCCAACGACCGAACAGGTCGGGAAAATCAGATAAATTATTTTATTAACCCTTTAAATCTTTGTATTATGAGCGTAAAGTACAGAAAAGTGAAGAACAACCGCAAGGGCTCAGCAACCCGCGGCAAAATCTACGGCAAAGCCGTAGTAGACGGCGTGATCCGCACCAAGGAAATCGCCGAGAAAATCGGTAAGCGATGCACCCTGACCGAGCCAGACATCATCGCCGTGATCAACGCACTGGAAACCGAAATCGCCTATGCCCTCGCCGACGGCAAGCGCGTGATCCTCGACGGATTCGGTTCCTTCAAGGTGGGCATCAGCACCTCCCCTGCCGATACCCCGAAAAAGTTCACCACCGCCAACATCAAGGGCTTCCACGTGGTCTTCGCACCAGCCATCGAGATGTACATGAACAAGCGCATCAAGTCGATGCTCCGTGGCGTGAAGGTGGAGGAGATGACCGAGTACAACGGTCTCGACGATGGTTCTGACGGCGGCGGAACCAACGCCGGAGGCAACGCTGGTGGCAGCAGCGGAAGCTCCACCGGAGGCACCACCGGAGGCACCACCGGCGACAAGAATCCGGGCAGCACGGGTTCAGGCAGCGACGGCGGCGGTAAGGACACCGGCAGCGACGGCGACTCTACTGACGTAGTAATCTAGACGGGGGAAACCATCTAGATTACGCAGCACAGGAAAATCTGAAAGTACTATAGATTGATGTAGCACAGGAAAATCTGAAAGTACTATAGATTGATATAGCACTTGAAAATCTGAAAGGCGACGAAGTCTCTAGGGGCTTCGCCGCCTTAATTTTGTTAAATTTCGGAACTAATATATCTAAAAAGAGGAAAATATTTGGTAATTTCGAGTTTTCTGCTTAATTTTGCAGCTGAAACATCACGAATAAATATAATATAAGGAGACATTTATGAAAAGATATTCAAAATTCATACCTATCCTCGCGATAGCACTATCTGCCCCAGCATTCACCTCGTGCTTCAAGGATGAACCCCTCAATGCCGAATGCGACATTGAGCAGGCCTTCATCCCCAACAACGGCAACTGGGAAGAATGCTTCCTCAAAGCCACAGATACCCTGCAGAACGTGATGTCTACGGAAAATGAAATCTGCTTCCTCGTAAAAAAGGGAACCGATCTCTCGCACTTCGCACCGAAATTCCAGATTACACCAGGCGCAACCCTATCGCCTGCCAACGGTTCGGTGCAGGATTTCACCAACGGGCAAGTAACCTACACCGTTACTTCCGAGGATGGCAACTGGAAACGGCAGTACAGAGTGGGATTCACCTTCCCGCCCGTGGTTTACGAAGTGATGAAGTACGACTTCGAAAACTATTTCCTCAACGAAAACAAGCCCGTTCATAAATATTATGTCTGGAGTGACAAGAACGACGACGGTACGCTTGCCAACAACTGGGCTACGGGAAATCCGGGCTTCTTTATGAGCCGAAGCTCTGCCAAGCCAGACCAATATCCAACGGTGCCTGTGGAGCAAGGCTACGACGGTGCCTGCGTGAAGCTCACCACCAGCGATACCGACCAGTTTGGCGCAATGGCCAAGATGCCTATCGCTGCGGGCAACCTCTTCATCGGAAAGTTTGACGCCAGTCAGGCACTGAAGGATGCCATGAAGGCCACCCAGTTTGGCGTGCCCGTAAGTTTCAAGCCTACCAAATTCAGCGGCTACTACCGATACAAGCGTGGCGATGTGTTCACCGACCGCCAGAAGAAGGTGATGGAAGGCAAGAAAGACTACGGCACCATCTATGCCGTGTTCTACGACAACCACGACGCCGAGGGCAACAGCATCGTGCTCTATGGCGACAACGTGCAGACCAGCCCTCAGGTGGTGGCAATCGCCAAGGTGCCAGACATCGACGACACGCCCGAGTGGACCCATTTCGACCTCGACTTCGTTTATAAGAAGGAGGTGGATGCCCAGAAACTCAGAAACATGGGCTACAGCTTGGCCATCGTCTGCTCATCGAGCGTAGAAGGCGCCTCGTTCATGGGAGCCATCGGAAGTACATTGTGGGTGGATCAGTTCCGCATCGCCTGCGAAAAGGAATAACAAGAAAAAAGAAGACAAGACAATGAAAAAGCCATTCATCATATCAGCCGCAATCCTATGCCTCTGCTCTGCTGAGGCATGGGGACAGAATCTGGGAGAACTGCTCCACAAATTCACCTACCAGGCACGCATCGGCTACAACCTGGGTGGCACTGCCCCTATCGGCATGCCTGCCACCATCCGAACCCTCCACAGCTACACGCTGCAGCCTAACCTGCTGCTCGGCATCGACGCCCACTATCCCCTGGACAACAAGTGGGGACTGATGTTCGGCCTGCACTTCGAAGGCAAGGGCATGAAGATTGATGCGGGCGTAAAGAACTACCACATGACCATGGTGAAAGGTGGTGAGCAGCTGGATGGCGTGTTCACGGGCAACGTGATAACAAAGGTTGACCAGAGCCTCGCAACTATCCCAGTGCAAGCCACTTACGACGTTACAGATAAGATTCGCCTGAAGCTGGGTCCTTACTTCTCCTACGTCACCTCGCATAAGTTTGAGGGCAGCGCCTACGACGGTTATCTGCGCCAGGGAGACCCTACGGGTCCCAAGGTAGAACTGGGACATGAGGACGGAGAGCGTGGCGAATACGACTTCTCGGACGATATGCGCAACTGGCAGTTTGGCATCGACGTAGGTGCCGACTGGAATTTCTCGAAGCGCTGGGGCGGCTACGTGGGCTTAACCTGGGGCTTATCAGAAGTGTTCAAGAAGGACTTCCACGTGATAGAGCAGTCGATGTATCCCATCTACGGCACCATCGGACTGAGCTATCAGCTGAAATAGGAAATCTGCTCCAGAATATCTTATATATAATTATATATAATAATGTATAGGAGAGAAAAATCAATTATATCATAATAAAAGAAAGGAAAACTTATGAAGAAAATTTTTACTTTAGTAGCAGCAGCGCTCTGCTCTATGCAGATGATGGCAAAGGATTACACCTGCCCTCTCGTGGTAAACATGATGGGATTTGACATGCCAGTGGGCGACATCCAGGTAAACGTGGATGAGCAGGGTGAAGGCAAATACACCATGAGCCTGCTCAACTTCAAGATGAGCGATGACATGCCTGTGGGCAACATCGTAATCAAGGATGTAGAGGCTACGAAGTGTGGCAACGTGACCATGCTCAATGCCGCAAAGGATATCCAGATTACTGCGGGTGACGATAAGAGTCTGGACTGGATGGGTCCAAACCTCGGCAACGTGAACATCCTCCTGAAGGGTGAACTGAAGGGCGACAAATTCAACGCCTACCTCAATATTCCACTGGCTGGCAACATGATTATCGGCGTGAAGCTGGGCGAGAATGCCAACGAGATGGGTCAGTTGCCAAACGCCGGTTTCGAGAATTTCCACGAGGCATCTTATAGCAGCGCCAAGAGCCAGGAGCCTAACGGATGGCACTCTTTCATGAGCTCTACGGGCAGCATGGCAAGCATGGTTTCAGCAGCTGTACATACCTATGCTTCTTCTGAGGTGCGCGAGAACGCAGCAGAAGACAACAAGCAGTGTGTAAAGATTGTTTCTACTCCAGTGAAGGTGGGTCCAATTGTTGCAGCTTCTGCCAATGGTACCATCACCACCGGTCGTCTGAAGGCAGGCAGCATGTCTCCATCAAGCAAGGACAACTGCTCATTCCTGGATTTCAGCTCTACAGATGTGGATGCCAACGGCGATCCATTCTATGCAGTGCTCAACAATAAGCCTGATGCCATGAAGGTTTGGGTGAAGTTCAAGGCTGGCGACGGCAACAAGA
>ERZ1031933.565-NODE-565-length-11039-cov-4.746996_pt1 | contig 11039 bp, 6 predicted proteins | sample MGYA00517880_ERZ1031933 | MGnify/ENA primary metagenome ERZ1031933 (study PRJEB33719, sample SAMN04261283) | wastewater metagenome | biome: rural village; feature: human; material: feces | host: Homo sapiens | place: El Salvador | collected 2014-01-14 ... | reverse complement strand
GAAAAGTCAGCTCCGTGCAAAATATAAAAAAATCCGAAAAAGCTGTCCTCCCGAAAAAAAGCAACAGCTTGACCTTGCCTTGCAGAACGCTTTTCTGGCAAGTGAGGAATACAAAAGCTGTGATGTGCTTTTTGCCTTTGTTTCATCACCGATTGAGGTTGACACCTCGCTTATCCTTGAAACAACGCTGAAAGACGGCAAAAGGCTTGCTTTGCCAAAGTGTAAAAATAATTTCGGCGAAATGGATTTTTACCTTGTAAATTCACTTTCTCAGCTTGAAAAGGGTGCGTTTTCAATCATGGAACCAAACCCCGAGGTTTGCGAAAAGTACGAGGATTTCTCACACGGACTTTGCCTTGTTCCGGGTCTTTGCTTTGATATGCAGGGATTCCGCCTTGGATTCGGCAAGGGTTACTACGACAGATTTTTACAGAATTTTTCGGGAACAAGCGTTGGGCTTTGCTACTCCAAATGTATAGAGCATACTCTGCCCTCGGGAGTGTTCGACCGCCCCGTTGACGCCGTGATTACCGAAAAATATACCAACCGAACAAATAACGAGTTTGTAAAGGAATGATACATTATGAACCCTGATAATTTTAATATGAGCGAACAGGAGCTTAACGCTCAGCGTCGCAGAAGAGCCGAAAACTTTAAACTTAATATTGATGAAAGCGAGTATGAGGACGATAATTTCGTCAAGTCTGAGGATGAACCGTCAAACCTTAATTCATACAGCGGTCAGGATGTCAAAAAGCAAATGGCCCGTGAATCAAAGCAGGTTTTAAAGCAGAAGAAAAAGGAAGAAAAAAAGGCTCTTAAAGCAAAGAACAAGTATAATCGCAGAACCTTCCGCTTTATCTGGATTATCTCGGTTTTAATTGTCGGAGCAATGGCGGCTGTATATATGATAACAGGCATGAACGATTTGCTTGCCGTGAACAGAACCGATTCCTCAACCGTGAAAATTGAAATCCCCGAAAATCCGACTGTTGACGATGTTACAAAGGTACTTGTTGACAATAAAGTAATCGGTGAGCCGTCATATTTCAAGCTTTTTGTCAATCTTACAAAGTCTGCCGATGATTTTACTCAGGGTACATATGAAATTCGCAGAAATATGGACTACGAGGCAATCATCAACTTCCTTTCGAGTAACAACAACAGAACCGACACGGTTTCCGTTACAATTACCGAGGGTGAAAGCGTTCTTGAAATTGCCAACACTCTTGAAAAGAACGGTGCTTTGGGCGACAGGGACGAGTTTCTTTCGCTTTGCAATTCCGAAAAGTTTGACAGCGACTTTGACTTTATCAAGGCTGAAACAAATGCGGACAAGCGTTACTACAAGCTTGAGGGCTATCTCTATCCGGATACCTACGAATTCTACAGAAATGAAAATGCAGAATCCGTAATCTACAAATTTCTCAACAACTACGAAACAAAGATTAACGAAAAGCAGACTGTTGACGGATATTCAAAGAAAACAACAGTTTTGAAAATGGTTGAAGAGAGCGACACAAAGTATTCGCTTGATCAGGTTATGACAATCGCATCTATCATTCAGGCAGAGGCGGCTGACAAAGAGGATATGTACTACATTTCCTCAATCCTCCACAACCGTCTTACAGCTGACAGCAGTCTCGGCGTGTCAAGCCTCGGTCTTGATTCAACAAAGTTCTATCCGTACAGAAGTCTTGAGGATGTTCCCGAAAATGACAGAAGCACCTACAAGAGCAGATATGATACATATGACAGGAAGGGACTTCCTTACGGTCCTATCTGCAATCCCGGTATGGATGCGATAATTGCCGCACTCAATCCGAACAGCTCGGATTATTACTTCTTCTGTCATGACAGCAAGGGACAGGCTTATTACGCATCAACACTTGAACAGCAGAACGCAAATCTGGAGTATATTGAAAGCTATGATAACTAATTTTGAAAAACCCGAAATTTTGTCACCGGCAGGTGATATGGATTGCCTTAAATCCGCTTTAAACTTTGGCGCAGATGCAGTTTTTCTTGCAGGGAAAATGTTCGGAATGCGTTCCGCACCGCAGAATTTTGATAACGATCAGCTCAAAAAGGCTTGTGACCTTGCCCACGCAAAGGGTGCAAGAATCCATGTGACCTGCAACACACTTCCACGCAATAATGAAATTCCTCATCTTCAGGAATTTATGGAGAATGCTCAGGCTTGCGGAGTTGATGCGTTCATAATTGCCGACCTCGGTGTTTTTGAGGCGGCTAAAAAGTATGCGCCAAAGGTTCAGCGCCACATTTCGACTCAGGCGGGAGTAACAAACTATGCGGCGGCAAATGTGCTTTACAATATGGGTGCGTCAAGGGTTGTGCTTGCAAGAGAAATTCCGCTTGATGAAATTGCCGAAATGCGTGCAAAAGTTCCGAAAGAGCTTGAAATTGAATGCTTTGTACACGGTGCAATGTGTGTTTCATTTTCAGGCAGATGCCTTATTTCAAGCTATATGACAGGCAGAGATGCAAACCACGGTGACTGCGCTCAGCCGTGTCGCTGGAAGTATCATCTTTACGAAGAAAACCGTCAGGGACAGTATTTTCCTGTTGAAGAAACAGGTGACGGCACATATCTCTACAATTCAAGAGATCTCTGTATGATTGAGCATATCCCCGAGCTTGTAAAGGCAGGTGTTTCAAGCTTTAAGATTGAGGGCAGAGCAAAGTCGGCTTACTATGTTGCTGTTACAACAAACGCTTACCGTCACGCTGTTGACGATTATTTTGCAGAGGGTGACGATTATGTTCTCAAACCGTGGATAAGGGAAGAACTTGAAAAAATCAGCCACCGTGAGTACAACACAGGCTTCTATTTTGGCAGAGAACCCGGTCAGGTTACGGGCAACGGAGGATATATCCGTCATTATGACAATGTTGCATTGTGTGAAGAGCTTGTTGACGACACAACCGCAGTGATCACTCAGCGCAACAAATTCTATGTGGGCGACACACTTGATGTACTTCCGCCAAGCGGAGTGCCGTTTGAAATCAAGTGTGAGTCACTTACAACCGACGAGGGTATGCCTGTTGAAAGTGCGCCGCATCCGATGCAAAGACTTACAATGAAATGCAACGCTCCCGTTCCGTCAGGCTCGGTTATCAGAAAAAAGCGTGATTAATCCCGAATTTTGCTATTGACAACACAAAGAAACAGTTCTATAATCTATGTATTGAAATTGAATTACAATATTCGGCTGTGACGGGATTAACCGAGATGTCAGCATTTCAGAGAGAAAGCCGTTTTGGTGCAAGGCTTTTATGTGAAGTTTCGGTGCGCTGCCCCTGAGCTCTGTGTGATTAAGCACAGCGTATTTCTGCGTTAAGGAAATGTAATCTATTATGACGATTACTCAAAGCGGACGCTTGGCGTCAATTTGGGTGGTACCGCAGGATATTCCTGTCCCATTGTATTTTTATACAATGGGATTTTTTATTTTGCTCGGTTGCATACTTTAAACAAATTTGAACGAATATTGTATTCCCCTGTGAATTTGTATAAGGAGAGATTTTTTATGAAGTGGACAGGACTTAACGAATTAAGAGAAAAGTTCCTTGAATTCTTTGAATCAAAGGGTTGTTTAAGACTCCCCAGCTTTTCACTTGTTCCAAAGGACGACAACAGCCTTCTGCTTATCAACAGCGGTATGGCTCCTATGAAAAAATATTTTACAGGTGAGGTAACACCTCCTCGCAAGCGTGTTACAACCTGTCAGAAATGTATCCGTACTCCCGATATTGAGCGTGTCGGTATCACAGCCCGTCACGGTACATTCTTTGAAATGCTCGGTAACTTCTCATTCGGCGACTATTTTAAGCACGAGGCTACAGCGTGGGCATGGGAATTCTTTACAAAGGTTCTTGAAATGCCTCCCGAAAAGCTCTATGTTTCAATCTATGAGGACGATGACGAGGCTTTTGACATTTGGACAAAGGAAGTCGGCGTTGATCCGTCACATATGGTAAGACTCGGCAAGGAAGATAACTTCTGGGAACACGGTTCAGGTCCCTGCGGTCCGTGCTCCGAAATCTACTTTGACCGTGGCGACGAAAAGGGCTGCGGCAGACCCGACTGTCATGTAGGCTGTGAATGTGACCGTTTTGTTGAGGTTTGGAACCTTGTATTTACTCAGTTTGAGAGTGACGGCAAAGGTAACTACACTCCTCTTGAACATCCGAACATTGATACAGGTATGGGACTTGAAAGACTTGCCTGTGTTATGCAGGGTGTTGACAACCTTTTCCTCGTTGACACAATTCAGAATATTATGAAACACATCTCACAGATTACAGGTGTTGAGTACGGCAAAAATGAAAAGAGCGATGTTTCGCTCCGTGTTATCACAGACCATATCCGCAGTACAACATTTATGATCGGTGACGGTGTTCTTCCGTCAAACGAGGGCAAGGGCTATGTGCTTCGCCGTTTGCTCAGAAGAGCCGCTCGTCACGGCAGACTTCTAGGTTACAACGAGCCTTTCCTCTATAAGGTTTGCGATACGGTTATCAAAGAAAATCTCACAGCTTATCCCGAACTCAAGGAAAAGCAGGAGTTCATTACAAAGGTTATCAAGGTTGAGGAAGAAAGCTTTGCCAAGACAATTGATCAGGGCTTTAAGATGCTCAACGGCATTATGGACAGCGAAGATGTTAAGGTTCTCAGCGGTGAGGACGCATTTAAGCTTAACGATACCTACGGTTTCCCGATTGACCTTACAAAAGAAATTCTTTCGGAAAAAGGCATCAAGGTTGATGTTGAGCGTTTCCGTGAGCTTATGAAGGAGCAGAAAAAGCGTTCCCGTGACGCAAGAAAGAACGCAGGTGCAGACGCTTGGATTTCTGATACAACAGACCTTTCCGATGTTGCAAATACAGAATTCGTAGGTTACACAGACCTCAAGTCAACTTCAAAGGTTCTTGCAATCGTTAGGGACGGTGTGAGAGTTGACAGTATCGGTGAGGGCGAAAATGCTATCATTGTTCTCGACAAAACTCCGTTCTACGGAGAAGGCGGCGGTCAGGTTGGCGACACAGGTGTTATGGAGACGGGCAGTTTTTCAGCTGATGTTGACAACACAACAAAGAATCCGTCAGGCACAATTTACCTTCACGCTTGTACAGTAAAGAGCGGCAGCATCAATGTAGGTGCAGAGGTTTCAACTGCTGTTGATGAAGAGCGCCGTGCGGATATTACAAGAAACCACACAGCGGCTCACCTTCTTCAGTCGGCTCTCCGTGAGGTTCTCGGCAACCATGTTCAGCAGGCAGGTCAGCTTGTTTCAGACGATTACTTCCGTTTTGACTTTACTCACTTTGAGGCTCTCACGGCAAAGGAACTCATTGAGGTTCAGAATCTTGTAAATAAAAAGATTCTTGAGGCAATCCCCGTTACAACACGGGAAATGCCTATTGAAGAGGCTAAAAAGCTCGGCGCAATGGCACTCTTCGGTGAAAAGTACGGCGATGTTGTCCGTGTTGTAAGCGCAGGCGACTTCTCTGTTGAATTCTGTGGCGGTACACATGTAAAGAATACCGCAAACCTCGGTCTTTTCAGAATCAGACAGGAGGGTTCGGTTGCCGCAGGTGTAAGAAGAATTGAGGCTCTCACAGGTATGGGCGTTCTCAAGTACATCAACGGTATGAGCGCTGTTATTATGGATGTTTGCTCATTACTCAAAATTGCAAATCCAAAGGCAGTTGTTGAGGGTGTTCAGAAGGCTGAACAGCTTATCAAGGAACAGCAGAGAGAAATCAACGAGCTTAATTCAAAGCTTGCCGTTGCTCAGATCGGTCAGCTTTTTGCAGGCACAACGGAGGAAAACGGTGTAAGAGTGGTAACAGGCAGAATTGACAAGGCTAATGCCGACATTCTTCGCACAATGTGCGAAAAGGCAAGAGATTTTGCCCCGAAGTGCGTATGTGTTCTTGCAACTGAAAATGACGGCAAGGTGACATTTGCCGCAGCCTGCGGTAAAGAGGCTCTTGCTCTCGGTGCAAATGCAGGCAAAATCATAAAGGCTGTTGCTCAGAAGGCCGGAGGCAACGGAGGCGGAAAGCCCGATATGGCTATGGCAGGTGCTAAACAGCCTGAGAAGATTTCAGAGGCTCTTGACAGCGTAAAAGAAACTGTTTATGCAATGTTAAAATAATCGTTTAATGTGTATTTATGGCTTACTTGCCGGTTGAATTGTGGAAAATAGCCAAACGGTTACATAAAATCTTGTGCAATTAACAAAAACGGTTTTAAATCAAAACTATTGCAGTTTTGTTATTTTTATAGTATAATAAGCAATACTAAGATATGAAAATCTATCTTGGATATTTATGAACAATTTTAGGAGGAGATTAAAAATGTTCAAGAAAATTGCAGGTCTTTTTCTTGCAGCAGCAGTAATGTGCAGTTCAGCTGCCATCACAGCCAGCGCTGCAGAAGCAGAGGATGACGCTGCTGTTGCTGCAGCAGATCAGTCAGGCGAGGTTTCAGCCGACGGTTCATCAGAGGTTTCAGCTGACGCTTCTTCAGAAGTTGAAGCAGGCAATGTTATTAAGTTTGATGTTAAGAAGTCAGGCTGGAATAATGTTAAGACAGTATTCTGTCACGTTTGGAAGGCTGACGGTTCAGGCGATTGGCCGGCTTGGCAGTCAAAGAAAGAAAAATGTAAGTACGATTCTTCAACAGGTATCGCTACATATGATCTTTCAATGACAGGCAACACAATCTCTAAGTCAGACGGAAGAGTTTACTGTGTAATCTTCAGTGCTAACACAGGTATGCAGTCATACAACGCTATTATGAACGGTAACTGCATCGGCGACACACTTTATTGCACAGGTAATCAGCTTGAAAACCCTGAGGATTCAGAAAAGAAGGCAAACGAAGCTAAATGGGAAAACAATTCAGACTGCGGTCCTGAAAAGAAGATTACATCAACAGGTAACATCATCGGTTCTGCTTTCCCTGAGGGCGAATCAGATGTAACATTGATGGCTACATACCTCGTTGCTTACTACAATGATGACGCTAAGACAAGTCTTACACAGAAACTTCTTGACGAACTCAAGGTTAGCCCTGTAGATGTTATGGGTGCTGTAACAGATAGGCTCAACGCTACAAACAACGAGGATAAGGATAAGATTGCTCCTGCAGTTGAGAAGATTCTCGCAGGTTGCACAGATCCTACAACAGGTAAGAAGGCAGATACAGCTAAGCTTGACAACGCTAAGAAGACAGGTGCTAAGGCAGCAGGCGGCAGCTCAAGCAACGGTTCAAGTTCTTCTTCAAGCAACGGTGGCTCAAGCTCATCAGGTTCAGGTTCTTCAAGCACAGGTGCAGTTAAGTCAGGTGTTGAAACAACTATCGTTTTCGTAATGGCAGGTCTTATGGTTTCAGCAGCAGGCGTTATGTTCCTTGCAAGAAAGAAGAAAGAAGACTGATTTTAACGAATTAATCTTTGATTAAGCATTTTTCGGACACTGTCAATCGGCAGTGTCCGTTTTGCTTTTTTAACTCATGGTGCAAAAATATTCAAAAAGTTTTTAAAACATCTTGACAACGCTCGCAGTGTTTGTTAAAATATTAATGTTGCAACGGGATGTAGCGCAGTTTGGTAGCGCACACGTCTGGGGGGCGTGGAGTCGCAAGTTCAAGTCTTGTCATCCCGACCAACTAAAGCCTTTTTGTCTTTTGACAGAAAGGCTTTTTTCTTTACGATAAACTGCTTACTGCAAATAAATTAACGCAAAAGGAGAAAATATGCTTAATATCGGCTCTCATCTTTCAATATCAAAAGGTTTTTACGCAATCGGCAGAGATGCACTTTCAATCGGAGCAAACACATTTCAATTTTTTACACGCAACCCTCGTGGCGGATCTGCAAGAAAAATTGATATCGAAGATGTCAATGCACTTATAAAACTTATGACGGAAAATAATTTTGCAAAAATTCTCGCCCATGCACCATACACAATGAACCTCTGTTCGGCAAAACCCGAAACCCGTGAATTTGCTCTGAACACGCTTACGGATGATTTGAAACGAATGGAATATCTCCCGAATAATCTTTACAACTTTCACCCCGGCAGTCATACGGGACAGGGCGTTAAAGCTGCGGTTGAGCAAATCGGCACAGCATTGAATACTGCAATGTTCGATGATATGACAACCACGGTATTGCTTGAAACAATGGCGGGCAAAGGCACGGAGATCGGCAGAACCTTTGAAGAACTGCGTATGATTATCGACCGTGTGGAGCGAAACGATAAAATCGGCGTATGCCTTGATACCTGCCATGTTTTTGACGCCGGTTATGACATTGTGAATAATCTTGACGGAGTTCTTGAAGAATTTGACCATGTAATCGGGCTTGAAAGACTCAAGGCAATTCATCTCAATGACAGTATGAATCCTATCGGCAACCACAAGGACAGACATCAGAAAATAGGCGAGGGCTACATCGGAATTGATGCGTTCGGAAAAATTATAAATAATGAAAATTTGCGAAATCTTCCGTTTTTACTTGAAACCCCGAACGAGCTTGACGGTTATGCCAAAGAAATTTCGGCTTTGAGGAATTTGTATTTTGAATGACATTTGCCTTAAAATAAATCAATACAAAAATTGTCAAAAATATTTGTTGCTATTGCAATTTGCAAAATTAAAAAAAATTAAAGTCCTCTCGATTTTTCGAGGGGGCTTTTTTCGCCTTTTTACAATAAAATCGGTTTGCCGTTACACATAATTTGAATGTGCAGACAAAGATATAATAATTACCCTTAAATCGGGAACAATAGTAAAAACGATTTACGGAGTGATATTGTGATTCAAAACATACGGAAAAATGAATTTGAAAGCTTAATAAAATCATCAAGGCCGGTGCTTGCCGATTTTTATGCCGAATGGTGTTCACCGTGCAGAATGCTTTCGCCTGTAATAGAAGAAATCGGTGACAAGTACAAAGCATATTTTGAAACCGTCAAGGTCAATGTTGACGAAAATCCCGAATTGACAGAACGCTACGGTGTATCGGGAATTCCTGCACTTTTGCTCTTTAAAAACGGCAACGAAATTTTGCGTATGTCGGGGGTTCAGACCGAAGAACGGATAATCTCCGCAATCTCCGAAAAAACGGGTGAGAGTTTTGTATGACCTTGTAATTGTCGGCGGAGGTGCGGCAGGACTTACGGCGGCACTCTATGCCTCTCGGAGCGGACTTGACTGCATTGTGCTTGATCCGTCATCACCCGAGGGCAGTTCAATTGCCCTCACGGATGCGGTTGAAAACTACACGGGCTTCAGCGATATTGCAGGCTTTGATCTCATCCAGCACTTTTATTCACACGCAAAGTCATTCGGTGCAAATTTTGTCAGACAATCCCTTGTCGGCATAAGAAAAAATTATGATGGTTTTATCCTTGAATGTTCCGACAGCGAGGTCAAGACAAAATCTGTTATTCTCTGCATGGGCGCAACCCACAAAAAATTGGGAATTGACGGTGAAAATAAGTTTGAAGGCAGAGGAGTAAGCTATTGTGCCGTGTGTGACGGCTATTTTTTCAAAGACAAAACAGTGGCGGTAATCGGCGGAGGAAACACCGCCGTTACCGAGGCAACCTATCTTTCTCATATATGCAAACGGGTTTTTCTTATTCACAGGGGCGACGCATTAAAAGCCGACAGAGTGCTTGTGCAAAAGCTTGAAAAATCGGGCAATGTCAAAATTCTTTACAACACCAATGTTGTGAAAATTGACGGTGACGAAAAGGTTAAATCGGTTACGCTTGACAATGAGAAAATTCTGAAAACTGACGGAGTTTTTGTTGCGGTAGGGCTTGAACCGAGAACCGAATGTGTCAAGGGTTTTGTAAAAACTGATGACAACGGATATGTGATTGCCGATGAAACCTGTCAGACATCCGTGTCGGGAATTTTTGTTGCAGGGGATATCCGCACAAAAAATCTGCGACAAATTATAACCGCCTGTTGTGACGGTGCAAATTCTGTTTACGGAATAAACAAATTTTTGAAATTGTAAGGTTTTCTTTTTCTGATTTTTATGGTATACTATACTTGATATTGTTAATTTTTCCGGATGAATAAAATGAAACTGTTACAAAATAAAAAAATAGCATATTTAACAGCAATTTTCTGCACACTTTTGTGGGGAACGGCTTTTCCGTTTATAAAGGTCGGCTACTCTGCTTTTAAGATTGAGGAGTCGGATATCGGCTCAAAGCTGATTTTTGCAGGAATGCGCTTTATGTTGGCGGGATTTATGGTGTTTCTCTTTTTGTGGATATCAAAAAGAAAACCGCCGACGCTTTCAAAAAAAGATATACTGCCCGTCTGTTCACTCGGAGTGGTGCAGACAGGATTGCAGTATATTTTTACATACATCGGAATCGGTTTTACAAGCGGAACGAACACCTCTATAATAACAGCTTGTGCGTCGTTCTTTACCGTACTTTTCGTGCCGTTGTTTTTCAAAAACGACAGGCTCACGCTGATGAAGATTATCGGTTGTATTCTCGGATTCGGCGGAATTATCGCAATCAATTTCGGCGGAACTGTCAGCACGGACACTTGGTTTGGCGATATGATGATTCTCTTTTCAACAATATCTGCGGCGGCAGGCAACATTGTTGCGAAAAAAGTCACAACAGGACGAGATCCGTTTCCTGTAACCGCTTTTCAGCTTTTAACAGGCGGTTTTATATTGCTTGTGTCGGGCATATGCTGCGGCGGCAGTATTGGTTTGATAAATGTTGAAAGTGTTTCCGTGTTGCTCTGGCTTGCGTTCGTATCAGCGGCGGCATTTTCGCTGTGGACAGCACTTCTCAAGTTTCATGATGCAAGCAGAATTTCCGTTTTCAATCTGCTTGTTCCCGTGTTCGGAACAGTTTTGTCGGGGCTTATGCTCGGTGAAAATGTTTTCAGAATCGAAACGCTCATCTCGCTTATTCTGATTTCACTCGGAATTGCGTTTGTAAATATGAATCTAAAAAAA